>Ga0207878_100025_pt1 | contig 295349 bp, 257 predicted proteins | sample LinPmetageLP41_FD_184053 | JGI IMG/M metagenome (GOLD analysis project Ga0207878, IMG submission 184053) | Marine viral communities from the Pacific Ocean - LP-41 (SPAdes) | ecosystem: Environmental > Aquatic > Marine > Oceanic | place: Pacific Ocean | collected 2010-08-27 | reverse complement strand
ACTTAAACCATGCTCAGTTCATCATCTGAATTAACAAAAACTTTGTTGACTCGTTCAGAACTGATTATCTGTAAAGACATCGTCCCGAACAGGTCCCACACGTTTGCTTGCCTGATTGTTAAAGAGCGTCTCGTCCGTGGCGTGTTTCGTTGTTGCCCCGTCGAGGAGTGCGCATTCTAGGGATTTCGCTGGGGGAGTCAAACCCTTTTTTGCACTTTTTCTGAAAAACCGTTCAACCGCTCACTTTCTGCTCAAATCGCTGGAAAAACCATCGATTCCGGCCTATTTGAGCGTTACCCGGGCTATCTTCTTCTTGCCGGCCTGCAGCACCAGACTCTCGCCCCGGCCAAAACTGCGCTCCTCGGTGAGCTGGGCACCATCCAGATAGACCGCACCCCGCCCGAATGCATCCTTGGCCGCCTTACCGTTTTTAGTCAGGCCTGCCTTGGCAAGCAATTGGAAAAGGCGAATTTCCTCCTCTCCCTCCAGCTCAACCAGCACTTCTGGCACGTTATCCGGGATCTCGCCAAGGGCAATCTGGTTACCCGCAGATTTGGGCGCACTCGCCGCTGCCTGAGCACCGTGGAACCTCTCGACCATCTCCAGCGCAAAGGCCTTTTTGGCCTCCTGCGGGGAGCCCAGCGTGTCCGCCTCTGCCTTCAGCCCCTCAATACGCTCGTTGGAGCAGGAACTGAGCAATTCATAGTAACGCCAGGTGAGGCTGTCGGGAAGAGATAGCAGCTTGCGGTACATTTCCCCGGGAGCATCATTCACTCCCACGTAGTTCCCCAGCGACTTTGACATCTTCTGCACCCCGTCCAGCCCCTCCAGGATCGGCATGGTCAGACAGATCTGCGGGGCCTGGCCGTAGGCCTTCTGCAGGGTACGCCCCATCAGCAGGTTGAATTTCTGGTCGGTGCCGCCCAGCTCCACATCCGCCTCCAGCGCCACGGAGTCATAGCCCTGTACCAGCGGATAGAGAAACTCATGGATGGCAATGGACTGATTACCCTTGTAGCGCTTGTCGAAATCATCCCGCTCCAGCATCCGCGCCACGGTGTACTGCCCGGCCAGCTTGATCATGCCGGCAGCACCCACCTCATTCATCCAATCGGAATTGAATACCACCCGGGTTTTCGCCGGATCAAGGATCTTGAACACCTGCTCTTTATAGCTCTCCGCATTGCGCAGCACATCCTCCCGGGTCAGCGGAGGTCGGGTCGCACTCTTGCCGGTGGGATCACCGATCATGCCGGTGAAATCACCAATCAGGAAAATCACCTGATGGCCCAGCTCCTGAAACTGGCGCATCTTGTTGATCAGCACGGTATGCCCCAGATGCAGATCCGGGGCGGTGGGATCAAAGCCTGCCTTGATCTTCAGGGGCCGGCCAGAGGCCAGTTTTTCCCGCAATTCGTCTTCCTGGATGATTTCATCCGCACCGCGGGAAATGAGCGCCAGTTGTTCGTCCACCGTGGCCATGCCTACCTCTATACTGTCCGGGTACCGTTAACACAGGAATAAAGCCCCTGCGAGAAAGCCGGTTATTGTAGCACTTGAACGCGGCCAGAGAAGGCAGGTATCTTTGCAGGTCTGTTTTCGCTGTGCCTCCCGGGCACGACCGGCTTTTTACCCAACCAGGTCCTTCACACTCTCCATGAAAGAACTTTTATCCTCTGCTGGCAGGCTGGTGCGCCAGTTCCCCCGCACCCATTTACTGCTGAGCATGGTTTTGCTGGGCGGCGTCATCCTTATTGCTCTTAGCCCTGACAGCCCCCCGGAACAACCCAGACAACAGGCCAAGACGATTTCCCTACCGGCCAAACCGGCCCGCAAACCCGAGCCCCAGCCGCAAGCCCCACAGGCACCAGAGTGGCAAATCCTGACCGTACAAGCCGGTGACAGCCTGTCCTCGCTGCTGCAACCGCTGGGCGTCGGCGCCGGCCAGGTATTTGCCCTGATCAACAGCGACGACAAGCTGCAACGGCTGACCAAGATCCGCCCCGGCGAAACCCTCCAGGTCACCGTGGATAACGACAACCGACTGACTCAGGTGCAGTACCACCCCTCCAAAGTGGAAACGCTCACTGCCCGCCTCAGGGGCGGCGGCTGGGAAACCCGCCTGAGCCAGCGCGAATACCAGAAGCAGACCCGCTTTGCCGAGGCGGACATCACTGACTCCCTTTTTCTGGCCGGCGCAGCTGCCGGCATCAGCGACAAGCTCACCATGCAGCTGGCCAACCTGTTTGCCTGGGACGTGGATTTCGTCCTCGATATTCGCCGGGGCGATCGGTTCCGCATTATTTATGAAGAGCTGTATCTGGATGGCGAGAAAGTCGGCGAGGGCGACATCCTGATGGCCGAGTTCTGGAATCAGGACCGCCACCTGACCGCCTTCCGCTACGAAACCCGGTCCGGCGACGTGGAATACCTGGATATCAAGGGCGACTCCATGCGCAAGGAGTTCATCCGCACCCCGGTAGCTTTCTCCCGAATCAGTTCCCGCTTCAACCTGAGCCGCAAACACCCGGTACTCAACCGGATTCGCGCCCACAAGGGCATCGACTATGCAGCCCCGTCCGGCACCCCGATCAAGGCCGCCGGCGACGGCAAGGTGATCTTTGCCGGGGTAAAGGGCGGCTACGGCAACGTGATCATCCTCAAACACGGCCAGATCTACACCACCCTCTACGCACACATGCGCGGCTTCGCCAGGGGCATCCGCGTAGGAAAACGGGTCAAACAGAGCCAGACCATTGGCTATGTGGGCGCCTCCGGCCTCGCCACCGGGCCGCACCTCCATTACGAATTCCGCATTAACGGCTCTCACCGCAATCCACTCACCGTGCCCCTGCCCAAGGCGCGGGGCATCAACGACAATGAGCGTTCGGAGTTCCTGATTGCCGCCAATCGCCTCAAGGCCCAGATGACCCTGTTCGCCGAGGCCTCAACCCTGGCCAGCAGCGATGTCCTCTGAGGCCCGCGGCGATTACCTGATTGGTCTGATGACCGGCACCAGCGTGGATGGCATCGACGCGGTGCTGACCCGGATCGGTGACGGACATTTCTCCCTGCAGACCACCCTCAACCAGCCGCTGCCCGATCCTCTGCAAGACGCGGTGCTGGCCCTCTGCCAGCCCGGCGACAACGAAATTGACCGGGCCGGCGCCGTCAGTCGCCAACTCTCCCTATGCTATGCACAGGCCTGCCAGACCCTGCTGGAACAGACCGGCCTGAAGCCACAGCAGATCCGCGCCATTGGCTGCCACGGCCAGACAGTTCGCCACCGGCCCGGCGAAAACGGCTTCAGTCTGCAGCTGGGCTGCCCGGATACCCTGGCAGTGGAAACCGGCATCACCGTGGTGAGCAATTTCCGCAACAAGGACATGGCACTGGGCGGCCAGGGTGCACCCCTGGTCCCGCCCTTCCACCAACAACTGTTTGCCCGACCCGGCCAGCGCCGCGCCATTGCCAACATCGGCGGCATGGCCAACGTGACCCTGCTGGACGGCAACACCCTGCTGGGCGGTTTCGATACCGGCCCAGGCAATGTACTGATGGATCTCTGGATCCGGCAGCACCGCCAGCAACCCTTCGACCGCAACGGTGACTGGGCCGCTGGCGGCGAGCCAGACCCGAGGCTACTGGCACAGCTGCTGGATGATCCCTACTTCCGGCTGCCACCCCCCAAGAGCACCGGCCGCGAGCTTTTCCATGCCGATTGGCTGAAACCACACCTGCCAGGCCACAGTGAACCTCAACAGGTTCAGGCCACCCTGGCCGAGCTGACCGCCCGCAGCATCAGCGACGCGCTGGCGGATTTCGCCCCACAGCAACTGCTGGTGTGCGGCGGCGGCGCCCACAACCACCACCTGCTGGCACGGCTACAGCACCATCTGGAAATTCCGGTGATCAGCACCGAAAGCGAAGGCCTGCACCCGGACTGGGTAGAAGCCGCCGCCTTTGCCTGGCTGGCATGGGCACGGCTGGAAGGACAGTGCGGGAATGCGCCGGTGGTTACCGGGGCGTCCAGGGAAACCATTCTGGGCCAGGTCACCCTGCCCTGAAAGGCGAAGAGCAGCCGCTCATTACCTCGCCATACCCCCCGTAGGAGCGGCGCTTGAGCCGCGAACCATTCGGCCTTTATCGCAAGCAGGTTCGCGGCTCAAACGCCGCTCCTACGGGGAGGTATAGAAAAATGTGCGGACCTATGGCCAGGGCGGAAGAGGATCGTCGAGAGGAGGGAGAACTAAACCAGCCAGAGCGCAAGCATGGCACAGCTGACACCCAGGGTGGCGCCGGCGAGAATATCGCTGGGGTAGTGCACGCCCAGCAGCACCCGTGACAGCCCCACCATCACCGCCAGACCCAGGGCCAGCAGCATCACCGGCGGATAGAATACGCAGAGCAGGGATGCCATCACAAAGGCAGCGGCGGTATGGCCGGAGGGAAAGCTAAAGCGGTCTGCCGGCTGGATAAAGGCAGACAGGCTTTCCAGCGCATCCGCTGGTCGTGGTCGTTTGATCAGGTGTTTCAGCAGCACGAACAGCGGCACTTCCAGCGCGTAGGCGGCCATGGCGGTAAGGGCAAACTCGCTGCCCCCCTGCCGATCCATCCACCAGATCAGCAGTGTCAGGGCCACATAGAAGGGCCCATCACCGAGCCGGGACACCAGGCGGGCCATGCGGGCACGACGGGCGGCCTGGGGCTGCTGAAGCAACCAGCACATGGCACGGGTATCCGCGGCGGTCATTCTTTGAAATGTGGGTTTCGTAGTCATCATGGGGACAGTGTCACCCACGAAAACGACGGAAAGTTGATCAAACGGTGAAGGTTTTGTGACAGCAGGAGATGCAACAAGCAAGACCCATCATGCTGGAGGACGGGCCTGTTGTGTACTAGGGCGAGCGAGAAGGTCCGGCGTCAGACGGAGAAGGAAGACCCGCAACCGCAGGTAGTGGCCGCATTGGGGTTGCTGACCACAAAGCGCGAGCCCATCAGCCCCTTCTCGTAGTCAACCTGGGAACCATCCAGATACTGGATGCTCATGGCATCGACCAGCAGGGTAACGCCTTCCTTTTCAACAATGGTGTCGTCGTCGTTGACCGCCTCATCAAAGGTGAAGCCGTAGGAAAAACCGGCACAGCCTCCCCCCGTGATATACACGCGCAGCTTGAGTTGCGGATTGCCTTCGTCGTCACGCAGTTCCTTGACCTTGGCGGCGGCGGCATCGGTGAATGAGATTGGGGCGGTTTCGGTCATACTCTCGCTAGCAACGGATGGCGGATTGGCCCGTGGCCGGAAAGGCCTACGGGCTGATTATGTTCCAGTACCCGACTAAAACAGTCAAGAATTATTCAGCTGCCGCGGCCTTGGTCGCGGTCTTGCCGGCATTCTTGTCAGTGGCATCCGGTGCCGGCAGGTTGCGACGCTCATCGTCCAGCCGCACCAGCTTGCCGTTTACCCGGGCCCCCATGACCATTTCGATCATCAGGTAATAGACATTCCCTTCCACGGCGGCTTTCTCGGCCAGCTCCAGATTCTCGGTGGCGTGCACATCCCCTTCCACACGACCGTTGATGATGACATTGGGCACCTGAATCTCCCCTTTGACCACCCCGGTCTCACCAATAATCAGACGGCCACCGTCCTTGCCCACACTGATATTGCCTTCCACGGTGCCTTGCACGTGCAGGCCACCAGTGAATTCGATATCGCCCCGAACCGTGGCGCTGGGCGCGACCAGGGTGTGGTTACGATAATCCTGGGACGAACCGGATGTACTACCTGTTGCGGATTTCTTGTCTCGGCCAAGCACGGGTCTCTCCTACTGCCATTTTACGGTTTTTTGTATCTGGTAACGGTTTCTGCCGCCGCTCTCAGCTTCTACGTCCACGGCTTCCAGCTCCACCCCTTCCGGTACCTGAAAGCGGCCACTCAGCTCCTGAAAGTAACGAAACCGGAAGCGCGTCTCACTGCCATCTTCCAGCCAGTCGGTTCCATTCCGGGAAAAAGACTCCCCCTCGCGACTGCCACGCAGGGTGAGACTGATGTCGCCGGACAGATAATTGCGATTATCTCCTGCCTGCACCAGCACCACCCGGTAACGGTAAAAGCCGTTTTCATCATCCGGCTGCAGCACCATTTTTTCAATCTGCAGCCCTTCGCTGGCGCCCGGGGCCATGACGCTCTTGTAAAACACCACCGCCTCTTCCAGCTCGGCAGCCTGATCACGCAGGGATTTTATCTCCTGGCGCAGGGTTTCCCGAGCCTCCCGGGTAACTTCGGTATCGGTGCGGTACAGAGCCAGCTCATTGCGGGCCGCTTCCAACTCACGCTTGGTGCTCTTCAGATCGCTGCGCAGTCGCTGATTGGCCGCGGACGTATCCAGGGCGCCACTGCTACCGGTCCAGAAACCGCCGGCAAACAGCACTACGGCAAGAACCAGCAAACCCACCGTCCATAGCCGGCGACGCTTTTTCTGCCGGGACGGGCTCACCGGCATCAACATCACATCATCAATGCCTGCCCGACTTTTCGGTTTGCGCGCCATATCAGGGCATCAGCGGAACGACTGCGAGTCCCGCCCCTTCATCCAGCCCGAACATAATATTCATGGCTTGCACCGCCTGCCCGGAGGCACCCTTGACCAAATTGTCGATCACCGACAGTACTACAATCACGTTCTCGCCCCGGGGCTGGTGCAAGGCAATCCGGCAGGTGTTGGCGCCTTTCACGAAACGGGTCTCCGGGTGGCTACCCAACGGCATCACATCCACAAAGGGCTCATTGGCGTAACGAGCCTCGTAGGCCGCCTGGATCTCTTCCAGGGACGGCGATTGGTCGTTGAGCTGCCCATAGAGGGTGGCGTGAATACCGCGAATCATGGGAATCAGGTGTGGCACAAAGGTGGCTCTGACAGGCCCGCCGGCGATATCCGCCAAACCTTGTTCGATTTCTGGCAGGTGACGGTGACCACTGGCGCCATAGGCCTTGTAGCTCTCGCCGGCTTCCGCCAGCAGCATCGGCACCTTGGCACCCTTGCCGCCGCCACTGGCCCCACTGGCCGCGTTGGCAATCAGTTGCTCCGGCTTGATCCAGCCGTTCTCCAGCAACGGCAGGTAGCCAAGCTGGATGGCAGTGGGGTAGCAGCCGGCACAGGCCACCAGTCGCGCATTACGCAGTTTTTCCCGGTTCACTTCCGGCAGGCCGTACACCGCGTCCGCCAGCAATTCCGGGCACGCGTGCGGTTCGCCGTACCAGTCGCTCCACAATTCATGGTCACGCAGCCGGAAATCCGCAGACAGATCCACCACGCGCACCCCGGCATCCATCAGCTCCGGCATCATGCGCATGGCCACATTATGGGGGGTGGCGAAGAACACCACGTCGCAGGAAGCCAGCCGCTTCACGTCCGGCTCGCTAAAGACCAGGTCGGTGCGTCCCCGCAGGGAAGGGAACAGGTCCGCCACCGCGGTGCCGGCTTCCCCCCGAGAGGTAATCACATCGAGAGCCACATGGGGGTGGTTGACCAGCAGGCGCAACAACTCCACTCCGGTGTATCCGGTGCCACCAACTACGCCGACCTTGAGGGGCTCTGCCATATCATTCTCCACCCTGCTAATCAGGGAACTGCATTTAACCTGAAGCCGTAGCTTCAGGTTCACAAATGACCCCGCATGATAGGGGCGCCACCATGGGCCGGCAACTTATCCGGGCAATTGCCGTTCGGATTCCTTGCCCGCGGCCGACTCCGCTCCCCCGTCATCGCCTTTTTCCCGGGGCTTTTCAAGGGCCATGCCACGCCCATCCGAGAGACGCTCGGCGAGAGAATCATAGAGCGGGCGAGCCCAGACAAGCTTGGCCACCGCCGTTGCCAGAAACGCCCCGGCCATCAGCGGTAGCAGGATGTCATGGCGGTTACCGGTCAACTCCATGACGATCACAAAAGAGGTAATGGGACGCTGGATGACACCGGCCAGAAAGGCAGCCATGGCTACCAGGGTAATCCCCACCAGGGAAGACTCCGGGAAGAAACCGCCAATCACATTGCCGAACCCGGCCCCCGCAGCCAGGCTCGGCGAGAACAGCCCGCCGGGAATACCGGTGAAGTAGGACACCAGAGTGGCGGACATCTTGGCCAGGGCAAAACTCCAGTTCCCCGGGTGCTCTCCGTCCAGCAGGGTACTGGCCTGCTCATAGCCACTGCCGTAGGTGGCACCGCCGGTGAGCAACCCCAGCAACACCAGCACCAGCGCGCACATCAGCACCACTCGATAGGGGTGCGCCTTGGCATGGGGAGAAAGAAACTGACTGCCCTTGATCAGCAACCGACTGAACAGACCGCCGAACAGACCACACACCAGCCCGGTGACGCCAATCGCCGCCCAGTCCCGGGTAATATCCAGGGCGCCCTGCGGGTGACCGAAAAAGCTGTAGTGCCCCATGATCATCAGCACCACCACCCCGGAAAGAATAATGGCCAGGATCAGGGTACCGCTGGTGCGCTGCTCGAAGGAGCCGGACAATTCTTCGATGGCGAAAACAATCCCCGCCAGCGGCGCATTGAACGCCGCCGACACCCCGGCAGCACCACCGGCCACGATCAGGGAATTATCCACATATTTCTGATTCAGGCGCCCCAGCCGACCCACCGAATACATCATTGCCGCGCCCATATGAACGCTGGGGCCTTCGCGCCCGATACTGGCGCCGCACAGCAACCCCAGGCAGGTCAGAATGAACTTGCCGAAGATGACACGCAGAGAAAGAAAGGTGGGGCGCAGCCAATGGTAGCGCTGCTTGAGCACCACCAGCACCTGAGGAATACCGCTACCCTGAGATTCGGTGCCGAGCTGTCGCATCAACCAGACGATCAACAGCATGCCCAGCGGCGTGATCAGCACCGGCAACAGTGGCGACTGTTCGTGTATCTGGATAAAGGTGTGTGACGCCAGTTCTGCCACCCAGGCGAACGCCACCACCAACAACCCCACCAGCACGGCACCGATCCAGAACACCGCCCGCAGCTTCCAGTCTTCCCAGGACCCCAACTGACGACGACCAACGCGGCGAGAGCGAAACAGGTAGTAACGCATCAGACGACGGTGGCGTGGCCGCTTATTCACGGGACTCCTTGGCAATCAGTGCAGGTTGACGAAACAATGGCAGGAAGTCGGTATAGTCTACGCTCTGACTTCCGATCCCTCCACTCACTACACTCCGGAGATTTGCCACATCATGATGCAGTTCGCCCTTGACCACCTGCTCTGGATCAAAGCGTTCCACCTGATCGCCGTGATCTGCTGGTTTGCCGCCATCTTTTACCTGCCGCGTCTATTCGTCTATCACGCCATGGCGGAAGACACCGTCAGCCGGGAGCGTTTTAAGGTGATGGAGCGAAAACTGTACCGGGGCATCATGAACCCCAGCATGATCGTCACCGTATTGCTGGGCCTGTGGATGCTGATGGCCAACTGGGAAGCCTATAAAGGTTTCGGCTGGATGCACGCCAAGCTAACCCTGGTGTTTCTCCTGATCGGCTATCACCATGTCTGCCTGGCCTACATGAAAAAATTCGCCGCCGACGCCAACACCAAGAGCGACAAGTTTTACCGGATCTTCAATGAGATCCCCGTGTTTCTGCTGGTGGCCATTGTTATATTGGCGGTAGTGCGACCATTCTGAAAAACGCTGCACGCCTGACACCGGACGAGAAGATCGCCCGTACGTCAGGCGTCAAGCGCCAGGCGTTCTTTTATGAAAACCAATATTCTCGTCATCGCTGGCCACGACCCTTCCGGGGGCGCCGGCATCCATGCGGACATTGAAGCCATTCGCGCCCTGGGCGGCTTTGCCTCCACCCTGATCACCGGGCTCACCGTGCAGAATAGTCAGAACGTGCGCGGTTTCCGGCTCACCGACGTGGATCTGTTACGTCAGCAGGCAGCCACCCTGCTGGAAGACTACGACTACCAGGCAGTGAAAATCGGTATGACCGGTTCCGTAGCCATCATCGGCTTCATCGCCGAGCTGCTGCAGCAACTGCCCGGCGTGCCCGTGGTGCTCGACCCGGTGCTGGCCGCCGAAGCCGGCGGCAGTCTGGCCAGCGAATCCCTGGCGGAGGCCATGCTGGAACGGCTTGCTCCCCACTGCGATATAATGACTCCCAACCTGCCCGAAGCCCAGGCCCTCAGCGGCCAGGTCTCCGTCGCCGACTGCGGCGGCGAGCTGGTTAAACGCACCGGCTGCGCCACTCTGATCACTGGCACCCACGACGCCACCGACCAGGTCACCAACCATCTGTTCAGCGCCGACGGTGAGCAACAGTGGAACTGGGAGCGCCTGCCACACAGCTATCATGGCTCCGGCTGCACCCTGGCCTCATCTATCGCCTGCCTGCGCGGCCGCGGGGAATCCCTGGCCAATGCGGTGGCAGACGGCCAGGCCCATGTGGACCGCTTCCTGCGCAACGCCTTCCGCCCGGGCCAGGGCCAACATGTGCCCGATCGGCGATGAAGCACCCCGCCATCCATGGCCTGTACGCCATCACCGACCCGGCCCTGATTCGTGATCGGCAATTACTGCCAGCCGCAGAGGCGGCCCTGCGCGGTGGCGCCCGGCTGCTGCAATACCGGGACAAGACCGCCACCCCGGCGCAACGGCGCCAGCGGGCCGCCCAGCTGCAAGCCCTGTGCCGGCAGCATGACGCCCTCTTTCTGGTCAACGATGATCCCGCCCTGGCCGCAGACATTGATGCCGACGGCGTCCACATCGGCCAGAGCGACGGCGGCATCGCCCGCGCCCGACGCTTGCTGGGCCCAGGCAAGATCATTGGCGTTACCTGTCATAGCGATCTGGCACTGGCAGAGCAGGCCGCCGCTGCAGGCGCCGACTACGTGGCCTTCGGCCGCTTCTTCCCCTCTCGCACCAAACCCCTGGCTCCGCCCGCTGATCCGGCGATCCTCGACCAGGCCCGTCAACAGCTGACGATTCCGCTGGTCGCCATCGGCGGCATTGATTCCGACAACGGCGGCCAGCTACTGGAGCGGAGTGCCGACGCTCTGGCCGTAATCCACGCCCTTTTCTCCGACCCCGCTCCCGACCAGGTAGAGCGGGCCGCGCAGCAGCTCAGCGCCCTGTTTAACGCTGTCTGAACCTCAAATAACCGTGCACGACCGTTCAGATAGCGAGGAATGGGATACGCCGCACAACATACCCGCCCGCAGGTACGCAAAATCCCCCGCAACGTCTACACCGAAGTAACTACACCTAAAATACGAAAAACCCAGTAAGAGGGGAGCACCACCCATGGCAATGCGCTTTCGTCGGCCACTGGCATCCTGGCATGGCCTGCTGTTGGCTACCCTGCTTTTCCCGGGCAGTCATGTCGCCGCTGCAGATCCACAAGCCAGCACCGAACTGTTCATCGATGGCAGCCGTTACCGGGCGGTACTGGAACCCAGCACCGCCCGGATCGGCATGTCCGATGCGGATCGCAAACTCCTTCAGGGCAATCACTACAGCGGCTCTCTGGAACAGGTTCCGGGAAGCTGGGTGCGTCTGTCCCAGCTCGAGGATAACTGGTCCGGGGTCGTGTCACTGAATGGCGAAATGCACGTTATCGACAGCGACACGTTCAGCCAGCATAACAATCTCCCCGTTGCCCGTTCCCTGCAAAGCCTGCAGGCGCCCGGCACCTGCGGCGTAGGCAATGGCACCCACAGCTCCCTGGAACTGCCGACCCGGGAAGGAGCCAGCGCTCGTTCAGGTGAGTACCACATTGCCGCAGCCACCCTGGAAGAAATGTGCACCAAGCAGGTGGACGGTGTCTGCCTGCTGCCGGAGAAATACCTGATCGTCGACCACCTGTTTCAACAAAAGCACCCGGATACCTACCAGGACAAGGTGGTGGAACTGCTCAACATCATCGACGGTTTCTACCGCAACGACCTGAATATGGTCTTCGATACCCTGCACGTGGAATTTCCCAGCGAAGAGTTGCTGCTGGAATCCACCAGCGCCAATGAACTGCTGGTAGATCTGCGTGAGAAGTACCACGGCTTTTCCTTCGCCGACACCAGCACGGCCAGCCCATTGATGGAACTGCTCTCCGGCCGTGAATTCGACGGCTCCACGGTGGGCCTTGCCTATGTCGGCACCCTCTGCAATACCAATGGCTACGCCACCGGCGTAACCCAGGAATACGTCAACATTCCCCTGACTGCCGTGGTCATGGCCCATGAGATCGGCCATAACTTCGGCGCCAACCACGACAATGTGGAAGCCGACCAGGAGGAAAATCCGGAACGTTACTGCGGCAATGGCTACATCATGTCCAGCTGGGCTGACGGCAGCGCCACTGGCTTTTCCAGTTGCTCGGTAAACCAGATGACCGCCAAGGTCGACAGCCTGGGCAACCACGATGCCTGCTTCAACTACCCGGTGGATGCAGGATTCACCGCCGATAATGCCAACCCTGAGCGCTTCGATAACAGCACCGGCACCACCCTGGCGCTGGCCTTTACCGTGGACTACCAGCAAGCCTCCCGGGCACCGGACCAGATCCAGCTGCAGGGGAATCTCAGCAATGCCCGGATCGACCAACTGACCCTGCCGGATGGTGACTGCAGCATTGCCCCGGATCAGCGGAGCTATAGCTGCTCTCTGACACCGCCCTTCGCCCCTGCCAGCCTGACACTACGCATCATCAGCAGCACCCCGGCTGACGCTCTCCTGACACAGACAGCCACGATCAGTGGCAGCGAAGTGAAGGACATCCTTTCCGGTAACAACCAACTGAGCACTCCTCTGGCCTATGACATTGTGTCCAGCCAGCCCAACGACCTGCAGGCCCAGGTCCAGCAGGAGCCACCACAGGTGACTCTGACCTGGACCGACCGGGCATTTACCGAAACCGGTTACCGGGTCGAGCGCTCCAGTAACAACAACAGCTGGACGCCGCTGATCAGCCTTCCGACAGACAGCGAGACCCATACCGACACCGGCATCGACACTGATCTCAACTATCAATACCGGGTCATTGCCGAAGGCAACGACATCACCGGCGACAGCTCAAACATCGTCAGCATCATGGTCGAAGGCACACCTGATGCCCCGGCCAACCTGGCCACGACCTTGGCGGACGGCGGCATCCAGTTGACCTGGAGCGATCAGGCGGACAATGAGCAACGCTACGAAATCCAGCGCCGCCGGGACAACAATGGCAGCTGGACAGTCTGGACCCGTCTTGTCGAAGATCTGGCCGCGGACAGTGCGCAATACCTGGACAGCACCGCTGTGCTCGGCGAACGCTACCAGTACCGTGTCATTGCCCATAACGCCACTCTGGCTTCCGCCCCCTCCAATCTGGCCGAGATTCAGTTTGGTTCACGACCCGAAGCGCCCTCCAACCTGACCAGCCGCCTGCTGGAAGACGCCGTCCGCCTGACTTGGCAGGACAATGCGGACAACGAAACCGGCTTCCGGATTCTGCGCCAGCAATTCAACGGGCAGACCTGGAGTGAATGGCAAAGCCTCGCCGAGCTGGGCAGCAACCAGAGCCGCCACGATGACAGCTCAGTCCTCGCAGGCACGCTATACCGCTATCAGGTGCAGGCCTTCAATGCCGTAGGCCCCTCACCGCTCAGTAACAGCGCGGAGCGGCTCTTCGAGCGCGCACCGGCTGCCCCTGACAACCTGCAGGCACAGCGCCAGAACACGACCGTGGTATTGCAATGGCAGGATAATGCCGACAATGAATTCGGCTTCCGCATCGAACGCCAGCGCCGGGACGGCGACACCTGGCTGGCCTGGCAGGCCATCGCCGAGCTGAATGCCAACAGCACCCGCTACACCGATACCCGAGTCACCATCGGCAACCGTTATCGCTACCGGGTCGCCAGCCTCAACAGTGCCGGCAGCTCCACGCCCTCGGCGGCGGCGGCCATCGCCCTGAACAACGACATCACCCCAACCGGCGATGACAACACCCTTAACGACGACACTCCGCCACAAGATTTCGGCGATGACGGCGGCAGCGCAGGCTTCCTGACTGGCCTGCTGGCACTGCTGGTATTGCTTCGCCGTAAAGGCAGTGCCTCATGCTGAGCTCGCGCCCGCTGATAATGCTGCTGCTTGCAACCCTGCTGTCCGCCTGCCAGGCGGGCAGCAACGCCAGCGAAAACGATCCCTTGGCCGAGGCCCGACAACGCTGGGCCGGCCAGGGCCTGGAGCACTACCGCTACCAGGCCAGCCAGCAATGCTACTGCGGCCCAGGAGCGCTGCAGCCCGCCAGCATCCTGGTCAGCGACCAACAGGCCCGGCTTGAAGACCCGGCTAACCAGGAGCTGCGCCCCCTGGCCCGCACCGTGGAAGCCTGGTTTGCCCTGATTGAGGAAAAACAACGCAAAGGGTGGCACCAGGTAGACGTGGACTACCACCCGCAGCAGGGTTACCCCCGCCATATCCGTCTGGATTTCGATCCGCGCATGGCGGATGACGAGCAGCAATACTGGATCAAGGATCTGACTCCAACAACGGCCACCCCCTAACCCCTCGGACGCCCTACTGGCCAAGCCGCCACTCACCCCTCATAATGCCGCCACTTTCCGTGGCGGGCCCTGGTGATCTATGCGGAAAGTTCTGTAACAGTTCGCTGCGCCAAAACACCCAGCTCTGTGTTGAGAAAACTTGAATTAGACCCACTAGTCCTGCGCTTTCTCGCCTTGATCTGGATGTTTTGGCTTTGCTCCGTTGTCACATAACTTTCCGCATGGATCACAGGCTCGCCCGTGTCACGGGGTCTTCATGCCCCGACGACATCATCAACCGTAATTTCCCGTGTGTGCTCAGGCGCACACCCGCCGCCCGCGCGGCCTGCGATGCCAGGCATCGCCAACAGCCAGACAAAGAGGACTCCCCATGAGCCGCAAGCACTCCGAACAGCTTTTCCGTCAGGCCCAGAAACACATTCCCGGGGGTGTAAATTCCCCGGTGCGAGCCTTCAAAAGCGTAGGCGGCACCCCGGTGTTTTTCCACTCCGCCAGCGGCGCCTATCTGCACGATGAAGATGACAACCGCTACATCGACTACGTGGGTTCCTGGGGCCCGATGATCCTTGGCCACAACCATCCCCAGGTGATTGCCGCCGTGCAGGCAGCCGTGCAGAACGGCCTCAGCTTCGGCGCCCCCACCGCCACCGAAGTAGCCATGGCGGACAAGGTCTGCGAACTGGTGCCCTCCATGGACATGGTGCGCATGGTCAACTCCGGCACCGAAGCCACCATGAGCGCCATCCGCCTGGCCCGGGGCTACACCGGTCGCGACAAGATCATCAAATTCGAAGGGTGCTACCACGGCCATGTGGACAGTCTGCTGGTGAAGGCCGGCTCCGGCGCCATGGGCATCCCAGGCTCACCGGGCGTCCCCGCCGCCGTGACCGGCGATACCCTGGTGCTGGATTACAACGACGCTGCCAGCGTGGAAGCCGCCTTCAATGAATACGGCGACCAGATTGCTGCCGTCATCGTTGAGCCTGTGGCCGGCAACATGAACTGCGTCCCGCCCACCAAGGCGTTCCTGCAGGCCCTGCGCCAATACTGTGACGACCACGGCAGCGTGCTGATCTTCGACGAAGTAATGACCGGCTTCCGGGTGGCACTGGGCGGCGCCCAGGCGCTCTACGACGTGACCCCGGACATGACCACCCTGGGCAAGATCATCGGTGGCGGCATGCCGGTGGGCGCCTTTGGCGGCAAGAAAGCGATCATGGAACATCTGGCGCCGCTGGGCCCGGTTTATCAGGCCGGCACCCTGTCCGGTAACCCGGTGGCCATGGCCGCCGGACTGACCACCCTCAACCTGCTCAGCGAACCCGGCTTCCATGAGGCTCTGGCGGAAAAAACCACCCGCCTGCTAGATGGCATGACGGCAGCCGCCCACGCCGAAGGCATCGCCTTCACCACCGCTCAGGCGGGTGCCATGTTCGGGTTGTTTTTCACCGAACAGAGCCGCATCAGCAGCTTCGCGGAAGTAATGGCCTGTGACAGCGAGCGCTTCAACCGCTTCTTCCACGCCATGCTGGACCAGGGCGTGTATCTCGCCCCCAGTGCCTTTGAAGCCGGTTTCGTGTCAGCAGCACACAGCGATGAGGACATCGACGCCACCATTGCGGCGGCGCGCAAGGCGTTTGCGAAGGTATAATAGCGTCGCCCAAAACCACCTGTAGGAGCGGCGTTTGAGCCGCGAATCCGAGCCTTGGCGAGGAAAACGCGGTGCGGTTTACTCGCGGCCTCCTCTAGAGAGACCTGTCGAGTTCGGAAGCTCCTGATCGCCTTTCAGGCGATTTCCGCACTGGCGCGCGGTTCGCGGCTCAAGCGCCGCTCCTACAGTGGCTTCGTAGTGAGTCAGTCGCGAACCAGCGCCACCATTTTTCCACCGGTCAGTCCCAGCAAATCACCCGGCGCCATGGCGATTTCGAGCCCGCGCCGACCGGCGCTCATGTAGATGGGATTGTGTGATTCGGCACTAAAATCCAGATATAGCGGCAACCGTTTTTTCTGCCCCAGCGGACTGATACCACCGAGTACATAACCTGTCAGGCGCTGCGCCTTGTCCCCCGGACACATGGCCGCTTTCTTGCCGCCGTGGGCGCGAGCCAGACATTTCAGATCCAGTTGATGAGCCACTGGCACCATGGCCACGACCGGCTGTTCATCCACCAATGCCAGCAGCGTCTTGAAGACGGTTTCCGGAGGCAGCTGCAAGACTTCCGCCGCTTCCAGCCCATAGCTTTCCGCCTTGGGATCATTGTCATAACTGTGCAATTGAAAGGAAACGCCGGCTTTTTTCGCAGCCTGCACCGCCGGTGTCATACCGGCCTGGCCTTGGGATTGCGCAACTCCGTCGCCTTGCTGCGGGCCTGACGGGCGCCGGATTTGTCACCCTGGCGATCACGGGCAGTGGCCACCAGATCCCACAAGCCAGCCCGGTAATCGTCATGGTCAGGAGCCAGTCGCAACGCCTTCAATGCGAAGCCTTCTGCGCCGCGGGGATCGCCCTCGGAAAGCCGCAAGCCCGCCAGCTCCTTGTACAACCAGGAGGAGTCCGGGGCGATATTCAGGGCTCGCTCCAGATAACGCTCTGCAGCCGATGTCTGGCCCTGCTGACGGGCCTGCTCCGCCCGACTCAACAGACCCAATGCCGGCGAGCCTTCCAGTTCCTGACTGGCGGTCATCGGCTCTGCCGGTTCCTCCATCGGAGGACGGACCGCACAGCCCGCCAGCACCATACTGATCAGCATCAGCTGAACAAGCCTTTGAGCACTCAACATTCTTTCTATCCTTGAACAGCGCCACGGCAAGACCGGATTACGGCGTAGGAGCGTGCTTGCCGCGAACCAAGCATCGGTTCGGCTGCAAGCAGCCTCCTACAGAAAACGGGGCTTACCTCGGTGAATTCTTTGCTCTCATCTGATTTGACCCTAGTCAAACAGCCCCTTGAACCAGCCCTTGATGCCTTTCCCCGCTTCTTTTACCGAGCCACAGCCATCGCTGTCCTGGGGAATCGAGGCTTCCAGCATCGGGTAACGACGGGCATCGCCGCAGCCCTCGGCACTGACGCGCTTGCCATCCGGGTTCATCCATACCCATTCCACCCCGGCCGGCGGCGTCTGCGACAGGCTGCGCTGGGGCAGCTTGCCCATCAGCTGCGCCCATACCGGCAAGGCACCGCTGGAGCCGGTAATCCCCGCATTGCGGTTATCATCCCGGCCCACCCAGACTACCGCCAGATGGTTGGCAGAGAAACCGGCAAACCAGGCGTCACGGAAATCGTTACTGGTGCCGGTCTTGCCTGCCACCTTGAGATCCTGCGGCAGCGACGCCCGGGCCGCACGGCCGGTCCCTTTCTCAACCACCTGCTGCATGGCCCACTGGGTCAGGAAAGCCGGGCCGGCATCCACCACCTCGTCGGTATTGACCGGGTAGCGGGCCAACGGCTTGGCTTCCTTGTCGAGCACATCGGTAATGGAGCGCAGGCGAGTGCTGAAACCGCCCGTTGAGAGAGGCTGGTACATCATCGCCACCTCGAACGGAGTCAACTCCAGACTGCCCAGCAGAATACTGGGATAAAGGGGGATATTGCGGGTCACCCCCAGGGTCTTCATGGTGCCGGCTACCTTGTCCAGGCCCACATCCAGCCCCAGGCGAGCGGTACCCTGATTGCGCGAATAGGTCAGCACATCCACCACCGGCATGGCGCCACGGGCCTGGTTGTCAAAGTTCTGCGGCGACCAGGTGGTGCCATTGGGCAGCGTCACTTCCACGGGCCCGTCTTCCACCAGGGTAGCCAGGGACCATTGCTTGGGCTGGCTCACCGCTGACAGCACCACCGCCGGCTTGGCCAGCGAACCGATCGGGCGCTGGGCATCCAGGGCCCGGTTGAAACCGGCCTCCCGGGAGCTGCGATTGCTGACCAGCGCCAGCACATCGCCCTGGGCGGGCGCTACCACTACCACGGCACCATTGAGCTTTTTGGTTTCGTCAGGATCGCGACGGTCCAGGTGATCGCGCAGCGCCCCTTCGGCCGCGAGCTGGGCCAGCACATCCAGGGTGGAGTGGATACGTAGCCCCTCATCGCTGAGCACTTCCGGCGGGTAATCCCGTGCCAGTTGGCGGCGCACCAGATCAATAAAGGCAGGGAAGGCATAAAGCGCGGAGGCCCCACGCGGCACCACTTCCAGGGAGCGGTTACTGTATTTATCGTAATCCGCTTTCGACAAGGCCCCCTCATCCAGCGCCACCTTCAATACCGTGTTGCGACGCTCCAGGGAACGCTCCGGGTGACGGCGCGGATCATACCAGCTGGGCCCCTTGAGCAGCGCCACCAGGGTCGCCAGGTGATGGGGTTCCAGCTCTTCCAGGGGGCGCCCGAACAGGAACTGGGCACCCAGCCCCATGCCATGAATGGCCCGGGCACCGTCCTGTCCCAGGTACACCTCGTTGAGGTAAGCCTCGAGAATCTGCTCCTTGCTGTAATGCAGCTCCAACAGCATGGCCATGGGCATTTCCAGGAGCTTGCGTGACAGGGTGCGCTCGGAGGTGAGCCAGAAATTCTTCACCAGTTGCTGGGTCAAGGTGCTGCCGCCCTGCACCAGCCGCCCGGCTTTGACGTTCGCCAGCATGGCCCGGGCCAGACCGCGCAGGGAAATACCATGGTGGTCGTAGAATGCCTGATCCTCGGTGGCGATCAGCATCTCCACCAGCAACGGCGGCACCTTGTCCAGCGGCACCAGCACCCGATCTTCCGCATGCTGGGGATGGATGCTGCCGATCTGCAACGGCTCCAGGCGAGCCAGCCGATCACCACCGGCCTCCAGGGAACGAATCTGCCCGCCGGACAGGCTCAATCGGATTCGCTCGGCCTTCTCGCCGCCATCACTGTCGTTGAAACCGCGGGTATGCAGCAGCAGGCTGCTGCCCTGCACCGCATAGCTGCCAGGGGTAGCCGCACGGGAATCGCGCCGGTAGCGCATCAGATCGAGCAACTTGAGCATGTCCTCGCGGGACAGCACGCGGCCTTCATAAAGCTCTACCGGTCGCGCATACACCCGCGCCGGCAATTGCCAGACATGGGCATCAAAACGCTCGCGTACCAGCGCATCCAGGTAGGCCAGTCCCGCCGCCCCCAGCACCAGGCACACCAACGCTGCCTTGCCCACAAAGGACCAGCTGAACCAGCGGCGTTGTTGTCCGCTGCTACGTTTTTTTCGATTTGGTTGCCGCCGCGATCGTGCGGGGGACTTTTTCGCTTTTTTCGCCATGGCACGGAGTATAGAGAAAAGTGTGAGTGTTTTATGAGTCTCTCTTGCCTTATCCGTTCCCTTCACAGTGATTTGAGTAAATTTTGCAACCGGACTCGGGGCGCCCATAATAGCCGCCCTTGCTTATCCGAACCGAAACACGGAGCCTCCATGACGAAAAAATACGACGTTTATGCCCTCGGCAACGCCCTGGTGGATACAGAAATCGAGGTCAGCGACGCCTTCCTTGAGCGCATGGAGGTAGGCAAGGGCCTGATGACCCTGGTGGACGAAGCCCGTCAGGCGGAGCTGATCGCTGCTCTGGCCGACGAAGCCGAGCCTCATAAACAGACCAGCGGCGGTTCTGCCTGCAACACCGTGGTCGCCACCCGCTACTTCGGTGGCAACAGCTACTACGCCTGCAAGGTGGCCGATGACGCTACCGGCGACATCTTTGTCAACGATCTGACCGCCGCCGGCGTAGACACCAACATGAACGGCAACCGCGACACCGGCATTTCCGGTAAATGTCTGGTCATGCTGACGCCGGATGCGGAACGCACCATGAATACCTATCTGGGTATTTCCAGTCAGGTTTCCGAAGCGGAGCTGGACGAAGCCGCCATCGCCGCCAGCCACTATGTGTACCTGGAAGGCTATCTGGTCAGCGGTGACAGCTCCCGGGCGGCGGCCATCAAACTGCGCCAGCTGGCCGAGAAGCATGGCGTGAAAACCTCACTGACCTTCTCCGACCCGGCCATGGTGCAGTTTTTCAAGGACGGCCTGTCCGAGATGCTTGGCGACGGTGTGGACCTGCTGTTCTGCAACGATGCCGAAGCGACCAGCTACACCGATACCGACAGCCCGGAAGCGGCCCTGGAAAAGCTCAAGGCCGTATGCCGTTCCGCCGTCATCACCCTGGGCGCCAAAGGCGCGCTGGTATGGGATGGCGAACAGACCCATCGCATCGACCCGGTACCAGTGAAGGCCATCGACAGTAACGGTGCCGGCGACATGTTTGCCGGTGCCTTCCTGTACGCCATCACCCACGGGCACGATTTTGCCGCTGCCGGCAAACTGGCCTCTGCGGCCGCCGCCCGGCTGGTGACCGAATTCGGCCCACGCCTTTCAGCGGACGTGCATCAGGAAATGCGCCAGACCGTACTCGGCGACTAACCGCCACTTTTTGAAGGGCAGACATGGCCACAGGCCGTCTCTGCCAGACCCAAAAACGGCGGGGATGTGCTGCACCCCGCCCGATAAACAGCACACAGGTAAGCCATGGAACACATCTGCAACGTGAACGACATCGAACACGAGAGCGCGCGGGAATTTCAGAAAGACGGCCAGCCCGTCATCGTGGTCAAATTTGATGGCCAGATGCACGCTTACATCAACTGGTGCCCGCACCTGGGCATCGAACTGAACTTTATGCCCGACCAGTTCATGGATGGCGACAACCAATTTCTCATGTGCGCCAACCACGGCGCCCTGTTCGACATTGATACTGGCGATTGCCTGTCCGGCCCCTGCAGCGGTGACAAGCTGATCCCGGTTCCCCTGGAAGTGCGCGGCGACGAAGTCTGGCTGGGCGAGGTAACACAACCGGCATGAGCCACCCCTTTGATGACCTTACCCCGGATTACATGCTGGATGCGGTAGACGCCGCCGGCTTCCTGAGCGACGGTCGCCTGCTACAACTGAACAGCTTCGAAAACCGGGTATACCAGGTGGGCCAGGAAGAGGGCCCGCCGGTAATCGTCAAGTTCTACCGCCCGCAGCGCTGGAGCGACGAACAGATTCTCGAAGAGCATGCCTTCAGCCTGTTTCTGGTGGAGCGGGATCTGCCCGTGGTTGCGCCGATCGAAAAGAATGGCACCACCCTGTTCCACTGCGACGGCTTTGCTTTTGCTGTCTTCCGCAGAGCGGGTGGCCACGCGCCGGAGCTGGACAACGACAACCATCTGGAACAACTCGGCCGCACCCTGGCCCGCTGGCATGCCTGCGGCAGTGACCGGCCCTATCAGCTCCGCCACACCATGGACCCGGTCGCCGACATTCGTGCCGCCAGCACCTTTCTGATCAATGACGTGGTGGACCTGAATTACCGTGGCCAGTATCGGGATGTCTCGGGCCAACTGCTGGAGACCATCGAGCAGCGCCTGAACGATGTGGACTTCCCGCTGCTCAATGTGCACGGCGACTGCCACACCGGCAACATTCTGTGGCGCGATGACAAACCGCATTTTGTTGATCTGGACGACAGCCTGCGCGCGCCCGCCATGCAGGATCTCTGGATGCTGCTTTCCGGCGAACAGGACGAACAGCAACATCAGCTACGGGTCCTCGCCAGCGGTTACGACACCTTTCTGCCCTTCCCCTGGCAGCAGGTTTCCCTGATCGAGCCATTACGCACGCGCCGCATCATCTGCTACGACGCCTGGCTCGCCAAGCGTTGGGATGACCCGGCCTTTCCGCCCGCCTTTCCCTGGTTTGAATCGATGAACTACTGGCAGGGCCAGGTGGAATTATTGCAGCAGCAGCTGCGCAGTTTGCAGACCCCCCTGTAGAGGAACAGCGAATTTCTGTAGGAGCGTCGCTCGCGGCGCGATAGGTTTTAAAAGACAACAGGCACCGTGTTGTCTACAAAGCCGCTGTAGGAACGTAGCGCAGCGGAGTAACGCACGTAGTTCCGTGCGGCCCGAAGGGTGAGCGAAGCGAATAATTCCTCTCGAGGGACGAATCCGAGCCACGGCGAGGGAAAAGGCGAGGCAGGGGTTGTGCCCGGTCACTCTGAAGGCGCCCCGGTTCACAGAAACGACGTTGCTGGCCTCTGAGGCGTTTCCCACGCTAACGCGTGGTTCGTCCCTCGAGAGGAACTCCTACAACTGTATCGGCAAGGGCTTTTCCAGCCGGAAATCGTCTGGCGATAACGCCACCTTCCACGCCAGCACTTCCACCCCTTTCTCAACCGCCTCGCGCAGCAGCTCTCCATAGCGAGCATCAATTTCGTCCGCCGGCCGGGCAGCCAATGCGCCGCTGTGCTGCACACAGAAAAACAATACCGCCCGCTTACCGGATGCCACCACATCCATCAGCGTCAGCAGATGTTTCTGGCCGCGCTCGGTGACGGAATCCGGGAAGGCAATGATTCCATCATCCGTGTCGTCGGGCCCCGGCCCCAGGGTGACGTTTTTCACCTCGACAAAGGTGTGGGGATCGCTGCGCTCTCCCAATGCCAGATCAAAGCGGCTGTCACCGTATTTCACTTCCCGTTCCACACCGGTACCGGGGCTCAGTGCGTCAACATGCCCGGCGCGGATCGCCTCTTCCACCAGCGCATTGGGCCGGCTGGTATTCACCCCGGCCCAATGGCCATGGCCCACCTGCAACGCTTCCAGGGTATGGCGATATTTGCGCTTGGGATTACCGCTGTCGGAGATCAGCGCCTGCTGGGGCTCACCGAGTACGCAGTTTTTCATGGAGCCGGTGTTGGCACAGTGCACGGTCATTTCGCTGCCATCGGCGCGCACCACATCGGCCATAAACCGCTTGTAGCGTCGCAGCAGCGTGACCTTTTCCAGGGGAGGAGAAAACTTCACAGGGACTCCAGGTAATGGCCCAGCCGGTGCAGAGCCTCCACAAGACGAGACTCGGCGCAGGTATACGCCAGCCGCACATAGCGGCCATGGGCATGACCCTCACCGAAATCCAGGCCCGGGGTCATGGCCACCTTTTCCTTTTCCAGCAGGTCCGCACAGAAGGCGAAGCTGTCGTCGGTCCAGTGGCTCACATCCACATACACATAGAAAGCACCGTCAGCATTGGAGACAACCGGCAACTTCAGATGAGCAAGCCCATTGAGCAGACACTGGCGGCGGCGAGCAAACAGCTGATGGCGCTGTTCCAGGATAGTCAGGGAAGGCTCCTGCAACGCGGCGAGCGCACCGTATTGCGCCGGAGTCGAGGGTGCCAGAAACAGATTCTGGGCCAGCCGCTCAATAGCCGGCACAAGCGGTTCCGGCGCCACCAGCCAGCCCAGACGCCAACCGGTCATGCAGAAATATTTACTGAAGCTGTTGATCACCAGCACCTGATCGGTACGCGACAACACCGACTCCGCCGGGCCTCGATAACAAAGCCCCTGATAGATTTCGTCCACCAGCAGCAGCCCATCTCGTTGTACCGCCCCCTCAGCCATGGCCTGCAGGGTGTCCAGTGACAGCATATTGCCGGTGGGATTATCCGGGCTGGCCACCATGGCCAGGCGGGTATCCGGCTGCCAGGCCCCCAGCAGCTCACTGGCCGTCAGGGTGAAGTGATTGTCTGCCTTTAATACCAGCGGCTGCGGTTTACCGCCCACCAGATTCACGAACTGGCGATTACAGGGGTAGCCCGGATCGCTCAGTAATACGCCGTCACCGGGATTGATCAGAGCCGCCAGCGCCAATTGCAGCGCCCCCGAAGCGCCTGGCGTCACCACGATCTGCGCCGGTGACACGTTAGCGGCAAACCGCTCCCGATAATCATCGGCAATCGCCTGGCGCAAAGCAGGCAGCCCTGCCGCTGGCGTGTAGCCGGTCCCCCGGTCACGGGTGGCGGCAGCGATGGCTTCCAGCACCGGCGCCGGGGTTTCAAAATCCGGCTCGCCCACTTCCAGATGAATCACATCGTGCCCCTGAGCAGCCAGTTGCTGAGCTCGCTCCAGCAGCGCCATAACATGGAAGGGTGGGATCTGTTCGGCGAAGTGCGACAGCGTTATCACAAGATTCCTCTTTCCTATAAGGGTGGCATGGCTATAATCGGCCAGATTTTCACCAACTGGTGACAAGACTTACCCTGACGGGGTAAGGTCAAAAGATTACATTACGCCCGTGCCTGGTGATATCAAGCGGGCCCCAGGGATAGTGGGACAGGATAGAGAGTCGAGAAGATGCTAAGGGAGTTACTCAAAATGGCCACCGGCAAAAAGAAAGCCCCGAAAAAGGCGGCTAAAAAACAAACTACCGGGTCTGCTTCCAGCAGCAAGAAAGCCACTACATCGACCGCTGCCCGCAAGGCGCCAGCCAAGAAGGCTGCCGTGAAGAAGGCTCCGGCCAAGAAAGCAGCGGCGAAAAAGGTGACTGCAAAGCCTGCGGCCAAAAAGGCCCCAGCCAAAACCGCAGCCAAAAAAGCTGCCGTAAAAAAAACCGCCACCAAGCCTGCCGCTAAAAAGGCGCCGGCCAAGAAGGCCTCTGTGAAAAAAACCACTCCCAAAAAAGCGGTCGCCAAAAAAACGACACCGGCGAAAAAAGCTGTCACCGCAAAACCCGCAGCGAAACCCGCTGCAAAGAAAGCCACCGCAACGAAAGCTCCGGTCAAAAAAACCGCAGCAAAGGCACCAGCCAGTAAACCCGCCGCCAAAAAAGCGGCCAGCACGCCGGCGGCAAAACCCACCGCCAGCAAGGCCCAATCCACTGCTGCCAGCGCCAAGCCGGCGAAGGCCAGCAAACCCGCTGCCAAAAAAACGGCAGCCAAAAAAGCAGCACCCGCTGCACCCAGAACAAAACTGCCTACCTCCGGGAAGGCATCGGCAGCGGCCCGGGCCGCTGCCAGAGACGCATCGAATACCGGTAACGCACGGAGCGCGACTGCCGGCAAAGGGACTTCGCCGAGCCGATCCACCTCTTCTGCTCAGGTAAAAGCAAACGTGAAAAAGAAAACCGCCTCATCCGCCTCGCAGGCTCAAATGCACGGCTTCAAGCCCTACATGCCAGCCAAGAACGAGGAGTACATGAACGAGAAGCAACGCGAACACTTCCGCCAGATTCTGCTGGCCTGGCGCCAGGAGTTGATGGAAGAAGCGGATCGCACCATGCACCATCTGCAGGACGAACAGGCCAATCTGCCCGACCCGGCAGACCGCGCCACCCAGGAAGAAGAGTTTGCCCTGGAGCTGCGTACCCGCGACCGCGAACGCAAGCTGCTGAAGAAGATCGAGAAGACCCTGGATCTGGTAGACAAGGATGATTACGGCTTCTGCGAAGCCTGCGGCATCGAAATCGGCATCCGCCGCCTGGAAGCCCGCCCCACCGCCGACCTGTGCATCGACTGCAAGGAACTGGCGGAGATCAAGGAAAAGCAGCTGGCAGGTTAAGATCAGTTGCAAGTTAAAAGTTGAAAGTTGCAAAGCGCGAGGTCGCGCCGAGCAAGTTTCAATTCAGGAGGCCGCGTCCATACTCTGGACCGGCCTTTTTGCTGTTTGAACCTGGCCACGCACTATTCCGGATACGCGCGGGCATGGCATCGCAAAATGCATATAGCCCTCCCCGCGCCTTGTAACTTTCAACTTTAAACTTGCAACTATGCATTATCGCGGACGTTTCGCCCCCACACCCTCCGGCCCCCTGCATTTCGGGTCGCTGCTAGCTGCGCTGGCCAGTTGGCTGGAAGCGCGCCATGCGGGCGGGGAATGGCTGGTGCGAGTGGATGATCTGGATCCACCCCGGGAAATGCCCGGCGCCGCCGATACCATCCTGCGTCAGCTGGACACCTTCGGGCTGCATTGGGATGGCACAGTACACTACCAGAGTCAGCGGCAATCCGCCTATCAGCAAGCGGTGGACTCCCTGCTCGACAGCGGCCATGCCTTTCACTGCCGCCTGACCCGCAAACAGCTGGCCGCCCTGGATCATAACCACCCCGGCATCAGCGCCGCTGTGCCCCCCGCCAACGATACCGCCATCCGCTTGCAGGTTCCCGACCGGGAGCTGAGCTACCAGGATGGTATTCAGGGGATCATCACCAACAACCTGCACCGTGACGGTGGCGCCTTTGTCATTCGTCGTCGCGACGGCCTGTTCGGGTATCAACTGGCCTGCGCCCTGGACGATGCGGATGAAAACATTACCCATGTGTTGCGGGGAGCCGACCTGCTCGATTCCACCTTGCGCCAGCGCTGGCTGCTGGAATGCCTGGGCAGGCCTGTGCCTGAGTATGCGCATCTACCGGTGGTCACCGATGGCCGGAACCTGAAGCTGTCCAAGTCAGCAGGCAGCGAAGCCCTCGATCCCGCTCGTGCCAGCCAGCTACTCACCGCCGCCCTCCACTGCCTGGGCCTGCAGCCACCCTCAGATTTACAAGGCGAAAGCCCGGCAGTGCTATTGGCATGGGGCACGACGCACTACCCTGCTCACCACTGGCCAGCGGGACGTCAGCAGCCACTACCAGAGGAGCTGCACGCTACAAGCTGAAAGCTGCACCGCGAATCAGGAAAGCCCCGCAACAAATGCTGTCTCCGCGCTTCACGGTATAAGCGCGGAAACAACCGACCAGAACACCAATACACATCCCGTGCCTTGCAGCTTGAAACTTGTAGCTTGCCGCTGTCCCCGCTTTTACACGCCTCACCCCCTGGCGTATGCTCATCGGCCCGGAGGGGTTAAACCACCTATGTATACCGACCGACTGCTGATCATCTTTATTCTCGGCACCTACCTGCTTTCACCCGCCATCATCGACTGGTGGAGCGAAGGTGGGCGCGCCTGGTATCGCCCCTATCTGATCTGGCTGGGCCTGATCGCCCTGAGCTACTGGATTGCCAAGAGCAAGGATGTCGATGGTCTATAGTGTCAGCGATCTGATCCTGATTGCCGGTTGCTACCTGCTGTTTCTGTTTGCGGTGGCCTGGATCACCGAGCGTGGCTGGCTGCCCGCTCACTGGGTACGTCACCCGGCGGTCTACGTGCTGTCGCTGGGCGTCTACGCCAGCGCCTGGGCGGTGTATGGGTCGGTGGGCTACGCCTACCAATACGGCTATAACTTCCTGTCCTACTTTCTGGGGATTTCCGGGGTCTTTCTGCTTGCCCCCATTCTGCTGGCACCTATCCTCAGACTGACCACCACCTATCAGCTCAGCTCGCTGGCCGACCTGTTTGCCTTCCGTTACCGCAGCCGGCTGGCTGGTGCCATGACCACCATCATCATGCTGATCGGGGTACTGCCCCTGCTGGCCCTGCAGCTGAAGGCCGTGGCCGAGTCGATCCAGATACTCAGTGGCACCGCCGACCCCCGCGATCTGGCCGCCGGGTTCTGCCTGATGATGGTAATTTTCGCCATCCTGTTCGGCGCCCGCCATACCACCGCCCGGGAAAAGCACGAAGGGCTGGTAATGGCCATCGCCATGGAATCACTGATCAAGTTGCTGGCCTTCGGGGCGGTGGCATTGCTCGGCCTTTACGGTGTGTTCGATGGACCTTCAAGCCTGAATGCCTGGCTGGATGACCATCCGGAAATGCTGGCGCGGCTCTACTATCCCCTGCAGGACGGCACCTGGCATTCCATGATCATGGCGTTCTTTGTCTCGGCCGTAGTGTTGCCACACATGTTCTATATGGCCTTTACCGAGAACATGAACCCGCGCGCCCTGATCACCGCCAGCTGGGCCCTGCCGTTGATGTTCCTGCTGATGGCACTGTGCGTACCGGTCATCCTGTGGGCCGCCGCTGCCGGTAATGCCCCCACCCCGCCAGATTATTACGCCCTGGGCATCGGCATGATTACCGGTGGCCACGGCGCGGTGCTTGGCTATATCGCCGGGCTTGCCGGGGCCAGTGGCATGCTGATCGTGGCCACCCTGGCCCTGTCCGGCATGTGTCTGAATCATCTGGTACTGCCCGCCAGCCCGCTGCAAGGCCAAAACCTGTATCGCAATCTGCTCTGGACCCGGCGCATACTGATTGCCGCCATCCTGGCTCTCGCCTACCTGTTCTATCGTTTTTCCGGCACCGAACACACCCTGGTAGAACTGGGCGTACTCACCTTTGTGGCCACCCTGCAATTTGTTCCCGGGCTGATCGGCGCCCTGTTCTGGCCGTCCGGCAACCGCAACGGCCTGTTCGCCGGGTTGCTGGTCGGCTTTATCCTCTGGGTAATGCTGCTGCTGGTACCCATCGCCTACCCGAACTGGCAGTTCCAGCCGCTGATGGAGCTGCTGGGCATGCGCTTCCAGACTGGTGCCAGCCAATGGCACAACGTGGCCATCGCCTCGGTCACTGCCAATGCGCTGGTCTATGCCATCGTGTCCATTGTCACCCCCATGTCTCGGTCAGAAAAAAACGCCGCCGAAGCCTGCGCCGTGGACAGCCTCCGCCGCCCCTATCGCTGGGAACTGGAAGCGAAGAGCGTGGACGATTTCATTGATGCCATGAGCCAGCCGCTGGGGCCGATCACCGCCACCCGGGAAGTGGAAATGTCCCTGCGGGATCTGCACCTGCCGCGCACGGAAACCCGACCCTATGCCCTGCGGCGACTGCGCGACCAGCTGGAAACCAATCTGTCGGGCCTGCTCGGTCCCTCGGTGTCCCACCAACTGATCGACGATCACCTGCCTTACCTGCCGGAGGAAGAGCAACACTCCAGCGAAGACATCCAGTTCATCGAATCCCGTCTGGAACAGTACCGGGATCGTCTGTCCGGGCTGGCGGCGGAACTGGATGGCCTGCGACGCTTCCATCGTCAGACCCTGCTGGAACTGCCCATGGGGGTCATTTCCCTGGGCGCCGACCGGGAAATCATCGGCTGGAACCGGGCCATGGAAAGCCTCACCGGCATTACCGCTGAAGACACTATCGGCTCGCGTCTGGCAGACCTGGATCCGCCCTGGGGCGACTTCTTTACCCGCTTCAGCCACGACGACAACGCCCATCAGCCCCAGCAGTCACTGGAAGTGGAAAACCAGACGCGCTGGCTGAGTCTGCACAAGTCCGAGGTGATGGGCGCCGGCACTGCCGAGCAGGCTGGTGGCCAGGTACTGGTGATCGAGGACATTACCGAACTGCGCCACATGGAAGCGCACCTGGCACATAACGAGCGACTGGCCTCCATCGGCCGACTGGCCGCCGGGGTAGCCCACGAAATTGGCAACCCGGTCACCGCCATTGCCTGCCTGACCCAGAATCTCGATCAAGACAGTGACCCGGAGGAGCAACAGGAAGCCTGCGACCAGATTCTGGAACAAACCCGGCGTATCACTCGTATCGTGGAATCCCTGGTAACCTTCAGTCATTCCGGCGGTATCAAGCTCAGCGAGCAAGTACCGGTGAACCTGTGCGATACCGTGGACGAAGCCATCTCATTGCTGCTGCTGGACCCGGATCACCGCCAGCAACCGTTCGAGAATCACTGCCCGGCCAGCTACTGGGTCAAGGGCGATCCGCAGCGTTTGCTCCAGGTTTTCATCAACCTGCTTGGCAACGCCGCCGATGCCAGCGAACACCAGCAGCCGGTCACCGTGCACTGTGAACCGCGCGGTGACTTCCTAGATATCCTGTTGGAAGATCAGGGTCACGGCATCCCGGATACGTTGCGCGACGCCCTGTTCGAACCCTTCGTCACCAGCAAACCACCGGGCCGCGGCACCGGCCTTGGCCTGGCTCTGGTGTACAGTATTATCGAAGAGCATCAGGGCAGCATTCGGGTAGAAAGCCCCCTGAGCGAAGACGGCGGCACCCGCTTTGTGGTCAGCTTGCCCGTGCACCGGCAAGCTTCGGCGGAAGAGACGCAAACGTAGTATCCTGCTCAACTCGACAGACAGTAAGAGCCATACATGAGTCACATCCTGATTGTTGAAGATGAACCGGTGATTCGCGGCGCCCTGCGCAAACTGCTGGTACGCCACGAGCACTCCGTGGCAGAAGCCGACTCCGTGGAGCAGGCCCGGGAACAACACCTCAATCAGTTTGATCTCATCATCAGCGACCTGCGCCTGCCCGGCGAGCCCGGCACCGCCCTGATAGACAGTGCCGGCGCCACCCCGGTGCTGATCATGACCAGCTATGCCAGCCTGCGCTCCGCAGTTGATGCTATGCGCCAGGGCGCGGTGGACTATATCCCCAAACCGTTCGATCACGATGAAATGCTGCTGGCCGTGGAGCGCGTGCTCAAGGAAGGTCGACTGAACAGGGGCAATCGCGCTCTGCGCCGGGATATGGAGCGCAGCTACCCGGTACACAACATGATCGGCGACAGTGATGCCATGCAGGAGCTCAAGCATCGTATCCACCGGGTAGGCCCCACCAATACACCAGTCTTGATCATGGGCGAATCCGGTACCGGCAAGGAACTCACCGCCCGTGCCCTGCACGAACAAAGTGAGCGGGCCGGCGGCCCGCTGATCTCGGTGCAATGCGCCGCCCTGCCGAAAAACCTGCAGCTGACCGAACTGTTCGGCGATGAAGACAGTGCCGGGCGCATCGAGGAAGCCGATGGTGGCACCCTGTTTCTCGACGAAGTGGGCGAACTGAACAGCGACGTGCAAAGCCGTCTGCTGACCCTGCTCACCCACCACGAGATCCACCGCCAGGGCTCCCTGTCGCCACGCAAAGTAGACGTGCGCATTCTTGCCAGTAGCCAGCTGGATTTACCCGGTCGAGTGGCAGAAGGTCATTTCCGTCAGGATCTTTACTACCGGCTCAATGTCATGGAGCTGACCCTACCTCCCCTGCGCGACCGTCAGGACGATCTGCAACGTCTGGCCAACGCCCTGCTGGCCCGCGGCTGCGAAAAGCTCAACCGCCACGACCTCTACTTCACCGACGCCGCCTGGCAGGCCATGGTCGGCTATAGCTGGCCGGGCAATGTGCGCGAACTGGAAAACGTGATTGAGCGGGCCATTATTCTCACCGAAGAAGACGGCATCGGCCCGTCACAGCTGGGGCTGAATCCCAACCGCACCCCCCAGCGGGTCAGCCGCGCCAGTCTGGATCCCAGCGAGGATCTGTCCCTGGAGGATTATTTCACCCGCTTCGTGATGGAAAACCAGGACAGCATGACCGAGACCGAACTGGCCCAGAAACTGGGGATCAGCCGCAAAAGCCTGTGGGAACGCCGCCAACGGCTTGGGATTCCCCGCAAAAAAGCCGGTAGTCGCCGTTGATGCCCCGCCTGTCCTTGTTGGACGACCGGCGAGACGGCTTTTCGATCCAGTCTATGTAAAAAACTTCTCACTTTGGCAGGAGGGAAACAACGCCCATTCCTCTGCAAAAGACCTCAGGTGGGAACAAGTGTTACCGCGCTACACAGACAGGTAACACCAGGGTTACACATTCCCAAATACTATTTACGCTTGTTTTAGGTTTTTCTCTTAACCTGTTGTTTTAAAAGGAATTCACTCTTTGTTGCATTACCCCAGTGGGACGGGCACTATGAATCCCACGCCAGCAAACAATAAAAACAGCGGCGTAACAGGCTCAACAATAACAACAAGAAAGAAGAAGAATAATTTCACGAGCCGATGCAATGCTGCTGCAACTGATGATTGCAGCGACAAGGCAGAAAACAACACAAACAATAATAACAACAGAATCAGCGCAAAATATGGGAGTCACAACTTCGGTTGTGGCTCCTTTTTACTTTCTGGGCCATGCCAACGTCGGCCAGTATCTCAATGAACCAGAAAAAGTGCTACTATCGCCGCTTTATTGCACACCTTTGAGGCTAATACTGACGCATGCCCTGCAAGTTCCTGGAACGTATGACTGGCTGGTTTAAGAAGGGTTCCCTAAAAAACCGCAGAACGTTCGAACCGCGAGTCATTCCCCGCGACCAACATCCCATTTCCCGCAAACAGGTGTCCCGCGCCGCGCTGGATGTCCTTTATGGCCTGCACAAGGCGGGCTTTGAAGCCTATCTGGTAGGCGGCTGCCTGCGGGATATTCTCTGTGGTCGCGAGCCCAAGGATTTCGATGTGAGCACCAATGCCACGCCGGAACAGGTCAATCGCCTGTTCAAGCGCAGCCGCATCATTGGTCGCCGCTTCCAGATCGTGCATGTGCGCTTTGGCCGCGAAGTCATCGAGGTCTCCACCTTCCGCGCCATGAATCGGGAAGACAACCCTGACCGGGACCAGCACCACGCCCACGAAGAAACCGGCCTGGTACTGCGCGACAACACCTGGGGCAATATCGAGGAAGATGCCCTGCGGCGGGATTTCACCATCAACGCGCTGTACTACAACATTGCCGATTTCACCCTGCATGATTTCGTCGGCAGTCTGGATGACATCGACGAGCAGGTCATCCACCTGATCGGCGACCCGGAAACCCGCTTCCGCGAAGACCCGGTGCGCATGCTGCGCGCCGCCCGCTTCGCCGCCAAACTGGGCTTTCATATCGATCCCGCCACTGGCGACCCGATACCCGACCTGGCGGAATTGCTGTTGCAAGTCCCCTCCGCCCGCCTGTTCGATGAAGTGCTCAAGCTGTTCCTCAGTGGCCATGCCCGGGATTCCTATGAACAGTTGCAGAGCCTTGGCCTGTTCCGCTTTCTGTTCCCGGAAACCCAGCAGGCCCTGGAAGGAGAAAAAGGCCAGATCTGGGAAGCCATGCTACTCGCCGCCATGGACAACACCGACAAGCGACTGGCCGATGGCAAACCGGTCACTCCCGCTTTCATCTACGCGGTACTGCTGTGGCCGATCATTCAGGAACGCATGGGCCATTACCTGTCCAGCGGCCTGCCGCCGGCCCAGGCCCTGCACAAGAGTGCCACTCGCGCCCTCAACACCCAGATCAAGCACACCGCGATTCCCCGCCGCTTCTCCACCGTGATGCGTGAAATGTGGGAGTTGCAGCTACGTCTGGACAAACGCGCCGGCAAGCGCGCTGACGCCATGATGGAGCACCCCCGCTTCCGCGCCGCCTATGATTTCCTGTTACTGCGTGAACAGGCAGAAGAGATCAAACCCGGGCTCGGCGACTGGTGGACCCGCTATCAGGAGCAGGATGAGCAGGGCCGCCGCCAGATGATCAGCGAGCTGGGGAATCAGCCCGGCGGTGGCGGCAACAAGCGACGACGCCGCCGGCGCAAGAAACCGGCAGCGGAAGGCTGACAAGACGACTCAAGTGATGAGGAGCGAGTTTCGAATGACAACCGGTTCTGGTTTTCGAAACTCGTTCCTCGTCACTCGTAACTTGCCCCTCCCCTGATCCGAACCGGGAGCCCTGATGCACGCTTTTATCGGCCTTGGCAGCAATCTGGACTACCCCTCGCAACGGCTGATCTCGGCCTTGTGGGCACTGCAACGTCTGCCCGGTCTAACCCTGCGCCAGCACTCCCGGCTCTACACCAGTGCTCCCGTCGGCCCCCAGGATCAGCCTGACTATGTCAATGCGGTCGCCGCAGTCGACACCTCTCTTGCCCCCCACACCCTGCTCCACAGCCTGCAGGCCCTGGAACTGGCAGCAGGCCGCCAGCGCCTGCGCCATTGGGGCGAACGCACCCTGGATCTGGATATCCTGCTAATCGACAACCGCGCCATCGATAGCGATGACTTACAGGTTCCTCACCCGCAAATGACCCGGCGGGCCTTTGTGCTGCTGCCATTACTGGAAATTTGCCCCGACGCCCTCTTGCCGGATGGCACCGCACTGAGTAGCTTTCTGGGGCAGGTAACCGAACAACCGATTTCACCGCTGGCAGAGCTGGATCGAAATGCACTCATCGAATGAGAAAACACTGACCGAACGCATTGAACAACGCCGGCAGGCCCGCACCCTGCCGCGCTTTATTGCCGTTGAGGGCCCCATTGGTGCCGGCAAGACCAGCCTGGCGAAACGGCTCGCTATGACCTTCGGTTACGATCTGCTCCTGGAACAGGCAGATGACAATCCTTTCCTCACCCGCTTCTATCAGGACCCGGCCCGCTATGCCCTGCAGACCGAGCTGTTCTTCCTGTTTCAGCGCGCCGACCAGCTACGCCAGATCCAGCAACAGGACCTGTTCGCCGGGCCCCGCATCGCCGACTTCCTGATCGACAAGAACCGCCTGTTTGCCCAGGTCACCCTGGACGAGGATGAATTCGAGCTATACCGCAATGTGGATGACCACCTGACGCTGGACGCCCCGCAGCCTGACCTGGTGATTTATCTACAGGCCCCCGCCCAGGTGCTGCGTCAGCGTATCAGCCGTCGCGGCAACGATTTCGAGCAAGGCATCCAGAGCGATTACCTGGACCGGCTCAGCGATGCCTACACGGAATTCTTCCATTTCTACGACCGGGCACCGCTGCTGATCGTCAATGCGGCGGAAATTGATCTGGTCAACCACGACCGGGACTACCAGCAACTAGTGAGCGAGTTGCTGGACATCCGTTCCGGGCGCCACTATTTTAACCCCCGGCCGCTGGTCGGCTAAAACTAGCTACGAGCTTCGAGCCTGTAGCTTCAACGCGACATGGCCCTGTGCGCTCTGAAAGCCAGGAAGCCGCGACAAAGTCTGTGCGCGGCACAAATGCTGCAAAACCTGACAGCTTTGACCGTGTTGTAGCTTGAAGCTTGTAGCTCGCCCCTGAATTTCCCCAGGAGGTTTCCCATGTCAGTCACCATCCGCACCCTGCACAAACGCAAACAGGACGGCGAGAAGTTTTCCGTGCTCACCGCCTACGACGCCTGTTTTTCCCGGCTGATCTCGGAAGCTGGCGTGGACGCCATTCTGGTAGGCGACTCTCTGGGAAACGTGATCCAGGGACAGACCAGCACCGTGCCGGTAACCCTGGAGCAGATGGCCTACCACACCGAATGCGTGGCCAGGGGCAATCAGGGCAGCCTGATTATTGCCGACGTCCCCTTCATGGGCGCCGCCACCGTTGAGCGTGCATTGGAGACCTCCACCGCATTGATGCAGGCCGGCGCCAACATGGTCAAACTGGAAGGTAGCGCCTGGCTGGCAGAAAGCATCGAGATTCTCAATCGCAATGGCATCCCGGTCTGCGCCCATCTGGGCCTCACCCCCCAGGCGGTCAATGCCCTCGGCGGCTACCGGGTCCAGGGCAAGGATGATGCCGGCGCCAGCGAGCTGCTGGAAGCGGCCAGAACCCTGGATCAGGCCGGCGCCGCCATGCTGCTGCTGGAGTGCGTGCCCCGGGAGCTCAGCGCCCGCATTACCCGGGAAGTGAGCGTGCCGGTCATCGGCATCGGTGCGGCCCCGGAATGCGACGCCCAGGTATTGGTGATGCACGACATGCTCGGCATCAGCCCCGGCAAACCGGCCCGCTTCGTCAAGGATTTCATGGCAGAAACCGGCGACATCCGCGCTGCCTTCAAGGCCTATGACCTGGCCGTGAAAGACGGCAGCTTTCCTGCCGACGAGCACTGTTTCTAGAACATCAGTTGAAAGTTAAAAGTTCAAAGTTAAAACGCGATCATAGCCCCTTGGGGCTTGAAGATCTGTCGCCGCGCTCAAGGCCGTAGCAGCAAATTGGACCTATAATCGCGGGCAGAGCATTCATCATTTAGCACTGCATCGCCCGCGCTTTGAAACTTTTAACTTTCCACTTTCAACTGCTTCACCTGAGGATTCCTGATGCAAACCGTCCATACCGTCTCCCAGGTTCGTGAATATGTGCGTGGCTGGCACCAGAAAGGCCTGTCCGTCGGTTTCGTGCCCACCATGGGCAATCTTCATGACGGTCATATCAGCCTGATCAAGGAGGCGCGGGCTCGTTGCGACGTGGTGGTGGTATCCATTTTCGTCAATCCGACCCAGTTTGGTCCCAATGAGGATTTTGATCGCTACCCACGCACCCTGGACGCGGATGCCGCCGCCCTGGTGGATGCGGGCACCGATCTGCTGTTTGCTCCCTCCGTGGAGGAGATGTATCCATTGGGCCAGAACCAGACCTGGGTGGATGTTGATGGCCTTGGCGACTATCTGTGCGGCGCCAGCCGGGCAGGCCACTTCCGGGGCGTCACCACGGTGGTATCCAAGCTGTTCAATATCGTACAGCCGGATGTGGCCGTGTTCGGCGAAAAGGACTTCCAGCAACTTGCCATTCTCCGCCGCATGAGCGAAGAGCTGCTGTTCCCGATCAAGATCGTCGGCGCCAGCACCAGCCGGGAAAGTGACGGTCTGGCGCGCAGTTCGCGTAATGGCTTCCTCAGTGAAAGTGAGCGCACACTTGCGCCGCAACTCTATCAAACTCTGCAGCAGCTGAAAGCGGATATCGAAGCCGGTGAGCAGGACTATCGAGGCCTGGAAAGCCGCTACCGTGACAGCCTCGAGCAGGCCGGTTTTCAGGTGGACTATCTGACCGTGGCCAACGCCCGCAGCCTGGCCCCCGCCGGCTTCGACGACAGCGATCTGGTGGTCGCTGTGGCCGCCAAACTGGGCAATACTCGATTGATAGACAATGTCAGTCTGGCCGTTGTGCGTGACCGGTGATTCATGCATACTTCCGGCCCCTTGAAGCGCCTGCTTGGTAGTAACAACGTGTATCCGCAGGCTTCGGGTAGCGCAAGAGGTAACCAAGATGCAGTGCACCATGCTGAAAGCAAAACTCCATCAGGCTCGGGTGACCCACGCGGAGCTTGAGTACGAAGGCTCCTGTGCCATTGATGGTGACCTGATGGACATGGCGGGTATCCTGGAATACGAACAGATCCAGATCTATAACATCGATAACGGTGAGCGCTTTGAAACCTACGCCATTCGTGGCGAAGCCGGTTCCAAGATCATCTCCGTCAACGGTGCCGCTGCGCATAAAGCCCAGCCCGGCCACCGGGTGATTATCTGCGCCTACGCCAGCTATTCCAGCGCCGAACTGGTGAACTTCAAGCCCAGCCTGATCTATATGGCAGAAGGCAACGAAGTAAAGGGCACCAGCAACGCGATTCCGGTACAGGTTGCCTGATACCGAAATCCGAAAAGGAATTCCTGAAACGCCGGCTTTTGCCGGCGTTTTTTTGTCCGCTCAGCGGCTAGCCCTATCGCTTGCAGGCAAGCTTTTACAGCGGCAGTACTCAAACCCATTCGCGTCCATCTGCACCTCAATAACCGCAAACTTCATCCGCGCAACTATTCAATGTTAACTATTCACTATTAACTGCCTCCTCCCTTGGCCATTCAGCAACACATTGTTTACTCTTGATGCCAACAAACCGCTCCCCCCTTCGACCATGGTTGAATAGCCAGCCAGGGAGCGTCACACAATAATCAAGGGAAAGCCGGGAGCCCCACGGGCGCTCCCCACTGGCAGTATCCCAAGGAGGCCCCGATGTCCAAGACCCACATTCACCCTGTTCCCGCAGACTTCAAAGCCCAGACCCTGATGGACCGCGATACCTACGAAAAATGGTACGAACAGTCCATCAATGACCCGGATACCTTCTGGGCCGACCGGGCCCGGGAATTCCTGGACTGGAAAACTCCCTGGGACACCGTCAGCGACTGGGACTTCAACGAAGGCCGTGCCACCTGGTTCCAGGGTGCTACCCTCAATGTCTGCTACAACTGCGTGGATCGCCACCTCCCCGAGCGTGCCAATCAGACTGCCATTATCTGGGAAGGCGACGAACCGGATCAGGACAAACACATTTCCTACCAGCAACTGTTCGAGGAAGTGAGCAAGTTCGGTAATGTACTGAAAAGCCGTGGCGTCAAGAAAGGGGATCGCGTGGTGATCTACATGCCGATGATCCCGGAAGCGGCCTACGCCATGCTGGCCTGCGCCCGCATCGGCGCGATTCACTCCGTGGTGTTCGGCGGTTTCTCCCCGGAAGCATTGAAAGATCGCATTCAGGACGCCGGCGCCTGTGCCGTCATTACTGCCGACGAAGGGGTCCGTGGTGGTAAGGCCATCCCCCTCAAAGTCAATGCAGACAAGGCCATGGCCAGTACCGATAGCGTGCATACCTGCCTGACGGTTCAACGTACCGGCGGAGATATCGACTGGCAGGCGGATCGGGATGTCTGGTACCACGAGGCCATGGCGGAAGCATCCAGCGATTGCGAACCGGAATGGGTCGACGCGGAAGACCCGCTGTTCACCCTGTACACCTCCGGCTCCACCGGTAAACCCAAGGGCGTCGTCCACACCACCGCCGGCTATCTGCTCAACACCGCACTGACCCATAAATATGTGTTCGACTACCACGAGGGTGACATCTACTGGTGCACCGCCGATGTGGGCTGGATCACCGGACACAGCTACATTGTCTATGGGCCACTGGCCAACGGCGCCACCACGCTGATGTTCGAAGGCGTGCCCACCTACCCGGATGCCTCTCGCTGCTGGCAGGTGGTGGACAAGCACAAGGTCAACATCTTCTATACCGCCCCCACCGCCATCCGCGCCCTGATGGGGCTGGGCGATGAGCCGGTCACAAAGACCTCACGGGCCAGCCTGAAGCTGCTGGGCACGGTGGGCGAACCGATCAACCCGGAAGCCTGGGAGTGGTACTACAAGGTGGTGGGCGAGTCCCGCTGCCCCATCGTCGACACCTGGTGGCAGACCGAAACCGGCGCCATCATGATTGCACCGCTGCCGGGTGCGGTGGACCTGAAAGCCGGTTCCGCCACCCTGCCCATGTTCGGCGTACAGCCGGTACTGATGGACCCGGACGGCAACGAACTGGATGGCGCCACCTCCGGCAATCTGGCCATCAAGGCCAGCTGGCCCAGCCAGATCCGCACCGTCTATGGCGATCACCAGCGCCTGATCGACACCTATTTCAGCGCCTACAAGGGCTATTACTTCACCGGTGACGGCGCCCGCCGTGATGAAGACGGCTATTACTGGATCACCGGCCGGGTGGACGACGTGCTCAACGTGTCCGGCCACCGCCTGGGCACTGCCGAAATCGAATCCGCTCTGGTACTGCACACCAGCATTTCCGAAGCTGCCGTGGTCGGCTACCAGCACGATGTGAAGGGCCAGGGTATCTATGCCTATGTGTCCCTCATGGCCGGCAAGGAAGGCAGCGACGAGCTGGTGCAGGAACTGCGCGACATGGTGACACAGGAAATCGGGCCCATCGCCAAACCGGATTTGATCCATTTCGCCCCCGGCCTGCCCAAGACTCGCTCCGGCAAGATCATGCGCCGCATCCTGCGTAAGATCGCCGCCAACGAGCTGGACAGCCTGGGCGATACCTCCACCCTGGCCGACCCGGCGGTGGTGGATCAGCTGATCGACACCCGGCTGAATCAGTAAGGCACCACCCTGCTCCATCGCAAGCAACAGCAAAAAGGCAGCCACAGGCTGCCTTTTTGCTGTTTATTCGTTGCCTATCACACCAACCCTCCGCGTTTATCTCACAGCCACAATGGTCAATTTCTTACATATATCATCCCGTTTCACCGACAGACATATTTCTGTCATAAGGCATCCTTGCGCACGGAATCAACATGTTGAAAACCAAGGAGAAAATATGAAGAAGCTGTTCGCGCTTGCCGCTGTTTCCGGCTCACTGTTCCTCACCGGCTGTCAGACCCCTTACTCCCCAGGCCTGATCTACAGTGACATGGCCGCCCCTGTAGACGTGCGTGACAACGCCGTCGCCTGCACCAAAGAAGGGACTGCCACCATGAAGAACTATCTGGGCTACTTTGCTTTCGGCGACGCATCCACCGCCAAGGCCAAGCAGGATGCCGACATTGCCCGCGTTGGTACCGTGGATGTGAAGTTCAAGAACATCCTCGGCCTGTACGGCGAAACCACCACCACCGTATGTGGTGACTAAGTCTGCCATTTCCGGCTAACCCCGGTATTCAGACACAAAAAAGGCCGGCAAATGCCGGCCTTTTTTGTGGAGCGGAGAAAGAAAGGCTTAGCCCTCCTTCGCTTCCTTCATGGACAGCTTGATACGGCCACGCTGATCCACGTCGAGAACCTTCACCTTGATCAGGTCGCCCTCATTGACGTAGTCAGACACCTTCTCAACCCGCTCTTCAGCGATCTGGGAGATGTGCAGCAGGCCTTCAGTACCGGGCATGATCGCCACGAAAGCACCGAAATCCACCACCTTGGTGACCTTGCCTTCGTAGATGGCGCCCACTTCCGCTTCGGCAGTGATTTCTTCCACACGACGCACGGCTTCTTCTGCCTTCTCGCGGGTTTCACCGTAGATCTTCACGCTGCCATCGTCTTCCAGATCAATGGTGCAACCGGTTTCGTCGGTCAGCGCACGGATGGTGGCGCCGCCTTTACCGATCACGTCACGGATCTTGTCCGGATTGATCTTCAGGGTCAGCAGGGTCGGCGCATTGTCAGATACCTGGGTGCGAGATTCAGCAATCGCCTTGGCCATTTCACCGAGGATGTGGATACGGCCGGCATTGGCCTGTTCCAGCGCCTTCTCCATGATCTCTTCGGTGATGCCTTCGATCTTGATGTCCATCTGCAGGGCGGTTACGCCACGGGCAGTACCGGCCACCTTGAAGTCCATGTCGCCCAGGTGATCTTCGTCACCGAGGATATCGGACAGTACCGCGAAGCGGCCGTCTTCTTCCTTCACCAGACCCATGGCAATACCCGCCACTGGCGCGGTCAGGGGAACACCGGCATCCATCAGCGCCATGGAGGTGCCACATACGGACGCCATGGAGGAGGAACCGTTGGATTCGGTAATCTCGGACACCACGCGGATGGAGTACGGGAAAGCCTTCTCGTCAGGCACTACCGCTTCCACACCACGGCGGGCCAGACGGCCGTGACCGATCTCGCGACGCTTGGGAGAGCCGATCATGCCGGTTTCGCCCACACAGTAGGGAGGGAAGTTGTACTGCAGCATGAAGTGATCCTGGCGGGACCCTTCCAGTGCGTCGATGAACTGGGCATCGCGCATGCCGCCCAGGGTGGCGGTAACGATGGCCTGGGTTTCACCACGGGTGAACAAGGCAGAACCGTGGGTCTTGGCCAGCACGCCGACTTCACATTCGATGGCACGTACTGCATCAAGAGCACGGCCGTCGATACGCGGCTTGCCGGACACTACCGCTTCACGGACCACGGATTTCTCGACCTTGCCGAACAGCTCTTTCACTTCGCCGGCTTCCGGAGCGCCTTCTTCGCCGGTGGCAAACGCTTCCACACAGGCATCACGCAGCTCGCCCACTTTGGCGTAACGGGCCATCTTCTCGGTGATGGTATAGGCTTCGCCCAGCGCACCTTCAAATTTTTCCTTGATGGCGTTTTTCAGCTCGGTGTTCTCGGTAGCGGGCTGCCACTCCCAGGTGGGGGTGCCCACTTCGGCAGCAAATTCCTTGATGCCCTGAATAACCGGCTGCATTTCCATGTGACCGAACAGGACAGCGCCCAGCATCTGGTCTTCGGACAGCTCTTTGGCTTCGGATTCCACCATCAACACCGCAGGCTCGGTACCGGCAACCACCAGATCCAGGGCGGATTCTTCCAGTTCGCTGCGGCTGGGGTTGAGGATATACATGCCATCCTTGAAACCAACGCGGGCAGCGCCGATGGGGCCACCGAAAGGAATGCCGGAAATAGACAGGGCGGCGGAGGTGCCGATCAGGGCAGCGATATCCGGATCCTGATTCTTGTCGGCAGACATGACCGTGGCGACTACCTGCACTTCATTCATGAAGCCCTTGGGAAACAGTGGGCGGATCGGGCGGTCGATCAGGCGGCAAGTGAGGGTCTCTTTCTCGCTGGGACGACCTTCACGCTTGAAAAAGCCACCGGGGATACGGCCGGCTGCGTAGGTCTTTTCCTGATAGTTAACGGTCAGGGGGAAAAAGGGTTTGTTGGGATCCGCTTCTTTTTTGCCTACCACGGTAACCAGCACTTCGGTGTTACCGATACGAACCATGACAGCAGCGGTGGCCTGGCGGGCGATCTGCCCGGTTTCCAGGGTTACCGTGTCACGGCCGAACTGAATCTGTTTAGTGATTTTATTGAACATATCTCGTCTCTTCTCTCTTCACGACAATCTTCGAGGCCCATGCCTCTGATAACAATTCATCTTTTGCCCAGGCATCATAGCCCGCCAGGGCGCCTGGCCCAACCGTAAATTAGCCAACAGATACGCCCGAAGCCCTTAGCCAGCGGTATTCCGAACGTGATCTCCAGCCATTTTCCACAGGCCAGAAACAACAGAAGCCCGGCGACTGCCGAGCTTCTGTTGTGGTTACCCGATCTGCGGTCTTTTAACGACGCAGACCCAGCTTTTCGATCAGCTGCAGGTAACGGGTGCGGTCTTTCTTGGCCAGGTAGTCCAGCAGCTTACGACGCTGGTTTACCATGCGGATCAGGCCGCGACGGCTGTGGTGATCCTTCTTGTGACCCTTGAAGTGGTCCTGCAGGCCATTGATATTGGCACTCAGCAGAGCAACCTGTACTTCCGGGGACCCGGTATCGCCTTCTTTCTGGCCGTGCTCTTTCAGGATTTCCGCTTTCTGTTCAGTGGTTAACGCCATTCTATTTCTCCAATATGCTCAATAAAAAGACGCGGTCAGCCATGCATATTTATAGCTGCCGTCTGTGGATGGGCGTCTCAGCCCGATACCAGTCGACGAGGGGCAATCCGCCCGTCTTCCAGCACTTCACCGACACCCAGAAATTCTTCACTGGATGCCTGGTAAATACTTACCCAACCGTCCGCAGGACGGTCTGAGGTCATCACTGGCTGACCCTGCTGCAGGTAATAGGCAGCATTGTCACCCAGCTCAATGCGCGGCCAGTCTGCCACGCTGGTGGATAAAGGCAAGAGCAGCTCGTCGATTGCTTCGAAGCCGCCGGTTTCCTTGATCTTGCCCAGTTGTTCCAGGGTCAGCATGCGCTCCGCCGGATAGGGACCGGCAGACAGACGGCGCAGGGCGGTGACATGGCCGCCACAACCCAGCTTCTCACCGGTATCTTCCACCAGCGAACGCACATAGGTGCCTTTGGAACAATCCACTTCGAATTCCAGCTCATCGCCTTCGATACGCAAGATGCGAAGATCATAAATCGTTACCGGGCGCGGTTTACGCTCCACGGTCTTGCCTTCACGGGCCAGTTTGTAAAGCGGCACACCCTGGTGCTTGATCGCCGAATACATGCTTGGCACCTGTTCGATATCCCCCTTGAAGGACATCAGGGCGTCTTCAATCTGTGCAGGCGTCGCCGTCACCGCTGTGGTGCTGACCACATCACCGTCCGCATCGCCGGTTTCGGTAATCACTCCCAGCTTGGCGGTGACCCGATAGCTTTTGTCCGACTCCAGCAGGAACTGGCTGAATTTGGTGGCCTCACCAAAACAGATCGGCAACATGCCGGTGGCCAACGGATCCAGGCTGCCGGTGTGACCGGCCTTGGCCGCGGCAAACATTTTCTTGACCATTTGCAGGGCGCCATTACTGCTGACACCACCGACTTTATCCAACAACAGGATGCCGTTGACGTTACGGCCACGAGGACGACGTTTTGCCACCTGACAGCTCCGCTACACTAATCGTTTTCGGTTTCGTCGTTGTCCGGACGCAATTCCCGGTCTTCCGCGCGGGCTTCATCAATCAGCTGTGACAGATGTGCCGCCCTTTCCGGGGTCATGTCGTAATGGAAACGCAATTTGGGGGTGGTGCGGGTGTTGAGGCTCTGAGCCAGGCTGCTGCGCAGGAAGCCACTGGCTTTTACCAGTACTTCCTCCGCCTCGGCGCCTTCTTCCTCGCCCTTGCCCAGCAGAGTGAAGTACACGTCGGCAAAGGACAGATCCCGGGACACCGTTACATCCTGGATGGTGGCCAGATTTACCCGCGGGTCTTTCATTTCAAACTGCAGTAACCGCGACAGCTCACGCTGTATCTGATCGGCAATCCGGTCGGTACGGTTAAAGCCCTGCGGGCGACGATGACGGCTCATGGCTAACGGGGCACGCTCCTTACAGGAAGCGCGCCACCTCCTTCACTTCAAAGACTTCGATCTTGTCACCGGCTTTCACGTCGTTGTAGCTCTTCACAGCGATACCACACTCCATGCCGTTGCGTACTTCCTGGACATCGTCCTTGAAGCGACGCAGCGATTCGAGCTCGCCTTCGAAGACCACGACATCATCGCGCAACACGCGGATCGGACGATTGCGGTACAAGGTACCCTCGATGACCATACAGCCGGCAACGGCACCGAACTTGGAAGAACGGAACACGTCGCGAACCTGGGCGGTACCAAGGATCTCTTCGCGCTTCTCTGGTGCCAGCAGACCACTCATGGCCGACTTGACGTCGTCGATCAGTTCGTAGATCACGCTATAGTAACGCAGATCCAAGCCTTCCTGTTCGCACAGTTTCTTGGCCTTCGAATCAGCACGGACGTTGAAGCCCAGCAGTACGCCTTCACTGGTCATGGCCAGATTGACGTCGGATTCGTTGATCGCACCTACGCCGGCAGATACCAGGTTCACCTTCACTTCATCGGTGCCCAGATCATGCAGGGCGCCAGTGAGCGCTTCCAGGGAGCCGCGTACATCGGTCTTGAGGACGATGTTGACGGTCTTGGTTTCTGCGCTGCCCATGTTCTCAAACAGGTTCTCCAGTTTGGAGGCCTGCTGACGCTTGAGTTTCAGGTCGCGATCACGCTCCTGACGGAATTCAGCCACTTCACGGGCCTTCTTCTCGTCGGGCACCACCTGCACCTGTTCACCTGCTTCCGGGGCACCATCCAGACCCAGTACTTCCACCGGGATGGAAGGACCGGCGGTTTTGATGGGCTTGCCGTTCTCGTCGACCATAGCTCGTACGCGGCCGAAGTGAGCGCCAGCCAGCAGCATGTCACCGATATTCAACTGACCCGCCTGGATCAGAATGGAAGCAACGGTACCGCGGCCTTTTTCAATACGCGATTCAATCACTACGCCAGTGGCAGAGCCCGTGGACGGTGCTTTCAGTTCCAGCAGCTCGGACTGCAGCAGGATGGCATCAAGCAGATCATCTACACCCTGCCCGGAATGTGCAGACACGTTGATGAACTGATATTCACCGCCCCACTCTTCCGGGATCACATCCTTAGTGGCCAGCTCATTGCGAACACGATCCGGGTCCGCCTGCTCTTTATCAATCTTGTTCACGGCGATGATGATCGGCGCACCGGACGCCTTGGCGTGGTCGATCGCCTCGGCGGTTTGCGGCATCACACCATCGTCAGCAGCAACCACGATCACCACGATATCCGTAGCCTTGGCACCGCGGGCACGCATGGCCGTAAAGGCTGCGTGGCCCGGAGTATCCAGGAAGGTGATCATGCCCTTCTCGTGCTCTACATGGTAGGCACCGATATGCTGAGTAATACCACCGGCTTCGCCGTCGGCAACCTTGGCCTTGCGGATGTAATCCAGCAGGGAGGTCTTGCCGTGATCCACGTGGCCCATAATGGTCACCACTGGAGCGCGATCATTCAGATCCCCCTCATCACGGTTAACAACCATGCCGGCCAGGTGATCTTCAAGAACTTCTTCCTGCCCTTTGCTGGCAACGGGCTTGTGACCCATTTCTTCTACCAGAAGGAATGCGGTCTCTTGATCAATAAACTGATTGACCGTCGCCATTTCACCCATCTTCATCATGGCCTTGATCAATTGCTTGGCCTTGATGTTCATGCGCTGGGCCAGATCGCCCACGGTAATGGTTTCCGGTACTTCGACTTCGTAGATTTTCTTCTCCGTCGGGGTTTTAAAGCCGTGCTGCTTATTCATGGAGCTCTTCATCTGGCCGTGAGCCACGCCAGCTGATTTCGGCTTGCGACGACGGCGACGAGATTGGCGCTCTTCACGCTGATAGCTGGCTTCCTGCGCGGCAACAACAATGGAAGACCCTTTGTCTTCCTCTTCCTCAGGCTTTTTCTCTTCCTGATCGCCACGTTTTTCCAGCTCCGCCGCGATACGGGCAGCTTCTTCAGCGGTACGGCGAGCAGCTTCCTCTTCCGCTTTCTTGCGGGTTTCTGCTTCCTGTTTGCGCTTGGCTTCATCGGCTTCACGCTGCTTGCGTTCGGCTTCTTCGCGCTTGGCTTTTTCTTCAGCCGTTTCTGCCTTGGCAGGCTTTTTGGCGGCCGCTGTCTTCGGCACGGAGACACGCTTGGTCTTCTCTTCCGCCGCCTTTTCGCCTGCAGCCTTGCGCTCGGCTTCCGCACGGGCCTTGGCGTCTTCTTCTTTCTTGCTGGCCGCTTCTTCAGCCTGACGCTTGGCAACTTCTTCAGCCTGGCGCTGCTCTTCTTCCGCCAGACGCGCAGCCTCTTCGGCCGCCTTGCGTTCGGCTTCCTCGCGTTCCTGCTCTTCAAGCGTCTCGCGCTTCACGTAGGTGCGCTTCTTGCGCACTTCCACGTTTACGGTCTTCGATTTGCCCGCCGCACCGGTAGTCTTGATGGTGCTGGTGGACTTGCGCTTGAGGGTAATCTTCTTGGCTTCGGTATCCGCGGCACCATGGGACTTGCGCAGATGAGCCAGCAGCTGCTGCTTCTGCTCATCGGAGACCACTTCGCTGGCATCGCCATGGGGTAATCCGGCGTCTTTCATCTGCATAAGCAGCTTCTCGACGGGAGTCCCTACGATGTCGGCCAGTTTCTTTACGGTCGTTTCTGCCATGTCAGCAACACTCTCCTGTCCGTCTCTAGCAGGCTATTGAAAATAGCCTGGGCCATTGCCCTTTGGGCGAATGACCGCACTGCCCGGCACATTCCGGTCAGCGCATTGTGTGCTTATCTTTGCGGACCGTACCGCGAAGATAACTTGAAAAGCACCTTGTGGCCTTTTCAACACCCTGCTGTTGGTGCCCGCGTCTAATCCGCCAGAACTAATAAAGGCTGTCAGGCTCCGGCTTCGCCTTCATCGGCGAACCAGGGAGCCCGGGCTGTCATGATCAACTCGGCGGCACGCTCTTCGCTCATGCCACTGATTTCCATCAGATCATCCACCGCCTGTTCGGCCAGGTCTTCCATAGTGGCGATGCCACGGGACGCCAGCTCCACCGCCAGGTCACGATCCATGCCATCCATGTTGAGAAGATCTTCAGCAGGCTCGGCCAGTTCAAATCTCTCTTCGGATACCAGTGCTTTGGTCAGCAGGACATCCTTGGCACGCTGACGCAGTGCTTCGACAATATCTTCATCGAAACCGTCGATAGCGAGCATCTCTTCTTCAGGCACATAGGCCACTTCTTCCAGGGTGGTAAAGCCTTCATCCACCAGAATGCCGGCCACATCCTCATCCACGTCCAGTTCTTTCATGAACGTTTCCAGGGCCTGGGCGGCTTCCTCTTCCTGCTTGTTCTGGGCATCGTCAAGAGTCATGACGTTGAGTTCCCAGCCAGTCAGCTCAGAGGCCAGACGGATATTCTGACCACTGCGACCAATGGCCTGGGCCAGGGCGGATTCATCTTCCACCGCAATATCCATGGAATGGCTTTCTTCATCCATTACGATGGAAGCCACTTCCGCCGGCTGCATGGCATTGATCACCAGTTGCGCCGGGTTGTCGTCCCACAGGACGATATCAATACGTTCACCGGCCAGCTCGTTGGAAACGGCCTGGACGCGAGCACCGCGCATACCGACACAAGCGCCAACCGGATCAATACGCTGGTCGTTGCTTTTCACGGCGATCTTGGCGCGCGAGCCGGGATCACGGGCTGCGCCCTTGATCTCGATCAGCTCTTCACCGATTTCCGGCACTTCAATCTTGAACAGCTCAACCAGCATGTCCGGGCAGGCACGGCTTGCAAACAGCTGTGGGCCACGATTTTCTTCGTTCACGCCCAGCAAGTAAGCGCGAATCCGGTCATTCTGACGCACCGCTTCGCGGGGAATCATGTGCTCACGGGTGATCAGCGCTTCCGCGTTGCCGCCCAGATCCAGAACGATGGAATCCCGGCTGGCTTTCTTGACGATGCCGCTGATCAGCTCACCAATGCGATCACGATATTCTTCGATGATCTGGCGACGCTCGGCTTCGCGCACTTTCTGCACGATGACCTGCTTGGCTGTCTGGGCACCGATACGACCAAAGGCTTCGGATTCGATTTCCTCTTCCCAGGTGTCGCCGATCTGCAGCGACGTATCCTGTTCATGGGCTTCATCGAGGGTCAGCTGCTTACCGAATTCGTAAAGCTCTTCATCGGGCACCACGTGCCATACGCGGAAGGTGCGAGAATCGCCGGATACCCGGTCGATATCCACGCGAATTTCCACGTCTTCTTCCTTAAAGCGTTTTTTGGTAGCGGCCGCCAGAGCAAGCTCGATGGCCTCGAAAATCACGTCACGGCTGACGCCTTTTTCGTTTGATACGGTTTCCGCTACCAGCAGGATCTCTTTGTTCATGGCCAGGCCTTTACAAAGACAAAGTTCTTCAGGGCGTGCTCAGTCGAAGCGAGGCTGCAACCGGGCACGATCTACCTGACTGTAAGGAATACGCAGGGTGTCGCCATCAAGCTCCACCACCAGCGTTTCGCCATCCACGGCCACAATGGCCGCCGTCATTTTACGCTTGCCAGACACCGGCGCCAGCAACTTCAGCTGAACGTCTTCACCGATGTAGTCGGCATATTGCGCAATATCAAACATGGGCCGATCCATGCCCGGCGAGGACACTTCCAGGTTATATTCGCCGGGAATTGGATCTTCCACATCCAGCACGCCGCTGACTTCGTGACTCACCGCCGCGCAATTATCTACCGAAATACCGTCTTCATGGTCGATATACACACGCAAAACAGCCCCGCGCCCCTGGATATGTTCAATACCCCAAAGCACGAAGCCCAAGTCTTCAACGACCGGAGCCAGCAGCTCCGTTAATTGTTCTACGCGTTTCGACATGTCCTTTCCGACAGTACAAACAAAAAATGGGCCTGGGGACATTACAGTGACTGCAAGGAAGCCATGCAATCGACCGCACATCCACCGCCCATTCCACTGCTGCGGATAACAAAAGGCCCCTGCTAGAGGGGCCTTTTGTCCGCTTTGAACCAGCCTTGACTGATTCCTCTAAGTGGTAGCGGGGGCAGGATTTGAACCTACGACCTTCGGGTTATGAGCCCGACGAGCTACCAGACTGCTCCACCCCGCAATAAAACCGTTGAACCTTTAGCGCCCCTCGGCACTCGATTTACATTCTGGTGAGTGTAAATCTTTTCGGTTCCAGCTGGTTGAATCTTGCTAATCCAAGCGTTCAACCCGCCTCAAATATCGAGCGCAAATAGTACTTAGAGGCGCTCACTCTGTCAAGGCAATCGCGAAAAAAACATTTACTTTTCGCTGCCTTAGCACGACCGGGAGCGAACTCCAGACTGCGCCCGCAAACACCATGGCATCTGCGCTGCCGGGACTGCTCTCTGCTGCTCGTCGCCGCAGAAATCAACCGGAAAGCGCCACAAAAAAACCACGTTGCGCCATGCCATGGAGCGATGAAAAACCACTTTCATCGCGCCCGATCGGAGAGTTAGCACCACCAGACCGGGTTACACCGAGATCCGCCAGCGGATCTCATTTCCAAATTGGTGCCGAAGGCCGGACTTGAACCGGCACGAGCGAAGCTCACTACCCCCTCAAGATAGCGTGTCTACCAATTCCACCACTTCGGCAAAGAACGCTTTCGTTACTGCTCCGACTGAGGCACTTCAGCCGGGGCCGGGGATTCTACCCCAGCTTGCGGCACATCTGAAACCTCTTTTTGTGCCGGAGCATCATCGGATGCAACCGGCACTTCAGACATGGTCGCTGGCACGTCGGAATCCGCCGGAGCAGCCGGCACATCATCTTCCTGCTGCTCGAGGGTTTCCAGTTCCGGCAGGAAACTGCGCACGCCCTCAGCTTCCTGACGAGCCATCCAGGCCAGTCCCATGCTGGTGATGAAGAACACCACCGCCAGCATCGCCGTGGCGCGAGTCAGAAAGTTAGCCGACCCGGCACTGCCAAATACAGTCTGGGAACCGCCACCACCGAAAGAAGCGCCGGCATCGGCACCCTTACCGTGCTGGATCAGCACCAGCCCAATCAGGCCAAGGGCCGCCAGCACATGCACTACATGAACAACAATATCCATAATGACTCTATTATTCCGCCGCCTGACAGATAGCAATAAAACTGTCGGCTGTTAACGATGCCCCGCCTATCAGACCCCCATCGATGTCTGACTGGGCAAACAGAAGGGCGGCATTATCCGCCTTTACACTGCCGCCGTAAAGCAAGCACAGCGATTCAGCGATATCCTTATCGTTTTGGGCCAGAGACTTCCGCAGGGAAGCATGTACTTCCTGGGCCTGTTCCGGGCTGGCGGTTCTGCCGGTGCCGATAGCCCATACCGGCTCATACGCCACTACCGCTCTGTCGAAAGCGGCAATACCCACCGCATCCACGACGGCCTGCAGCTGCCCGCACACCACGGCTTCGGTATCACCAGCCTCACGCTCTTCAAGGGTTTCACCCACACAGAGGATTGGCACAAGGCCGGCAGCCTGAGCCCGGGAAAACTTGGCGGCGATCAGCGCATCAGTCTCTTCATACAGCGCGCGACGCTCGGAGTGGCCAATAATCACGTAGCCACAACCCACCTCCGCCAGCATCGGAGCGGACACCTCCCCGGTGAAAGCACCATCATCCTGATCGCTCAGATTCTGCCCGCCCACACCAATGGTCGCCGGCAAAACGGATCTCGCCGCTGCCAGATAAGGATAAGGCGGACAGATCACCACCTCCGCCGCACCGTCATAGCCAGCCAAAACTTGCGCCATCTCGGCTAGCAAATCCTGCCGTCCGTTCATTTTCCAGTTGCCGGCAACCAGCGGTGTTCTTGATTTCATCTGTTATTCCTTGGATATAAAAATGCCTGACGCCTGACGGAGTATGACGTTTGCCATCCCCACGTCCGGCGCCAGGCAGCCAGCGTTATCAGGCAATCGCCTTTTCCACCACATCGGCCAGTTCCCGGCACAGGCTAGCCACCTGATCCGCATCCTTGCCCTCGATCATCACCCGCACCAGTGGCTCGGTACCGGAGGGCCGCAGCAGAATCCGGCCATTGCCGCCCAGCTTGTCTTCCACGCCTGCCATGGCAGCCTTCACTTCTGCCTTATCCATAAAACCGTCACGGCTGGAGCCGCGCACATTGATCATGGTCTGCGGCAACAACGCTACATCCGCCAATGCATCCGCCAGACTCTGGTCACGGCGGGATAGCGCCGCCAGCACCTGCAGGGCAGAGACTGTGCCATCGCCGGTAGAGGTACAATCGAGACAGACCAGATGGCCTGAGGATTCGCCGCCGATCAGCCAGCCACGTTGATCGAGCTGCTCCATCACATAGCGGTCACCCACCTTGGCGCGAACGAACTCGATACCCTGCGCCTGCAGTGCCAGCTCCAAACCGAAGTTAGACATCAGGGTGCCGACCACACCGGGCATGTCCGCCCCGCTTTCCTTGCGATCCCGGGCCACCACGAACAGCAGCTGGTCACCATCCACCAGCTTGCCGGTATGATCGACCATGATCAGCCGGTCCGCATCACCGTCCAGGGCAACCCCCAGATCCGCCTTTTCGTCCAGTACTCGCTGCTGCAGCTTTTCCGGATGGGTGGAACCACAATCACGGTTGATATTGAAACCGTCCGGAGTATTGGCCATGGCCACCACTTCGGCCCCCAGCTCCTCGAACACATCCGGCGCGATGTGGTACGCCGCGCCGTTGGCGGTATCGACCACGATCTTCATGCCACTCAGATTCAGACCCGGCACGGTGCTCTTGCAGAATTCGATATAACGGCCACGGGCATCATCGATGCGACGTACCTTGCCGATCTGGTCAGTGGCGACCACGGACATGTCTTCGTCCAGCAGGCGCTCGATTTCCAGCTCAATCTCATCATTGAGCTTGCGCCCATCCGCCCCGAAGAATTTGATGCCATTATCGGTATAGGCATTATGAGAAGCGGAAATAACGATCCCGGCCTGGGCCGACAGAGTGCGGGTCAGGTAGGCAATACCCGGTGTTGGCAGGGGCCCGAGCAGGCGCACATCGACACCGGCGGCAGAAATGCCGGCCTCCAGGGCCGATTCAAACATGTAGCCGGAGATACGGGTGTCTTTGCCGATCAGAATCTTGCTGCCACCATGGGCGGCAAGCACCTTGCCGGCCGCCCAGCCCAGCTTGAGCACGAAATCCGGGGTAATGGGGAATTCCCCCACCGTGCCTCGCACGCCATCCGTCCCGAAATACTTACGCGCCATGACTACTCCTTGTGCGGTTATTTTATACGATGACTGTCGCCTGACTGCCTCACGGCGTGGGCGAAACGCACCACATCCACGGTTTCCCTCACATCATGGGCACGGACAATCTTTGCTCCGCGTTCAATACAGATGGCCGCCGCCGCCAGACTGGCCGGCAATCGCTCACTCACGTCCCGGTCCAGCAGCTTGCCAAACAAGGACTTGCGCGAAATACCAATCAGGACCGGCAGCGCCAGTTCCTGCAACGCGGCCATTTCATTCATTAAGGTAAGATTGTGCGCCACGGTCTTGGCAAAGCCAAAGCCCGGATCGACAAGAAGTCGCTCACGGGGAATGCCAACCTGCTCGCAGGCGGCGACACGCTGACGCAGAAAATCGATCACGTCGGCGGTAACATCCCCATAACGGGGATCATCCTGCATGTTGCCGGGCTCACCCAGCATATGCATCAGACAGACCGGTAATTCGCTGGCTGCCGCAGCCTCCAGCGCGCCGGGGCGGCGCAGGGCGCGCACATCATTGATCATGCCGGCACCGGCAGCAGCAGCATCACGGATCACTGCCGCAGTGCTGGTATCCACGGACACCAGGGCGCCGAGCTCACCCGTCAGCGCCTCCACCACCGGGACCACCCGGTCCAGCTCCTGCTGTTCGGAAACCGGCGCTGCGCCGGGGCGTGTAGACTCGCCACCCACATCAATGATGGCCGCCCCGTCCACCAGCATCTGCTCGGCCTGGCGAAGGGCGGCATCCCGCTCGGTAAAGCGGCCACCATCGGAAAAGGAGTCAGGGGTTACGTTGAGTATCCCCATAACGACAGGCGCGGACAGGTTTAGTGTCCGCGCCCCACAGGTCAGCGTTTCAATCATGGATCAGAGGGATCAATGGGTATTGGCAGGTCCGCCGATGGCATCATCGCCCGGCTCCTTGTCACCGCTGGCAGCGGTACCATTCCCTGGACCCTGATCACGCCAGTCTTTCGGCGGGCGCGGCTTATGGCCGGTCATAATGTCCTCGATCTGGTTGGCGTCGATGGTTTCGTACTGCATCAACGCTTCCGCCATCAGATCCAGCTTGTCTCGGTTGTCCTCAAGAATCTGCTTGGCGCGACCATAGCAGCTGTCGATGATCGCCCGCACTTCACGGTCAATCTCTTCGGCGGTCTGCTCGGACATGCTCTTGCGCTGGGACATCTGTTTGCCCAGGAAGACCTCACCCTCTTCTTCCTCGTAGGCCAGCGGCCCCAGCTTCTCGCTCAGACCCCACTTGGTCACCATGGCACGAGCCAGCTTGGTAGCACGCTCGATATCATTGGAGGCACCAGTGGTCACGCCATCAAAGCCCAACGTCATTTCCTCCGCCAGACGCCCGCCGTAGAGCGAACAGATGGAGGATTCCAGACCGCGTTTGGACTGGGAATATCGATCTTCTTCTGGCAAATACATGGTCACACCCAGCGCACGACCGCGCGGAATGATGCTCACCTTGTAGACCGGGTCATGCTCGGGCACCAGACGGCCAACAATGGCGTGACCCGCCTCGTGATAAGCCGTGTTCAGCTTCTCTTTCTCGCTCATCACCATGGAGCGACGTTCCGCGCCCATGAGGATCTTGTCCTTGGCTTTCTCGAACTCCTCCATGGACACCATGCGCTTGTTGGCACGGGCAGCAAACAGCGCCGCTTCGTTGACCAGATTGGCAAGATCTGCACCGGAGAAACCGGGGGTGCCGCGGGCAATCACGCTGGGATCCACGTCTTCAGAGATTGGCACCTGGCGCATATGAACCTTGAGTACGTGCTCGCGACCACGGATATCCGGCAATGGCACAGTTACCTGGCGGTCGAAACGACCCGGGCGCAGCAGCGCCGGATCCAGCACGTCGGGGCGGTTGGTGGCAGCGATGACGATGATGCCTTCATTGCCATCAAACCCGTCCATTTCCACCAGCAGCTGGTTCAAGGTTTGTTCACGCTCATCGTGGCCGCCACCGACACCGGCGCCACGGGAACGGCCCACCGCATCAATCTCATCGATGAAGATGATGCAGGGAGAATGCTTTTTGGCCTGCTCAAACATGTCACGGACACGGCTGGCACCAACACCCACAAACATTTCCACAAAGTCAGAGCCGGAAATGCTGAAGAAAGGCACCTTGGCCTCCCCCGCAATGGCCTTGGCCAGCAGGGTTTTACCCGTACCGGGCGAACCGACCATCAGCACGCCGCGGGGAATCTTGCCGCCCAGGCGCTGGAATTTCGCCGGATCACGCAGAAACTCGACCAGCTCCTGCACTTCTTCCTTGGCTTCTTCCACCCCTGCCACATCGGCAAAGGTGGTCTTGATCTGGTCTTCGCCGAGCAGCTTGGCCTTGGACTTGCCGAAGGTCATCGGCCCGCCGCCGCCTTTACCACCACCCTGCATCTGGCGCATGAAGAAGATGAAGATCGCCAGAATAATCAGGATCGGCAGTACCGACAGGAACAACTGCATCAGGAAACCCTGACGCTCGGGCTCCACACCTACCACATTCACCTTGTTCTGGATCAGCGTAGGCATCAGGTTGGTATCCAGTGTCGGCGGTTTCACCGTCTTGAACTGGCTGCCATCCTTGTAGGTGCCAGTGATCGCGCTTTCGCCGATCTTGGCTTCCTGCACGTCACCACTCTCTACCCGAGAAATAAAATCCGAGTAGGGGATACTGGTTGAAGCAGGCTGAGTGCTGATGCTGGATGCCACCACGTAAAGTACGCCGGCAATAACCAGCCACAGCACAATATTCTTGGTCATGTCGTTCAAGGGAGACCTCGATCAATTCCGGGCGCTTCACGCGCACACTAACGAACTTACACCTTACACCATTTGCCGAACCCTGCGTAATGCCGGTTCGGACAGCAAAAGCGCCATTTCACGGCTTTTTTACAGCTCATTTCAGACCACTGGCCAGCTGATACACCTCAGTAGAACGGGCACGGCTGGCGGCCGGCTTGCGGCTGACTACCCGGTGAAAACGCTGCAACAGCAGCTGCCGGTACTCATCAAACCCCTCACCCTGGAATACCTTGACCAGAAACTGGCCATCCGGTTCCAGCACCCGCTCGGCCATATCCAGTGCCAGTTCGGCCAGATACATGGCCCGCGGCTGATCCACGCCCTTGTTACCACTCATATTGGGGGCCATGTCGGACATTACAAGGTCTGCCTTGCGATCCCCAAGCGCCGCAAGGATTTGCTCATAGATGGCGTCTTCGCGAAAATCCCCTTCAATAAAGGCCACATCCGGCAGGGCATCCATGGGCAGGATATCGCTGGCGATGACAGTGCCGTGTGAACCCATCAGCCGGCCCGCCACCTGGGACCAGCCACCCGGCGCAGCCCCCAGATCCAGCACTGTCATGCCGGGCCGGAACAGGCGGTCTTTCTCGTTCATCTCCAGCAGTTTGAAACTGGCACGGGAGCGATAACCCTCTGCCTGGGCCTTTGCCACCCACTGGTCGCTGAAATGCTCCTTGAGCCAGGCCTTGCTGGTTTTGGAACGGCTCGATTTCGCCATCAGAGATCACCTCTTCAATCCGCTTTGCCGCTGCCTTGCTTAACGGCTGCTTTTCACCCTGCTAACCCGTAGAATACGCCCATCGCCGGGACAGCCCGGACATTCCCTCATTTTGTGTTGCCCTGCTGGCGACACCCTGCAGCTCTGGAGCCACACCGTGCCGCTATCTCAACAGGACATCAAACGGCTGCGCCGTATTGGCCACCACCTCAAACCCGTACTGATCTTCGGCGGCAAGGGCCTCACCGAGACCTTCGTCGAGGAGCTCAACCTGCGCCTGGAAGACCACGAACTGATCAAGGTGAAGGTCAATGCAGAAACCCGCGATGACCGGGCAGCCATCGTTCAGGCCCTAAGCGACAAAGGCAGCGCCGAGCTGATTCAGCGCATCGGCAACATCGCGCTACTCTACCGGCCTGCGCAGAAGCCGAACCCGAAATTATCCAACATCCTGCGTTATCAGGACGCGTGAATGCCATCGGCTGATTTCACACAGAGCACATAAAAAAGGCGACGTTTAACGTCGCCTTTTCTTTTGCCTTGCAACTCAGATGTGCTCGACCTTGTCGACCTCATACTCCCGGGTACCACCAGGGGTATCGATCTGCACCACATCCCCTTCTTCACGACCGATCAGACCACGGGCGATGGGGGAATTGACGCTCAGCTTGCCCTGCTTGATGTTGGCTTCATCGTCACCCACGATCTGGTACACCTTCTGTTCGTCGGTATCCACATCGATGATGGTCACGGTAACGCCAAAAATCACCTTGCCGGTATGCGTCAGCTCAGTGATATCAATGATCTGGGCCGCGCCGAGCTTGGACTCGATCTCGTTGATGCGCCCCTCACAAAAACCCTGCTGCTCGCGAGCCGCGTGGTATTCCGCATTTTCCTTCAGATCACCGTGCTCGCGGGCCTCGGCAATGGCTGCGGTAATGCGCGGACGATCTTCTCTTTTCAGCTTTTCCAGCTCTTCGCGCAGGGCCTTTGCACCCTTGGCGGTCATCGGTATGCGTTGCATAGTCATCCTCGTCTAATCCATGAAAACCGCCCGGAGCACTCGGCTCCGAGCGCCCCATGGGACGATTTACTGCATTTGTGCGTGCAAATCCTGCAGGCGCCGAACCGTGGGCTCGCCGCTGATTCCCAGCGCCTGACACACCGCGTGGGCGGCGGTGATTGTGGTGGTGTAAAACACCCGGTGCTGCAGAGCAGAGCGGCGAATCGCAAAGGAATCACGGATCGCCTGCTTGCCCTCAGTGGTGTTCACGATCAGGGCAACCTCGTCGTTCTTGATCATGTCCACAATGTGCGGACGCCCCTCCAGCACCTTGTTGACCACTTTCACATCCAGACCGGCGTCGGCAATTACCTTGGCGGTACCGCGAGTGGCCACCAGATTGAAGCCACGCTCGATCAGCATGCGCGCCACCTCGATAGCTGCCGACTTGTCCACTTCACGCACCGAAATAAAGGCAGTTCCCTTCTCCGGCAGGGCTTCGCCCGCGCCCAGAGACGCCTTGCCAAACGCTTCGGCAAAGGTAGCGCCGACACCCATTACCTCCCCGGTGGATTTCATTTCCGGGCCGAGGATGGGATCTACTTTCGGGAATTTGGCGAACGGGAACACCGCTTCCTTCACGAAGTAATGCTGCGGTTTGATTTCCTGAGTGAAGCCCTGTTCCTTGAGGCTGGTACCCGCCATGCAGCGAGCCGCTACCTTGGCCAGGGACACACCGATGCACTTGGACACGTAAGGCACGGTCCGTGATGCACGGGGATTCACTTCCAGAACATACACCTCGCCGCTCTTGACCGCGAACTGCACATTCATCAAGCCGATCACGCCCAGCTCCAGCGCCATGTCTGCCGCCTGCTGGCGCATCACATTCTGCACCTCTTCACCCAGGGAATACGGCGGCAGGGAACAGGCGGAGTCACCGGAGTGAACACCGGCCTGCTCGATATGTTGCATGATGCCGCCGATAACCACATCGGTGCCGTCACAGACCGCATCCACATCCACTTCGATGGCGTCATCCAGGAAACGGTCCAGCAATACCGGCGAGTCGTTGGACACGGACACCGCGTTCATCATGTAGTTACGCAGCTCGGCCTCGCTGTAAACGATTTCCATGGCGCGACCACCCAGTACATAGGAGGGACGCACTACCAGCGGGTAACCGATTTCTTCCGCCAGACGCACACCGTCTTCCATGGAGCGGGCAGTACGGTTGGGCGGCTGCTTGAGACCAAGCTTGTTAACCATCAGCTGGAAGCGCTCGCGGTCTTCCGCCTCGTCGATGGCATCCGGCGGGGTACCGATAATCGGCACGCCGGCGGCCTGCAGGGCGCGCGCCAGTTTCAGCGGCGTCTGGCCGCCATACTGCACGATCACACCCTTGGGCTTTTCCTTGGCGACGATGGCCAGCACGTCTTCCAGCGTCACCGGCTCGAAGTACAGGCGATCAGACGTGTCGTAATCGGTGGACACGGTTTCCGGGTTACAGTTGACCATGATGGTCTCGTAACCGTCGTCCTTCATGGCGAAGGCGGCGTGCACACAGCAGTAATCGAACTCGATGCCCTGACCAATCCGGTTGGGGCCACCGCCGATCACCATGATCTTGTCACGGTCGGACGGGTTGGACTCGCACTCTTCATCATAGCTGGAGTACATGTAGGCGGTATCGGTGGAAAATTCCGCCGCACAGGTGTCCACCCGCTTGTAGATCGGTTGTACGCCGAACTCGTCACGCTTGCCGCGCACGTCGGATTCCTTGACGCCCAGCAGCTGTGCCAGGCGGGCATCGGAAAAGCCCTTGCGCTTGAGCGCATACAGGCTGTCGCGGGTCAGATCGCTAAAGGTGGTGGCCGCCAGCTGCTGCTCGGTGCGCACCAGGTCTTCGATCTGCACCAGGTACCAGTGATCAATTTTGGTGATATTGAAGATGTCATCCACGGTCATACCGACACGGAACGCATCCCCGACAATCCAGATCCGCTCCGGACCCGGAGTGGCCAGCAACTGGGCCACCTGCTCGCGGGCATCCGGTGAAGCCGGATCCACACTGGGATCAAAGCCGACGGAATCGGTTTCCAGGCCACGCAATGCCTTCTGAACGGATTCCTGGAAGTTACGGCCGATGGCCATCACTTCGCCTACGGACTTCATCTGAGTGGTCAAGACGGCGTCTGCTTCAGCGAACTTCTCGAAGTTGAAGCGCGGAATCTTGGTAACCACGTAATCAATGGAGGGCTCGAAGGAGGCCGGAGTCTTGCCGCCGGTAATTTCGTTCTGCAGCTCGTCCAGGGTGTAACCCACCGCCAGCTTGGCGGCCACCTTGGCGATCGGGAAACCGGTGGCCTTGGAGGCCAGCGCCGAGGAGCGGCTTACCCGCGGGTTCATTTCGATCACCACCATGCGGCCGTTGTCCGGGTTGACCCCGAACTGCACGTTGGACCCGCCGGTTTCCACACCGATCTCGCGCAGTACCGCCAGAGAGGCGTCACGCATGATCTGGAACTCTTTATCGGTGAGCGTCTGCGCCGGGGCCACGGTAATGGAGTCACCGGTGTGCACACCCATGGGATCGAAGTTCTCGATGGAGCAGACGATGATGCAGTTGTCCTTTTTGTCGCGGACCACTTCCATCTCGTACTCTTTCCAGCCCAGCAGGGACTCGTCGATCAACAGCTCGTTGGTGGGCGACAGGTCCAGACCGCGCTGGCAGATCTCTTCAAACTCTTCCCGATTATAGGCAACACCGCCACCGGAACCGCCCATGGTGAAACTGGGCCGGATAATGCAGGGAAAGCCCAGATCTTCCAGGGCCGCATTGGCCTCTTCCATGTTGTGGGCGATGGCAGAGCGCGGGCACTCCAGACCAATGGCCTTCATGGCCTGGTCGAAACGGTGCCGATCTTCCGCCTTGTCGATGGCATCCTGGGTGGCGCCGATCATTTCCACACCGAACTCGGCCAGCACGCCGTGCTTGTCCAGATCCAGCGCGCAATTCAGGGCGGTCTGTCCGCCCATGGTGGGCAGCAGGGCGTCCGGACGCTCCTTCTCGATGATCTTGGCCACGGTTTGCCAGGTAATCGGCTCGATGTAGGTCGCATCGGCCATGGCCGGGTCGGTCATGATGGTGGCCGGATTAGAGTTCACCAGGATGACCCGGAAACCCTCTTCACGCAGGGCCTTGCAGGCCTGGGCACCGGAGTAGTCAAACTCACAGGCCTGGCCGATGACAATCGGGCCAGCGCCAATGATGAGAATGCTTTGTATGTCAGTTCTTTTCGGCATAGTTCACTAACCGTCAGACGTAAATGGCTGCATCAGGGACCCGGCGATGCCGGGTCTGGCTCTGGCTTACTTTTGGCTCTTCGCTTCCATCAGTTCGATGAAATGATCGAACAGCGGCGCGCAATCTCGCGGGCCCGGGCTGGCTTCCGGGTGACCCTGGAAGCTGAACGCCGGCACATCGGTGCGATGAATGCCCTGCAAAGTGCCATCGAAGAGGGACACATGGGTGACCTTAAGAGTCTCCGGCAGGGAGTCCATATCCACGGCAAAACCATGGTTCTGACTGGTAATCATCACCGTGTCGTCGGCCAGGGTTTTCACCGGGTGGTTGGCACCGTGGTGGCCGGTGCCCATCTTCATGGTTTTCGCCCCGCTGGCCAGCGCCAGCAACTGATGGCCCAGGCAGATACCGAACACCGGCTTGCCGGTGGCAACGATCTCCTTGATGGCCTCGATGGCGTAGTCACAGGGCTCCGGGTCACCCGGGCCGTTGGACAGGAAGATGCCATCGGGATTTATGGCCAGCACGTCAGCGGCCGGGGTTTGCGCCGGCACCACCGTGAGCTTGCAGCCACGCTCGACCAGCATGCGCAGAATGTTGCGCTTGACGCCGTAATCGTAGGCCACCACATGGAAGCGGCTGTCGACGCCCTCAGTGTGACCCTTCTCCAGATCCCAGGTGGACTCGGTCCAGCTATAGGCTTCACTGACGGTGACTTCCTTCGCCAGATCCATGCCCTTCAGACCCGGGAAGCCCTTGGCCGCTTCCAGTGCCTTGGCCTCATCCAGGTTATCGCCGGCAATGATGCAGCCGTTCTGGGCACCCTTGTCGCGCAGGATGCGGGTCAGGCGGCGGGTATCGATCTCCGCAATGGCCACGATATTGTTATCGCGCAGGTAGTCCGGCAGGGACTGCTGGCTACGCCAGTTGCTGACCGTCATGGCCAGATCGCGAATCACCAGGCCGGACGCCCAGATCTGGGCGGACTCTTCGTCCTCGGGCGTCACACCGGTGTTACCGATATGCGGATAGGTCAGGGTCACAATCTGTTTGGCGTAGGAGGGATCCGTCAGGATCTCCTGGTAGCCGGTCATAGCAGTGTTGAACACCACTTCACCCACGGTCTGACCCGTGGCACCGATAGCAACACCCCGAAAGATGCTTCCGTCTTCAAGAGCGAGAATGGCGGGAACCGTCAACGCAACCTCCAGGCTGGTAAGAATATAGGGAGATATGCGGCAGGGCACATTCGCAAAAAAGCGAGATGGATTGCTCCACCTCGCTTTTTCATGAAATTCGTCATCAGTGCCCCGCACGCCCATCACGGGCTGCGCGCTATTTTAGGGCCTCAGCGGGCAAATGTCACCCTTTGCTCGGTGCAACCGACCGCTGGCAGCCCGCCGGCTTTTTCAGGCCTTGCCCCAGCCGGCGCTTTCACCCGCCAGGCCAAGCACATCCTGCATGTCGAACAATCCCTTATCGTGGGTTGCCAGCCAGGCCGCAGCCCTTACCGCCCCGCGGCCAAAGGCCATACGGCTGGAAGCCTTGTGGGTGATTTCCACCCGCTCGCCGTCTGCGGCGAACATGACGGTGTGATCGCCGACAATATCCCCGGCACGAATGGTCTCGAAACCGATGGTCTGGCGATCGCGCTCACCGGTACGGCCCTCACGCCCATAGACGGCGCATTCGTTCAGGTCGCGCCCCAGGGTCTGCGCCACCACCTCCCCCATACGCAGGGCGGTGCCGGAGGGTGCATCGATCTTGTGACGGTGATGGGCCTCAATCACCTCGATATCGGCCTCTTCCGCCATCACCCGAGCGGCGGTTTCCAGCAGCTTGAAGCACAGATTCACGCCGATGGAGTAGTTGGGCGCAAAACAGATCGCGATGTCTTCACTGGCGGTGCGCAGGGCGGCCTTCTGGTCGTCATCCAGCCCGGTGGTACCGATCACCAGCTTGGTACCCGCAGCACGGCACACTTCCACATTGCGGGCAGTGGCCTCCGGCACGGTGAAATCGATAAACACATCGGCATCGTTGACCACCTTGCCCAGGTCATCCGCCAGCATCACACCACTGGCACCCTGCCCCACCAGCTCACCGGCATCGGCACCGATCAGGCTGGAACCGGGCACGTCCACCGCCGCTGCCAGAGTGGTATCCGGGTTGGCCAGAGTGGCCTCGATCAGAATCCGGCCCATGCGACCGGCCGCACCGATAATGCCTACTTTCATGCTACTTCCTTGGAAATGGCACCGTGGCAGGCGCCCTTTGAGCCCCACCACAGCAAAACGATTGAAGGCCGCTAGTCTACCAGAAAGGGCGGCCGGGTCACCGCGTAGAGATTGATGTTCTCCTTGCGCATGAACTTGCGCCGCTTGCGGTCAAACCGCTTGAAGCTCATGCCACTGTCACGCCAGGCCTGCACTTCCTGCAGCCGCTTGCGGGCATAGGCCCGATCCAGCCACTCCATGGCAAAGCGCGCCGGCATGTCGGCCGCCGCCTGCAATTGCGCCAGCGCCTGCTCCGCCGATGCCTCCTGATAGGTATAAAGCAGACTGTTGGCATACTCATAGCGAACAATCGCCAGATCCGGCACCGCCACCAGCGATGTCTCAAAAGGTTGCGTGGCATCCTCACTGTCTGCCGCCAGGGTCAGCCTGCCCGCCGCCTTGCCCACCCGGCGCAGCACATTGGCCTCAAAGGCCGCGCTCAGTGACAGCGCTAACGGATGCTCCGGCTCCACCGCCAGAATCTCGGTGGCCGCATTAATCACCATGGCCGCATAGTTGCGTTGCAGGGTGGCCGGCACCGACTCATCCTCCGCCAAGCGCGCCACCGCATAGCCAAAGCCGAGACGCAGCATGCAGTAATCCGCCGTCAGGCCCTTCTCGCTCGGCAGAATTGCCACCTGCTCACCAAACCAGGCCATCTCGTTAATGGCCTCCTGCAGCAGCTGCTGCTTTTGAGTGTGGCTCGGCGCCAGATAAGTGGCATAAATAATCTGCGCTACCAGCCCCGGCACCCGGGCATAGCCGCCATAGCGCTTGCCAAGCTCACGGGCATGGCGGAAGTCCCCACGGAAAAAGGCCTGCCACACCTCCAGCACATTACGGCTGTGCTGCTCCCAATTCTCATCCTGGTAATGCAGATCACGATAAAGGGAAGGGAAACGCTGATAGCGCGCCTCCAGATAGTCCGGCGACGGAAACGGTATCCGCAGGCCCCGCATAAAGTCGGGCCAGGACTGGCGAATGTCATCATAGGTGTAGGTATAGGAAGACGCCTCAAACGGCGCCGGCACCCAGGGCGTGTCCAGCACCTGCGCATCCAGCTCCAACGGCGCCTTCTGGGCAAAGGTGGCACGTGCCCGCTCGTGAGCCTGATCCACAGGCCCCGCATATAAAGAAAGGGGAAGACAACACAACATACCCCCCAGCATCCCTGCCAGTCGCCGCGTGGTCATGATTACCTCTGTTATTGTTGTTTTTATGCACAATATCGCAGGCGATGTTAAAGCGGCAACGCCAGTGGCCAAATTTCAGACTATCGGCTGATAAACACAAAAAAGCCCGGGCAATATGCACCGGGCTTCTTTGGATGACGCTGGGCTCAGAGGTTATTTAGCGTCGAAGAAACGCTTCACCCCTTCAAACCAGCTGCTCTTGCGCGGGTTGTGACGATTGCCACCGCTTTCCAGGGACTCCTGGAATTTACGCAGCAAGTCTTTCTGTTCACCGGACAGTTTCACCGGCGTTTCGATCACCACCTTGCAGAGCAGATCACCCGGACCGCCACCGCGTACCGGGGTTACCCCCTTGCCGCGCAAGCGGAACAGTTTGCCGCTCTGGGTTTCCGCGGGCACTTTCAGTTTCACCTTGCCATTCAGGGTCGGCACATCGAGCTCGCCGCCCAGGCTGGCATCGACAAAACTGATCGGCACTTCGCAGAACAGGTTGGCGCCATCACGCTGGAAGATGTCGTGCTCGCGCACCGCCACCTGCACATACAGGTCGCCGGCGGGGGCGCCATGCATACCCGCTTCGCCTTCGCCGGCCAGGCGGATGCGGTCACCGGTATCCACACCCGGCGGGATTTTCACCGACAGGGTCTTGGTGTTTTGCACCCGGCCCTGACCACCACAACTGGTGCAGGGATTCTTGATGACACGTCCTTCGCCCTTACAGGTAGGACAGGCCTGCTGCACGGTGAAGAAACCTTGCTGCATGCGCACCTGGCCCATGCCGCCACAGGTGTTACAGGCCACCGGCTGAGAGCCTTCCTTGGCACCACTGCCATGGCAGACTTCACAGCTATCCCAGGTGGGCACGCGGATTTTCTCGTCGCAGCCACGCACGGCCTGCTCAAGAGACAGCTCCAGGGTATAACGCAGGTCGGCACCGCGGGCCGGGCCACGGCGACCACCACCGCCGCCACCAAAGATATCGCCGAAAATATCGCCGAAGATGTCACCAAAACCGCCACCGCCGAAGCCACCGGCTCCGCCGCCGCCCGCCTGACCATCTACGCCGGCATGGCCGAACTGGTCGTAGGCAGCACGCTTCTGCTCATCGGAGAGCACTTCGTAGGCTTCCTTGGCTTCCTTGAACTTGGCCAAGGCTTCCTGGTCATCCGGATTGCGATCCGGATGGTATTTCATGGCAAGGCGCCGATAGGCCTTTTTCAGATCCTGCTGGCTGGCATCTTTTGATGCTCCCAGCACTTCGTAATAATCACGCTTGGACATAGTGGGCCTTTTTGAATCAGTCCCGTCACACAAAAACGCCGGCAAGGCGCCGGCAATAAAGAAGTTGCGCGGATCTCCCGGCTACCGCGCCTTAGCGCGGCACCGGGATGTCCGACGATTTACTTCTTCTTGTCGTCGTCCACTTCTTCAAACTCGGCGTCGACTACGTCATCACCGGACGCTTTCTGCTGCTCGGCACCCGCGCCGGCATCAGCCGCGCCTTCAGCCTGTTGCGCCTGTTCGGCGTAGAGCTTCTCGGCCAACGGCGCAGACACTTCAGACAGCGCCTTGATCTTGGCGTCGATGTCGTCCTTGTCGCTGCCCTTGGCGGCTTCTTCCAGCTCGTCAGCGGCCTTGGTGATGGCTTCCTTCTCTTCGTCGGTGGCCTTGTCACCGGCTTCTTCCAGAGTCTTCTTGGTGGCGTGCACCAAGTGATCCGCCTGGTTGCGGGTCTGCACCAGCTCTTCGAACTTCTTGTCTTCGTCCGCGTGAGCTTCGGCGTCCTGCACCATCTGTTCCACTTCCTCGTCGGACAGACCGGAGGAGGCTTTAATCTGGATGGTCTGCTCTTTGCCGGTGGCCTTGTCTTTCGCGCCCACGTGCAGAATACCGTTGGCGTCGATGTCGAAGGTCACTTCGATCTGCGGCATACCGCGCGGGGCCGGTGGAATGTCTTCCAGGTTGAACTGGCCCAGCGACTTGTTCTGAGCCGCCTGCTTACGCTCACCCTGCAGTACATGCACGGTCACTGCGGTCTGGTTGTCATCCGCCGTGGAGAACACCTGCGACGCGTTGGTCGGAATCGTGGTGTTTTTCTCGATCAGCGGCGTCATCACGCCACCCATGGTTTCAATACCCAGGGTTAGCGGGGTCACGTCCAGCAGCAGTACGTCGGTGACATCACCGCTCAGTACCGCACCCTGAATGGCAGCGCCCATGGCAACCGCTTCATCCGGGTTCACGTCCTTGCGCGGCTCTTTGCCGAAGAACTCAGTGACTTTCTTCTGCACCATCGGCATACGGGTCTGACCACCCACCAGAATCACATCAGTGATATCGGCGGTTTTTACGCCCGCATCAGTCAGTGCAGTCTTGCACGGCTCCAGGGAGCGGCTAACCAGATCACCCACCAGGGATTCCAGCTTGGCACGGGTCACTTTCACCACCAGGTGCTTGGGGCCGGTGCTGTCTGCAGTGATGTACGGCAGGTTCACTTCGGTCTGCTCGACGGAGGACAGCTCGATCTTGGCTTTCTCGGCCGCTTCTTTCAGACGCTGCATGGCCAGCGGATCGCCGCCCAGGTCGATGCCGGAATCTGCCTTGAACTGATCTGCCAGGAAGTTGATCAGCGCCAGGTCGAAATCTTCACCACCCAGGAAGGTGTCACCGTTGGTGGCCAACACTTCAAACTGGTGCTCACCATCCACTTCGGCAATCTCGATGATGGAGATGTCGAAGGTACCGCCACCCAGGTCGTAAACCGCGATAGTGCGGTCGCCGCCTTTCTTGTCCAGGCCATAGGCCAGGGCGGCCGCGGTGGGCTCGTTGATAATGCGCTTCACGTCCAGACCGGCGATGCGACCGGCATCCTTGGTGGCCTGACGCTGGGAATCGTTGAAGTACGCGGGCACGGTGATCACGGCCTCGGTAACGGCCTCACCCAGGTAATCTTCCGCGGTCTTCTTCATTTTCTTCAGCACCTGCGCAGAGATCTGCGGCGGCGCCATTTTCTCGCCCTTCACTTCCACCCAGGCGTCGCCATTGTCGGCCTTGGTGATCTTGTAGGGGACCATCTTGATGTCTTTCTGAACGACGCTGTCGTCAAAACGACGGCCGATCAGGCGCTTCACCGCGTACAGGGTGTTTTCCGGGTTGGTCACCGCCTGACGCTTGGCAGACTGACCGACCAGGGTTTCCTTGTCGTCGGTGTAGGCGATGATGGACGGCGTAGTACGCGCGCCTTCAGCGTTTTCAATAACCTTGGCTTTATCACCTTCCAGCACGGCCACACAGCTGTTGGTCGTACCCAGGTCGATACCGATAATCTTACCCATATCTCTCGTTCTCCTTCACACCAGCCGGGCCCCTTTCGGCGACCCAGGCAGTTGAATTGTTAATTCGTCTGGCATCTATATGGCGCTGCTGCGCGCCGTTTCAAGGGGCCAGTACCGCTTTTTACTCAGCCGCCTTGCTGACGATGACGCGGGCCGGGCGGATCAGGCGACCATTGAGCTGGTAGCCCTTCTCCAACACGTCGATCACGGTGTTGGGCTCCACATTGGGCACCGGCACCATGGTCATGGCCTCGTGCAATTCCGGGTTGAACGGCTCGTCAGACGGGCTGATCTGCTCCAGGTTGTACTTGGCAAACGCATCGAGCAGCGACTTGAGGGTCAGCTCGATACCTTCACGGGCACCTTGCAGGGCGTCGTCGTTAGCATCCAGAGCGGCCAGGCCGCGCTCCAGGTTGTCCGCCACGCTCAGCAGATCGCCAGCAAACTTCTCCAGGGCGAACTTGCGGGCGTGCTGCACGTCGCGCTCGGCGCGCTTGCGCACATTCTGGATTTCCGCCTGAGCGCGGATATCCGCTTCACTCAGGGCTTTCTTGACCTTGGCCAGCTCGACTTCTGCCTCAGCCAGCTTTTCTTCCGTAGAAGGCTCTTGTGCCGCTGAGGGCTCTTCTGGCGCGGCATCAGCCTGGGCCGCCTCAGCCTCCTTTGCCGCCTGCTGCTCTTCGGCAGTCTCTACCTGCGGCTCGGCGTTTTTAGGGTCTTTTTCCTGATCACTCATTCTCTACTCCACATCCCAATCCGGGCTTTTCCAGGAAAGCGGGCAAATATATGGGAGCGGATGGCGAGGATTCAAGGGGGGAGAGGGGCAATGGACAATTGATAATGGAAATTGATAGCGCGCGGGATGATCTGGTGCCATAGGCATCCTGGAAGCCGCGCCCATGGCCCTCTCGAGCCCTTTACCCCCTGAAATCAATAAAGCCGGGGCCGCGCCGTTATCAATTATCCATTATCAACTATCAATTCGGTTTATAGCTGGGTTAGGGCCGCCGAGAGGATTTTGGCGGTGATATCCACGGTAGGGATGACCTTTTCGTAGTCCATACGAGTGGGACCGACCACGGCGAGGACGCCCACCGGGCCATTGTCTGCCCGGTAGGGGGCCGAGATCAGCGAGTAGTCCTCGAACGGCTGAAAGCCGGACTCCCGGCCAATAAAGATCTGTACCCCGTCCGCCTTCATGGAGCGCTCCAGCAGGTGCAGAATGTCGCGCTTGTGACTGAAGGCATCGAACAGATTGCGCAACTGACCGATATTGTCGGCTTCTGCGGACTTCAGCAGGTTGGACTCGCCGGACACCACATAGTCCGAATCCTCCTGCTCCGTGCGCAATGCCTTGCCGGCCACGGCAACCGCCGTCTGCATCAGCACATCCATCTGTGCTCGATCCGCATTCATGGTGTTAAGCAGCCCGTCGCAGATGCTGTTCAGATCACAGCCCGCATAGGTGTGATTGATGTAGTTGGCCGCCTGACGCAGCTCCACCTCATCGTAATCCCGGTCGGTATGAATGATGCGGTTCTGCACCTCGGAGCGGTTGACCACCAGTACCACCAGCACTCGCTTGCCCGATAACGGCAAGAATTCCACCTGCCTCAGAGTCGTCACCTCCCGGCGCGGCACCGCCACCAGCCCGGCCATGCGGGTCAGCTCCGCCAGGGTTCGCGATGCCTGGGCAATCAGCTCCTGGGGCGACTGCTCCGGCGCCAGCAACTGGCCCAGTTCCTTTTTCAGGGAGCGGTTGCCCGGGCGCTCCATGACACTGGACGCCAGCAGGGAGTCCACATACAGCCGGTAACCCAGCTCCGTGGGCACCCGCCCGGCGGAAGTATGGGGGCTGGTCAGTACACCGAGATCTTCCAGCTCCGCCATGATATTGCGGATGGTGGCCGGACTGACGGTGAGCCCACTGCCGGAAGCCAGGGTCTTGGACCCCACCGGTTGACCATCGCGGATATGGCGCTCTACCAGCGCCATCAGCAATCGTTGTTTGCGTTCGTTCAGATCCAGCTTCGTCATAGCGGTATATGTACCAGAAAACCAGTGGGACATTATATACCTGAATCCGTGACTTCAGCGTGGATGCATGGCGTAAGAATTTGTTGTCACAGGGAATTTTCTGAACAAGCGTCGTATCAGGGAATACGATCGACTGAAGAAAATGTTCTGTGACGGCAAAGGCTTGCGTCAGGCGCCGCGATGAAGCCACGGATTCAGGTACATAGCCTTCTCGTTCGGAGTTTATCGGGGGCTTACACTGGCGCCCGGAATCCCCTAAGATTAGAAACACTGCCCAAAAGAACAGTTATCGTAACAAGGACGTCACCATGACCGACAGCAACAACCCCTACCAGAGCCCCGCCGCCGACGTGCAGAATCGCCCGACCCCGGACAACCCGGAGCTTGCCAGCCGCTGGTACCGCTTTTTCGGCGCCCTGATCGACGGCCTGGTCCAGCTCGCCATTATCGGCCCTATCGTGTTCTTTTCCGGCACCTGGGCGGACATGATGGCCAACAATGGCGCACTCGACCTGACCGCCACCCTGGTCTGGTTCATTGTCGGTGAAGTGATATTCCTGGCCCTGCAGGGCTGGCTGCTGTTCAACCGCCAGCAGACCATCGGCAAGTGGCTGCTGGGCATGAAAATCATCGGCATGGAGCAGCTGGACGTACCCCCCGGCAAACTCTACGGCCTGCGCTATCTACTGTTCCATGTGCTGGCACAGGTGCCCGGCATCAACCTGGTCATGCTGGTCGATCCGCTGCTGATTTTCCGCAGTGATCGCCGCTGCCTGCACGATCTGCTGGCTGGCACCCAGGTGATACAGGTCCCTGCCACCCGCTAATCGTCACACTGACTCGCCCGTTTCGGAGAGATACCATGCTGACCCATCTGAGCGTTCGTCACTTTGCCACCGTGGACCAGTTGGAACTGGAGCCGGAAAACGGCCTCACCGCGATCAGCGGGGAAACCGGGGCGGGCAAGTCCGTGATCATCGATGCCCTGGGCCTGACCCTGGGCGACCGGGCCGACTCCAGCATTGTCCGCCACGGCCACGACCGGGCGGAAGTGCTCGCCACCTTTGATGTCAGCGACAACCCGGCCGCCCGCCAGTGGCTGGCCGATCGGGAGCTGGATGATGATGACCAGTGCCTGCTGCGCCGCACCGTGCGTGCCGATGGTCGCTCCCGGGCCTATGTAAACGGCACCCCCACCCCGCTGGCGGAAGTGCGAGAGCTGGGTGAGCGACTGATCAGCATCCACAGCCAGCACGAACACCAGGCTCTGATGAAGAAAGAAGCCCATCGGCAGCTGCTCGACAACTTTGCCGACGCCCGCGATCTGGCCAACACCGTGCGCGAACACTGGCGCCACTGGCAAAAGGCCCGCCGCGCCCACGACGACGCCCTGAATCAGGCCCGCGAGCAAAACGAAAAAGAAGAGCTGCTGCGTTTCCAGCTGGAAGAGCTGGACGCCCTGGCCCTGCAGGACGGCGAACTGGAACAGCTGGAGCAGGAACAGCAGCGTCTGGGCAACGCGGAAAGCCTGATTCGCACCTGCCAGCAGTCTCTCAACGCCCTTTATGAAGGCGATGACGGCACCTGCAACGATCATCTCAGCCAGGTCAGCCACTGGCTGGACGAGGCTCGCAACCAGGATGAAGGGCTGGCCACCATCGCCGACACCGTGGAATCCGCCCGCCTGCAGGTAGAAGCCGCCGCCGATGACCTGCGCCATTACCTGGAACGGCTGGACCTGGACCCGGAGCGCCTGGCCCAGGTGGAAGAGCGGCTGAGCCAGAGCTACACCCTGGCCCGCAAGCACCGCATCCGCCCGGAAGAACTGGTGGAGCACCACCGCCAACTGCTGGCGGAGTCCGACGCCCTGGGCAATGTGGATGCCCACTTGCACGCCCTGTCCGAGCAGGAAGCCGCGGCCCAGCAGCAATACATGGACAGCGCCCGCCAGCTCAGCAAGGCCCGCCGCAGTGCCGCCAAGAACCTCACCCAGCAGGTACAGAAACAGCTCACCGCGTTGAGCATGAAAGCCGCCAAACTGGAAGCCCAGTTGGGCGAGTGTGCCCCCGGCGCCGACGGCCTGGAAGACGTGGAATTTCTGTTTTCTGCCAACCCCGGCCAGCCCCTCAAAGCCCTTGGCAAGGTGGCTTCCGGCGGCGAACTGTCACGGGTAAGCCTGGCTATCCAGGTTATTTGCGCCCGCAACCTGACGGTACCGAGTCTGGTATTCGATGAGGTTGACGTAGGTGTCGGTGGTGGCGTGGCCGAGATCGTCGGCCGACTGCTACGCGAACTGGGCAGCCACGCCCAAGTGCTGTGTATCACCCACCAGCCCCAGGTGGCCAGCCAAGGACACCAACACTGGCAGGTACACAAGATTCAGGGCGACGACACCACCCACACCCGCATTCAGGGCCTGGATGACAACGCAAGAATTGAAGAGTTGGCGCGCATGCTGGGCGGTGTGGAGATCACCGAATCCACCCGTACTCATGCCAGAGAGATGCTGAGCAAGGCCCAGGCAGCGTAGGAAGGCAGTGAACAGTTAATAGTGAATCGTTAACAGCAGCCCTGTAGGCCCTTCGCGCACTGACTGACTAAAAGAGTGCACCCCGTTGGAGCTTTGCTCGCAAAGCGAAGGGCCCCGATCACCGCGCCGGGCCCGCCGAGGGGCTTTCGCCATGCAAGCATGGCTCCAACGGAGCTAACCGGGAGAGAGGGGCAGCCGCGTGTCACACGCAGGACACACCCGCGTGCGATGTAAAGCAGCCTCCTCGCTACTTCTTCGGCTTGACGTACAGCACCAGCGAGTGGTCCATGATTTCGTAGCCGTGCTCCTCGGCAATGGCGTGCTGGCGCTTCTCGATCACATCATCCATGAACTCGATCACCTGGCCGGTTTCCATGCACACCATATGGTCATGATGGTCCTCGTCTGCCAGCTCGAAAACGGCAGAGCCACCCTCGAAGTTGTGGCGCAACACCATGCCCGCCTGCTCGAACTGAGTCAGCACACGGTAAACGGTGGCCAGCCCCACATCCTCGCCGGCGTCCATCAGCGACTTGTAGATGTCTTCGGCGCTCAGGTGGCGCTCTTCAGACTTCTCCAGTTGCTGCAGGATTTTCACCCGCGGCAGGGTCACTTTAAGGCCCGCTTTTCTGAGATCCTGATTATCCAATGCGTATGCTCCAATTTGCCAAAAGGTGGCGATGCCCCTGAATTCGTGACTTCACTGAGGCGCCTGATGCAAGTCTTTGCCGCCACAGAGGATTTTTTTCAGTCGATCGCATCCCTGATACGACCCCCTTCAGAAAACCCTCTGTGGCAACCAATCCCTACGCCATGCATCCACGCTGAAGTCACCGTTTCAGGGCGATATGAAAAAAGCGGGAAACTTGTACCGCTACTGCAAGTCTGTATTATCGCCCGAACACTTAGTGAAGTCGAAAAACCATGCCACGAATTCTAGCCGTCCTCAGTCTGACAGCCCTGCTCGCCACCACTGGCTGCAGCTCCTTGCGCTTTCCCGGCGTCTACCGGATCGATATTCCGCAGGGCAACTTCGTCACCGAGGAAATGCTCGGCGAGCTCCAGCCCGGCATGAGCCCGGAGCAGGTTCGCTACGTGCTTGGGGCCCCCACTCTGGTGGACCCGTTCACCCCTGACAAATGGTTTTATCTGATGACCTACCGCCCCGGCAAGGGCGACAACGTCAGTCAGCAGATTGTGCTGCACTTCGAAAATGGCAGCTACAGCCGCCATGAAGGCGAAGTGATCGAGGACTTCCGCAAGAAAACCAGCTCGCAGCAAGACCGCGAATTGCTGCGCAAACTGGACCAACGCAAGCAGGAAGAAACCACCCCCGAGCCAGCCCCTGCTACCCAGCAATCGGCGCCAGATCCGGAAACGCTGCCTCAGGAACCGACCGACCCAGGCCAACCAGCAGCCTGATCCGCACCATCAGCGGGCCTTTTCTGCCGCCCGCTTCTTGCGATTGAGCTTCGGGTCCGCCTGCAGCGGGCGGTAGATCTCCACCCGCTCGCCGGGCTTCAGCACCTGGCCGGCCGGATTGGCCACCACCTTGCCGAAAATCCCCATGGGCGCCTTGTCCAGCACCAGCCCTTCGAACTGCTCTTCGATACCGGACAGCTTTGCCGCCTCCAGCATGGTAGTACCTTCCGGTACATCCAGGCCGATCAGACGCTGCTTGTCCGGCAGCGCATAGGTCACTTCCACATGAATACGCGCATCACCTGCCATCAAGGGGACTCCTGCTCCACGGGCACCTTAGTGCCACCCTCTTGCGGCAGCGGCGCGGCAGTATCCTGCTGCGCCGGCGCATCGCTGGTAACCGCATCCACCTGTTCCTGAGCCGGCGCCTCTGCAGCCTGAGCCTCCTCTTCTGGGGCGAAGGTCGCCCAGATGGAATAGACAAACAGCGCAATCACCGCCACCGGTGAAAAAATCCGCACCAATGCCCGCCATACCAGATAGAGCTTGAAGTTCTGCATGGCCAGTTCCTTGCGCGCCTGGGTTTCCTTCATCACCCACCCCGCAAAGATAGCAATCAGCAGCCCGCCCAGGGGCAACATTACCGTGGTGGACAGGAATTCCATATTGTCGAAGAAAGTCCCCACCAGGAAGGTGTGATCCTTCCATACGTTAAAGGACAGCACCGAGCCGACACCCAGCAGCCAGGCCCCCAGGCCCACCACCAGTGCCGCCATCGGGCGCTTCAAGCCCCGCTCTACCAGCCAGGCCACCACCGGCTCGCCGAGACTGATGGACGAGCTCCAGGCGGCACATACCACCAGCACAAAGAACAGGGAACCGACCAACAGGCCACCCGGCATCTGACCGAAGGCCAGCGGCAGGGTCACAAACATCATCCCCGGGCCCTGACTCACTTCCAGGCCGTTTGAGAACAACAGCGGGAACATGGCCACACCGGCGCCCAGTGCCACCAGGGTATCGAGCAGCGCAATGATCGCTACGGTCGACATGATCGACACCGGTCGGCTGCGCCCGGTCTTCTTGTCCTTCACCGTTTTGGGCATATACGCCCCATAGGCCATGATCGCGCCCATGCCCAGACTCAGGGTAAAGAAGGCCTGCCCCACGGCCACGATGATTGCCTTGCCGGTCAACTTGGAGAAATCAAAGGCAAACAGGAAGCTAATCCCCTCCTTGAAACCCGGCGTGGTCGCCGCGTAACCCACCAATACCAGCAGCAGCACGAACAACAGCGGCATCAGAATCTGCACCGCCTTTTCCAGTCCACCTTTCACGCCCCGGGCCACCACCACCATGGTCAGCACCATAAAGAGCGTGTGGTAACCCAGCAGCAATCCGGGGTTGGCCAGCATATCGTTGAAATGGGCTTCCGACTGGGTCGCGGTAATACCTTCAAAAACGCCGCGCACCGCCTCCCAGGCGTAATACAACGCCCAGCTGGCCACTGCCGAGTAAAACGACAGAATCAGAAACGCCGACAGCGCGCCCAGATAGCCGATGCCCGCCCAACGCTGGGTCACCTTGCTGTCCGCCGCCACCTTGCGCATGGAATTGATCGGGCTCAGCCCACCCTTGCGGCCCAGCATCACCTCTGCCGCCATGATGGGAATGCCCACCACCGCAATACACAGCAGGTACAGCAACACAAAGGCACCACCGCCGTTCTCGCCGGTGATATACGGGAAACGCCAGATGTTACCCAGCCCCACGGCCGACCCGGTCGCCGCCAGAATAAACACCCAACGGCTGGCCCACATGCCATGGACCGGCTTGATCTCTTGCTTCATAACAGGATTACCCTCGTTAGCGTGGCGCTATTGTCTTTTTTTTAACTGGGCGGCTCAAGTAAGCCCAATGCACAACTCACCGTCGTCCTGACAGACAAAGCCCTGTCAGCCGCGAAACGCATGCTCTATAATCGTTCGCCTATGGGAAACGCCAAGAAAAAAGCCAAAGCGCCGTCGGCCACCATTGCGCAAAACCGCAAGGCACGCCACGAATATCATCTGGAAGAGCACTTCGAAGCCGGCCTGGTCCTGGAAGGCTGGGAGGCGAAGTCACTGCGTGCCGGTAAAGGCAACCTGACCGAGGCCTACGTCCTGCTCAAGGATGGGGAAGCCTTTCTGTTCGGTGCTCGCTTCGAGCCCCTGATCGCCGCCAGTACCCACGTCAACCCGGATCCGGTGCGCACACGCAAGCTGCTGCTGCATCGCAGCGAACTGGGACGTATCTTTGGTGGCGTACAGAAAGAGGGCTACACCTGCGTACCGGTGAGCCTGTACTGGAAGAAAGGGTTCGCCAAGTGCGATATCGCCCTGGCCAAGGGTAAGCAGAAGTTTGATAAGCGCGCTACTGAGAAGGAGCGCGACTGGAACCGTCAGAAGCAGCGTCTGATGCGGCAGGGCAGCTAACCCGGGTTAACGGGCCGCCCCCTGCACGCGTGACACTGTCTTCAGACTGTACCGGTTGGCGCTACACCGACTGATGGGTGTTCACGTCCTGAGCCCGGCTGTCGCCGCGCAGCTGCCAGTAAAACTGCAGCCAGGCGCGCAGCACCGCAGGCAGGAAGTAAACGGCGAACAGAATCACCGGAAGACGTGCCTCCGGAGTCGCCATATCCACCAGGTACACACCACCTGCATACGCAGCCAGCGCGAATACCAGTTGCAACGCTCTGTAGAGCAGCGGCTGAGCCTTCAAAGGCGACAGTGCCTTCTCGGAAACTTGCCCTGCTGACCGAAAGATCGTGTTCATCGACTTTCTCCTTTAATGAACGACAATGCTTTGATCAGCGGCCTTTATATAACGTCTATTTCAAGGCTCGCTGTAAAGCCATTGTGTGATACACAATTTCGAGCTGGATGTTCCATGGTGGCTTGTGGCTACCTGAGCATCACTCGCTCAACCTCACCATCGGCCAATGACACAGTGCCGTGATGACACCTGTATAGTGCGCTTGAAAAATGACAAAACAAGTATTCCGGGTCTGATTGTCAGACAGTGTTCGGGTATTAAAGTAACACTTTTCACAATCTGGTTACATTTAGAACATGATTCATGGCGCTTACCCCCACAACATGTCCGATCCGGAACAGCCCCGGCCCCACTTGTGAATCGACTTCCCTGCCCCCATCACCTACAATGAACCCATCACAGGGGCCGACCTGGATTCGACGCCGGTACTGAATTCTGTGGTGCATGCCGAGAAGGTCACGAGTCTCGTAAATCATTTGTGGCACATTAAAGCAATCGCTAACGACGATTCTTACGCACTAGCAGCTTAAACCCTGCTTATCGCCAATCGACCCTGCCTGTGGGGAAGAGCGGCGAGCATCGCAACACAGGCTCGCAGCAAAGTCCGCCCCGGATGGCGCTGTTAAAACTCTTAGGGGCCCGGCTTTCACGTCCTGCCAGTTGGGTTGTGAAGGCTTAAATCAATAAACTTGGCTAAGCATGTAGATCTGCAGATGGATTGCTGACGGACGCGGGTTCGATTCCCGCCGGCTCCACCAAACAGCAAATAAGAAGGGCCACCCCGATGGGGTGGCCCTTTTTTGTGTCGCCTAGAAATGACGGGGCTACCTACCGCATGCGCCTATGACCAAACCCTATTAACCGCTTTAATTCCGACGCCTCTCAGCCTTAAGCTAGCGAGTAGATTGGCAGCCATGGCGAGCGCTTCGGTTTCTGCCCTACGAACAGCAAGCCAGCAACGCTTGCCCGTCCAATTCCTGACAAACAGTCCACCTGTCCACCGACGCTTAAAGGAGCGCCTGCCCCTATGATTCTGGCCACTGCCGCTATCGCTTTTGGTTTGTTGCTGTTGGTGTGGAGCGCCAACCGCTTTGTGGAAGGCTCCGCCTCCACCGCCTCGCATTTCGGCATGCCGCCGCTGTTGATCGGCATGGTGGTCGTTGGTTTCGGTACCTCCGCGCCTGAGATGGTGGTGTCCGCGCTGGCAGCTTCGCAGGGCAATCCGGGCATCGCCCTGGGGAATGCCTACGGCTCGAACATCACCAACATTGCCCTGATCCTGGGGATTACCGCGCTGATCAGTCCCATCGCGGTGCATTCGCAGGTGCTGCGCAAGGAGCTGCCCATCCTTGCGCTGGTCACCGGCCTGGCCGCGTGGCAGTTACTGGACGGCGAAATCACACGGTTTGATGCGCTGGTGCTGCTCGGTGTGTTCGGCGCGCTGATGGCCTGGACGATCTGGCAGGGGATGAAGAAGAAAGAGGATGCACTGGCCAGCGAGATAGAACAGGAACTGGACGTGCTGGCCATGCCCCTGCGGCGGGCCATTTTCTGGCTGGTGGCCGGGCTGGTGCTGCTGATTGTCAGCTCCCGCGTGCTGGTCTGGGGGGCAGTAGAAATTGCCCATGGGTTTGGGGTCAGCGATCTGATTATCGGCCTGACCATTATCGCGGTGGGCACGTCGCTACCGGAGCTGGCATCGTCGATCATTGCCGCCAGAAAGGGCGAGCACGATATCGCTCTCGGCAATATCCTGGGTTCCAACCTGTTCAACACCCTTGCCGTGGTAGGGATCGCCGGCACCATTCAGCCATTGGCGGTAGGGCCCGAGGTCTTCAGTCGGGACATGCTGGTCATGGCGGCGCTGACTCTGTCGTTATTCGTGATCGGTTACGGGTTCCGGGGGCAAGGACGCATCAACCGCATTGAGGGCACCTTGCTGCTGGCTGCTTACGTTGGCTATACCCTTTACTTGCTCAGTACGGTATTCGGCCAACCGTGATCGCCACATTCGGCTTGCCGATGGCGAGCCGAACCAGCGACCGTAAATCGGACGCATGGCTACTTTCACCAGCCAATAACGGGCGACACCGTTATTGGCTTTGATTCCAGCTACCCCTGCCCTTAAGCTGATCTGAAAACCACCATGCAGGGATAACAATAATGAAACTCACCGCCCTTACCCCACCCCTGCAAGCTCTCCACGATTCCTCCGATGATATTCTGCTGGTATCGCTGATCAGTAGTGACGGCATGCCGGTGGTGCATATTGGTGAGGGGCTGGATTACGACGAGCAGAGCGCGCTTTTCTTCGAGATGAAAAAAGCCTGTGACAGGGTACTCGACGGGTTACGGCTGGGGCACAGCGAAGAAATTTTCATCCGCTGCCGGGAGGGATGCATCTGTATCTGGCCAGTGAACGATATGGTGTTTGCCTGTATGGCACGACCATCGGTGAACTCCCAGCACATGCAGATGCTCGCCTGGAAAACCGTATCGGCACTGGGAGGACTGGTTTAGTCCTTCACTCACCCTGCCTTCACGCCCAGATCACAAAATGCTTCCTGCCCAGCAAACACGCTGCCTCCGCCCCCCTGAATTGTCTTCAGCGCAACAAAAAAACACAGCCATTGCATAGAGAGATACACCCGTACTAATTAGGGTCAGAACACGACTTTTGGAGGGATCTTCATGCAGAGAAAAACAGGTATTAGCGCCCTGCTGGCGGCGCTACTGGGTGGCAGTGTGCTCAGCCCCGTGTGGGCAGATGACTCACCGTCTTTTGCCCAACAGACACAGAATGAGGTCATCGACAATCAATACATCGTGACCCTGGCCCCGGACATTATTCGGCGCCTTGGTGTCACAGACCTGACCACGGCCATTCGCACCCTGCTGGCCACGGTGGGTGGCGGCGAAGTGCTTTATACCTACCAGCATGCGCTCACTGGCATGACAGTGCGGCTAACCGATCTGCAGGCCACCTTACTGGGGCAGCTGCCCGGTGTGATCGGCCTGGAACCGGACCGTCGGGTGCAGGCCATCGCTACCCAGGCAAATGCCACCTGGGGTCTGGACCGGGTGGATCAGCCGGCCCTGCCGCTGGATGGCAGCTACCAGTACCCCAACAGCGCCGGCAACGATGTCACCGTCTATGTGATCGACACCGGTCTGCGCGCCAGCCATAACGAATTCAGCGGACGGGTCAGCCCCGGCCGTAACTTCGTCAGCAGTGGCGGTGGTTTCCTGTTTGGCGGTGGCAGCGTCGACCCGGCCAATACCAACGACTGTAATGGCCACGGCACCCATGTGGCTGGCACGGCCACTGGCACCGTTTACGGTGTGGCCAAGCAGGCACAAATTGCTCCCGTGCGAGTCCTCGACTGTAACGGTAGCGGCAGCAACTCCGGCGTGATTGCCGGGGTGGACTGGGTGGCGGGCAATCACCGCAAACCCGCCGTGGCGAATATGTCTTTGGGTGGCGGCAGCTCCAGCGCCCTGGATACGGCCGTGCGCAATGCGGTCTCCGCAGGGGTGAGCATGGTGGTGGCCGCCGGCAACGATAACACCAACGCCTGTAACGGCTCCCCCAACCGGGTCGCAGAGGCCCTGACCGTCGGGGCCACCACCCGCACCGACCAGCGCTCGTCGTTCTCCAATTTCGGCGCCTGTGTGGACCTGTTTGCTCCGGGTAGCGACATTACTTCAGCCTGGTTTCAATCCGACACCCAGACCGCGCGCCTGAATGGCACCTCCATGGCAGCCCCGCATGCCGCCGGTGCAGCAGCGGTGTATCTGGCAACGAATCCCAGCGCCAGCCCTGAGCAGGTGTTCGCGGCATTGGTCGATGGCAGTGCCGCCGGCATGATCAACAATGCCGGCAGCCAGTCGCCCAACCGCCTGTTGCAGGTAGCTGAGGACGACGGCGGCACAGTGACGGATCGTTTGCCCACGGCCGCCTTTACGGCCCAGTGTAGCGGCACCATCTGCCAGTTCGATGCCAGCGGCAGCAGCGATGATATTGGCGTAGCCGCCTGGGACTGGGCCCTGGGCGACGGCAATGTGGCCAGCGGCGAACAGATCAGTCATGACTACGGTACCGCGGGCAACTTTACCGTGACGCTGACCGTCACCGACACCGCCAACCAGACCGCCAGTATCGACAAGAGCGTGATCAGCGAAGACACCAGCAACCCCTGCCCGGAGTGCACCCGCTATGAAGGCAATCTGGGCAATGGCAGCTCCGTAACCTTGCCTTCCGGTGGCTTCAGCTACGGTGGAGGTAATGTGGAGGCCTACTTGTACAGCCCTGCCGGTGGCGCCTTCTCACTGGCCCTGGAGCAACGTAGCTGCTTCCTCTTTTTCGGCTGTCGGTGGTCCCAGGTGGGTAGTGCGCAACCGCAAAATGGTGTGGCAGAGCTGAACGGCTCGGTGGGCAGCGGCACCTACCGCTGGCGAGTCACAGCGCAAAGCGGCTCCGGCGCTTATACGCTGTTGGCAAACCCGCGTTAAACACGCCTTGCCCTGAAACGAAAAACCACCGCTTGCGGTGGTTTTTTCGTTTCAAGGGGGAGGGGGCTTGGAGAAGAAGGCGACAGACGTTAACCGATTCCGGTTACATCGTTATCGCGTTTCCTCAATCGCGAATAGCTCCTCGCCTTGTCAAAACAGGGACAACTGAGACGTGTCCGGCTTGCTGGCACGGCGCGAGCGGTGACGCCGACTACCGTGACGCTGGTTGACCATCCGGCTCTCGTCCCGGAAACCTGCCTGTTGGCGGGCCTGTGCCAGGCGCTGGCGGGCTTCGCGCACCGCTGTCTCAAAACACACCAATGGCGCCGGATAATCCTGACCGATTACCACCCCGGCATCCCGTTGCTGACGCGGGCCCATCTGCCAGGGCTGGTGAATCCAGGTGGACGATACCCGATTCAGCTCTGGCACCCAGCGGCGGATAAAACTGCCATCCGGGTCCAGCTTGCGGGCCTGCAAGGTGGGGTTGTACATGCGCAGCGCATTGATACCGGTGACACCGGCCTGCATCTGCACCTGAGGGAAATGAATGCCCGGCTCGTAATCCACAAACAGGCGCGCCAGGTGCAGTGCCGGTTCACGCCAGTGCAGCCAGAGCGGGTAACAGGCCATGGAGACCAACATGGCGCGCATGCGGAAGTTGATCCAGCCATGGTGATGCAGATAACGCATGGCCGCATCCACCAGCGGCCAGCCGGTGTGACCGCTTTGCCAGGCCGACAACCACTGCAGGTTGCCCGGTTCGTCGCGCAGGTTGCGCAACAGCGGGTGCACACTGCAGGTCTCCATGGAGACCTGGTCTTCCAGTTTCTGGATGAAATGGCAGTGCCACCAGAGGCGCGATTCGAAGGCGGACAGGCCGGCCCGCAGGGCCGGGTCATCTTCCTGCTCCAACGCCTCCCAGGTCTCCTGCACGACCCGGCGCAGGCTCAGACAACCCCAGGCCAGATAGGGGCTGATGCGCGCCCCGCAGTGTTCGGCTTTCTGCGGCGCACTGATGCCGCCGCGATAACCCCGCGCCCGCCGCTCCAGAAAACTTTGCCAGACCGGTTCCGCCGTATCGGTGCCGCCATGCTGACGCCCCGAGCAATCGGACTGGTCTGCACCACGGGCGGTGTGCAGGTGCGGCCAGGGATCGGCGGGGGCCGCCGCCTGAATAGTGGACGGCAGTGTGGCCAGAGGCCCGGTCATGAAATTCTGCCAATGTGCTCCCCAGTGATCCCGGTCCAGACAGGGACGCTGGACGCCGAAGGGGGCTTCCTCATGCCAGGGCACCCTCTGCTCCCGGCACCACTGCTTCACGGCCCGGTCGCGGGCATAGGTCCAGGCGCCGCCGTATTCCTCATGACTGTGCAGCACCATGTCACCAAAGCGTTGTTGCAGGCCCGCCAGCACGCTGACTGCCTCCCCTTCCACCACCCACAGCGGCAACCCCAGCCGGGCCAGTTGGCCGCGTAAATCACGCAGGCTTTCCGCCACAAAACGCCACTGTCGCAGGCTGGTGTCCGGCTGCTGCCAGTAACCGGGCTCCAGGATATACAGAGGCAGCACCGGGCCCTGCCGGCAGGCGAGGGCCAGCGGGCCGTGATCGTGCGCGCGCAGGTCGCGCTTGAACCAGACCACTTGCAGCGTCATGCCAGTTTCAGGTCCGCAGCTGGAAGCGGCAGCATGGCTGCCGGGTAATCCGTGAGCGGATCATCCTGTCCAAAGCTGAAATGCAGGGACAGGCACTGACGGGCAGACAGTGCGCGCAAGGCGGGCAACCAGTAATGCAGATGCTCGCCCTCGGGATCGTAGTGCTGGCACTGGCGGGTAGGGCTGAAGCGACGGCCGCCACGGGCATCGTGCCCCACGCCGGCGATGTAGGCCCAGTTGCCCCAGTTGGAGGCCACATCATCGTCGACCAGGTAGTGCTGAAACCAGCGGGCACCCCGTCGCCAATCCAGCCCCATGTCGTGCACCCAGAAGCTGGCCAGGTTCTGCCGCCCCCGGTTGGAGGCATAGCCGGTGGCCATCAGTTCGCGCAGGTTGGCGTCGATAAAGGGCAGACCGGTGTTGGCCTGACACCAACGCTGCCAGTATTCACGGGCCAGTGACGTTGCCGGTTCCGGTCGCCGCGGCGCCTGGTCATTGAGCCCGGCATAGTGAAACACCCGGGCACCGTGTTCTCGCAGCGACCAGTGGTAAAACTCCCGCCACAGCAATTCCACCCGCAGCCATTCACTGCCCGGGTTGGCGCCATGACCGGCTTCGTAGTCGAGAATACGCTGCCAGACCCGCCTTACAGAGAGATTCCCCCAGGCCAGGAAGGCGCTCAAACGGCTGGAATAATGCTCCCCGATCAGCCGGTTCCGGGTCTGCTTGTAGTGGTCCACGCTGCGGGTCTCAAACAGGTAATGATCCAGCCATTGCAGGCCCGCCTGCTCTCCACCGTGCAGGGAAAAGTAGTCCTGGGAATTGCGCTGCCAGTGCTGGCCGCGTTTCGCCAAAAGCTCACGGGCAAGCTCGGCGAAGGGAGGCGTGGGTAATGACTGGGCGGCGGTAAGGGACGGCGGCGGACCGTCCGGCTGGGACACCGGCACACCATCGCGACTATCCACCTTGCGCCGAAAACGGCTGAAGGTGGCCGGGAAAGATCCCTCCCAGGGCAAGGCGTCGGCGGCAAGCAGGGTCTGGGTCTCTTCCTCGATAACCCGGATACCGGCCTGTCGCAACGCGGCAATCATGGCGGCCTCTTCCGGGGCCTGGGCCGCCGCCGTTATCACCTGTAAAGGCTGCCGGGCGTGCCAGTGGCTCAGCAGCGTTACCGGCTCCGCCCGCAGGCACTGCAGGGCCAGACCGCGTTGCGTCAACTGCGCCTGCAAGTCGTTGAGGCTTTCCAGTAAAAACGCTGACTTGGCCGGCCCCAGCCGGTCCATGCCATCCGCATCCGCTTGCAACCAGTGGTCGGGCAACAGATACAGCCCCAGCACCGGCCGAGAGAGGCTTGCCGCCCGCTGCAGCAGCGGCTGATCCGCCACGCGTAGATCCTGCCGGAACCAGACCACGGTAATCATTGCGCTCTCCCCTGGCGGCGACAGCGTTCACTGCAGTACACCACCTGCTCCCAGTGCCGCGCCCATTTGCGACGCCAGCTGAAGGGCCGCTGACAGACCGGACAGGTCTTCTGCGGCAGCGCCGCCTTGTTGCCCTTCCAGCCGCTGCTCACAGGGCCTCCGGATCCGCCAGCAACTGTTCCGCCCGACCCAGCATGGCGTTGACCTTGGCCGGATCCATGCGATCCAGGTTGCGATAGATCATCCGCATGCGGTGGTTGTGCTGGAACTGGCCGCGATGACGATGAATGAAATGCCAGTAGAGGCTGTTGAATGGGCAGCTGTCATCGTCACTGGCGGTTTTGACGTTGTACTGGCAGTGCTTGCAGTAGTCCGACATGCGATTGATGTAACTGCCGGACGCCGCATAGGGCTTGCTGCCCAGGTAGCCGCCATCGGCATGCATCACCATGCCCAGGGTGTTGGGCAGCTCTACCCAGTCGAAGGCATCCGCATACACCTCCAGGTACCACTGGCAAATGGCTTCCGGCAGCACCCCCAGCAGCAGGGCAAAATTGCCGGTGACCATCAACCGCTGGATGTGATGGGCATAGGCGTGGTCCAGGGTATTGCGCAAGGCCTCGGACATGCAGTGCATGCGGGTGTTGCCGCTCCAGTAATAACCGGGCAACGGCCGCTGATTGTTGAGGCGGTTTTCCGTGGCGTAATCCGGCATCAGCAGCCAGTAGATACCCCGCACATATTCCCGCCAGCCCAGTATCTGGCGAATAAACCCTTCCACCGCATTAAGCGGCGCCAGACCATCCCACCAGGCCTGCTCAGCGGCTTGGCAGACCGCCAGCGGGTCCAGCAAACCGATGTTCAGGTAGGGCGACAGCAGGCTGTGGAACAGGGTGTCCTCTCCGGTGACCATGGCATCCTGAAAATCGCCAAAGTGCGGGAGTCGTTGTTCAATGAAGTGCGCCAGTGCCTGCTGCGCCTGGGCGGCGGTGGTGCCCCAGCGAAAATCCGTCAGGTTGCCGATGTGCTCCGGGAACTGCTGCTCGACCAGCGCCAGCACGTCCTTGTCGATGGCATCGCGCGGGAAAGAAAGGTCCAGGGGCAAGGGCACGTCCCCCTTGTACGCCTTGCGGTTGCTGGCGTCGAAATTCCACTGCCCGCCCACCGGCTCATCCCCTTCCATGAGCAGGCCGGTGTGGCGGCGCATTTCCCGGTAGAAGAACTCCATGCGCAGCTGCTTCTTGCCGCTGGCCCAGCGCCGGAAGAAGGCCGGGGAGCAAAGGAATCGACTGTCTTCCAGACAGGTGACGGGGCAGGATAACTGTCTGGGCCACTGCTCATCGATCTGCTGCTGCAGACGGTATTCGCCACAGTGGGTAACCACCAGCTCCTCGGCCTGCTCACAGAGCGGGCCCAGCACCTCAGGCAGGCTGCCATGGTCATGCTCACCATAGGCAAAGTAATCCAGGTGCCAGCCGGCCTCGCGCAGGTCTGCGGCGAAGTGGCGCATGGCGCTGAAGATAAAGGCAATCTTCTGCTTGTGGTGGCCCACGTAGGTAGCCTCGGCGGGCACCTCCGCCATCACCAGCCGGTCGCGCGTTTTATCCAGCGCCTGCAACGTGGGCAAGGCCAGGCTGAGCTGGTCACCCAGAATGATTCCGACTTTCACGACCTCTCCCGCAACATCTGAAAGCTCAAGAATGCCGTCAGGGGAGTGGCCGCCGGGTGAAGGAACCCGACCCGGGAGCTGCACAAGTGAAAGGCGGATGACAGCCTGGCGCCGGTCACCTTGGGCAAGGAGTAACCCCTCATTGTTGGCGTCTTGGGAACAGGGAGACAACAAGCCCTGCCGGACTCAAGCGTCCCGATTCACCAGCCGCAGTTGCCGCCCCTGGAGCAGCGAGGATTCCACCAGTTGCTCGAACAGCATGGTCAGTGGTTGCGGGCGACCGATGGCGTAGCCCTGCACAAAGTCCACACCGGCCTCCTCCAGCACCGGAATCATGGCAATGTCCTCCACATACTCCGCCACGGTTTTCACACCCAGCCGGTGGGCCACTCCGCTGATGGATTCGACAATGGTGCGGTCCACGCTGGAATAGAGCAGGTTGCGCACGAAGCTGCCATCGATCTTGATGAAGTCCACCTGGAAATGCTTGAGATAATTGAACGAGCTGAAGCCACTGCCAAAGTCATCCAGCGCCACCTTGCTGCCCTTCTGGCGAATCCGCGCCAGCAATTCGCTGGCACTGGACAGCTGATTGACCACGGTGGTTTCGGTGATCTCGAAGGTAAGCCGCTCGGGCGCTACGGTAGTGTGATCAAGCAGTTCCTCCAGAAACGGAATAAAGGTGGGATCATCCAGGGAGGTGGCTGACAGATTGATCGCCAGATGCAGGTTAGGCAGGGCTGCCAATTCTTCGCTGAGCGTAACCAGCACCTGAGTGAGCACCCAGCGATCGATGTGCGGCATCATCTGGTAGCGTTCCGCCGCGGGGATAAAGGCACCGGGGTTGAGAATGTCGCCGTTGCGGTCACGCAGGCGCAACAGGATTTCGTAATGGGAGGCCTCCGTTTCCCCGCCGATAGGGCGGATTTCCTGGGCATAGAGCAGAAAGCGATTCGACTCCAGAGACTCGCGCAGACCCGCGGCCATCTGCAGCTCCAGGTGCCGGCGAGAGGCTTCGCTGTCATCCGGGGTGTACACCGAAACCCGGTTACGCCCCCGATGTTTGGCGGCGTAGCAGGCCACGTCTGCCCGACTCATGGCCTCTTCCACGCTGATCAGATTGCCATCCAGCTGCACCAGACCGACGCTGGCACCGATATCGTAGAGGGAATCCTTCCAGGCAAAACGGATGTCTCCCAGGGCCGCGATCAGTCGTTCGGCAATCTGCACGGCCTTGTCCGACGGGCAGCTACGTAGCAACAGGCCGAATTCGTCTCCTCCCAACCGGGCCACCACATCCCCGTCGCGAATCTGACGGCCTATGACCCGGGCGCATTCGCGCAACAGGGCATCGCCGGCCACATGACCGGCGGTATCGTTGACTACCTTGAAACGATCCAGATCGATAAAGCACAACACGCTATGCTCGGCGATGCCTTCATCCAGTGTCTGCTGCAGGGTGTTTTCAAATTCGCGCCGGTTGGTCAGGCCGGTCAGCGCATCATGGGTGGCGTGATAGCGCAGCTTCTTCTGCATGGCCCGGCGGGCGCTCACATCACGAAACACCATCACCGCCCCTCTCACGTCACCGTCGGCGGTTTTCACCGGGGCTGCCGAATCCTGGATTTCATAGCGACTGCCATCGCGGCTCAGCAGAAAACAGTCCTCGCGCAAAAAGCACATGTCGCCACCGCGCAGGGCCACAGCAATGGGATTGGTAGGTGTTGGCCGCCCCTCTTCATCACTGAGCTGCAACACCGTATCCACCGGCGTACCCTCGGCATCCCTTTCCCGCCAGCCAGTTAGCGATTCCGCCACCGGATTCATAAAGGTAATCCGCCCGCCTTGATCCGTGGCGATAACCCCGTCGGCAATGGAATTCAGTGTTACCCGCAGGCTTTCCTTCTCGTGGGCCAGTGAGTGCTGCATGGTCCGTTCTGCGGTCACATCCCAGTTGGTTCCCACCATCAGGGGCACTTTATCGGGGCCGACCAGGGTGGTCTCGGCACGGGCGCGGATATAGCGCTCTTCGCCATCCGGGGTGAGGATGCGGAATTCCCCGTCCAGCTCGCCGGGAGCGTCCATCACCTGTTGCAGCCTGGGGCGCAGCTGAGCCAGGTCGTCCGGGTGAATGCGGTCGTACCAGATTTTCAGAGTGCCATCGCCCTCCTGCCCGGGTTGGACCCCGTACATCTCGTAGATGCGCTCATCCCAGTTCAGCTGGCCGGTGACGGTGTTGTACTGCCAGATCCCCACGCCTCCGGCAGACAGGGCCAGTTGCAGCTGGTGACGGCTTTCCGCCAGGGCATGCTCGGCGTCCTTCGCGGCCTGGATATCCTCGCACTGAACAATCAGATAGCGAACGTTACCCTCTTCACTGACACCGGCAATGGACAGGCGCACCCAGACCAACTCGCCGGCTTTGGTGACATAGCGCTTTTCCAGCCGAAGGCTATCCACGCGGCCTGCCAGTAACGCCCCCAGCTGCTGAAGATCCTCCTGCAGGTCATCCGGGTAGATCATTTGCTGGAAGGAACTCGCCAGTAGCTCTTCTTCCTGGTAGCCACTCAGACGGCACAGGGCCCGATTCACCGCCAACCAGCGCCCATCCGGGCCCATCAGCGCCATGGCAATCGGCGAACACTCCATGGTCAGCCTGAAACGTTTTTCCCGCTCCGCCAGGGCCGCTCGCCCGGCTCGTTCACGGCGGAAAAGAATAACCGCCAGGGCCACTACCCCCACGGCTGCCCCAATCAGCAAAGCCTGCATGGTTCACGTCCATTGTTGATTATTATGATTCCTGATCACCTGTTCACTTTTTGAACTGCCCAGCCCTTACTTGCCAGCGCCACCTGACAAAACCGGAACTTTCACCGACAATTGGGTGACTATCAGAGGGCCTCCCGCCCCAACATTCGCCCGCGGCTTGCCAATCGCTTTCCGCAAAAGGAGTATCGCCGACCCGGCTGTGCAGACCATGACGCTCCGATACCGTGCCCTACAATGCCTCGCCCTGCTGTTTGTGGCCTTTGCCCTGTCCCAGCTCTGGTATCTGGGTCAAGTGCTGCGCCTGCAACACCAGAATCCGGAGGCCAGCGCCTATATGCAGCGGGCCAAGGCTCAGGGGCAGGTGCAACAGTACTGGCGGGACTACGATCAGATCAGCGATTACCTGAAGCGCGCGGTACTGATTTCCGAGGACGCCCAGTTCACTAATCACAGCGGTTTTGACTGGCAGGGCATCCGTTACGCGCTGCGGCGCAACATGGAAGCGGGCAAGCCGGTGGCCGGTGGCTCCACCATCACCCAGCAACTGGCCAAGAACCTGTATCTTTCCGGCGCCCGCAGTTATACCCGCAAGGTTCAGGAAGCCATGATTGCGTTGATGCTGGAAATCGGCCTGAGCAAACGCCGCATTCTGGAGCTGTATCTGAATGTGGCCCAGTGGGGTCACCAGATTTACGGTGCCGAAGCCGCCGCCCGGCACTATTTTAAGGTCAGCGCCGCCGAACTCAGCATCGTCCAGGCGTCGCAACTGGCGGCCATGCTGCCGCGCCCCAATTATTATGATTTCAAGGGCCCGACCGATTATGTACAACAACGGGCCAACTGGATTCAGGAGCAAATGGCACTGGTGCGCATCCCCGATCCCGGGAACCTGCCGCTGCCATCCCCGTCTGAACCTGACCCTCTCCAAGGAAACACGCAATGAAGCAGTTTGTAGTACTTTGCCTGACCGGTCTGGCCCTGCTGGGCTGTAGCGACAATGACAGCAGCACTCCGCCGATCTCGTCACCGGCCACCGGTGACACCAGTAACCCGCTGGTAGGCGCCTGGCAAAACGGCGAACAGACACTGGTACTGGAAGAAAACGGCGATTTCTACCTGCCCGCCGACAACCAGCGCCAGGGCCTGACCTGGGAAAACCAGGATGGCACCTTCACCTTCCGCTATCTGGATAATAGCCGGCTGGCAGTGGAAACCCAGAGTGCCAGTGGCGAGCAACAGCAGGACACACTCAGCCTCAGCCCCTCCACCCACTCTACCGGGGAAGAAGAGCAAACCGACAGCCCTCTGTTCACCGGCGACTATCAACGCGCCAACGACGCCGTCGGTCATCTCAGCGGCAAGGTGGAACTCCCCGAGGATAGCGAACTGCCCGACAAGGCGGTGCTGACCGTATCCCTGCTCACCAGCAACGACGAGGCGGTGATCCGCCGCCTGATCCCCCTGACCAGCGATGCTCTCAGCCAGCCCTTCCGGCTGTATTACCCGGCCAGCGCAGTGAATGCAGATAGCGACTATCAGGTGCGCAGCCAGATCCTTGCCGACGGCGGCCTGTTCTTCGAGTCCGAACCCACGCCGCTGGTCGTCACCCGGGGCCAGTTTGCCGATATCACCCTGCCCCTCAGTGCGGTAATGACCGCCAGCGAAACCCTGCGCGGCGCCCTGGTATACCAGTACGGCACCACCAGCCTGATCCTCTGCAACAGCGATCGCCGCCTGCAACTGGCCGGCCCCCAGCGCGACGACCTGATCGACGCCTATGAAGCCGCCCGCGAGTATCCGCTGCAGCCACGCGTGGCCACCATCAGTGGCCTGCTGCGCAAGGTGCCCGGCGAACAGGAAGGCAGCACCCAGAGTGGCATCATCGTGGAAAGCTTTTCCCTGGAAAGCGGCTATGACGACTGCCGCCTGCCCAGCGCAGAGCTGACCAATACCCGCTGGCAGCTCAGTGCGCTCGGTGACAAGACGCTTGATGCGAGCAGTAAACAACAGCCCTACCTGACCCTGGACAGTGAAGGCAACGTGCATGGCAATGCCGGTTGCAACGGCCTCAACGGCAGCTATCAACTCAATAACGACAGCCTCTCCTTCGGCGCCATCGCGACTACCCGTAAGGCGTGCCCGGACATGACAGGAGAACAGGCCTTTTTGCAGGCGTTGAAAGCGACCAATGGTTTCCGCATCGACGGCGAGTTGCTGACCCTGTTCGATGACAACAATCAGTCGCTGGCCGGTTTCCAGGCCATCGCGCTGTAACCGCCCGCTGAGTCCTGGAGGGAAAGACCATGCGCATCCATTACCTGTCCCATGTGCCGTTCGAACAACTGGGGGCCATGGACGCCTGGTTCCGGGAGCGCGACGCCACCATCAGCCAGTCGCTGCTGTTTCAGGGTGACCCACTCCCTGACACCGGCGAGTTTGATGTACTGGTGGTCATGGGCGGCCCCATGGGGGCCGATGATGATGACAGCCATGCCTGGATGACCCCGGAAAAAGCACTGATACGCGACAGCATCGCCGCCGGCAAAAAAGTACTGGGTATCTGTCTTGGCGCCCAACTGATTGCCCGGGTGCTGGGCGCCCCGGTAACCGCCAACCCGGACCGGGAAATCGGCTGGTTTCCGGTCTACCCCACCAGTGCCGGCAAATCCGACAGCATCGGCAAACTGTTTGCCGGCGCCCCGCCGGTGCTGCACTGGCACGGCGACACCTTTGCCATTGCTGACGGCGCCGTACATCTGCTGGAAAGCAAAGGCTGCCCCAATCAGGCATTTCGTTACGGGGATAATGTGCTGGGCTTACAGTTTCACCTGGAGCTGCAGGCCGACAATGCCGCCGCCCTGTGCGATGCCTGCCCGGAGGATCTGGCAGACGGCCCCTGGGTAGAACCCCGCGACAGCATGCTGGCGGACGAGCAGCGCTTTGAGGATGCCCGGCAGTTACTGGGCCGAGTGTTGAGCGCCTTTCTTCGCTAAGCCGCCAACCCCCACCGACCGCCCAACCCACCGTTGGAGCCTTGCTTGCAAGGCGAAAGCCACAGGTTGGACTGATTCGCCTTGCAAGCAAGGCTCCAACGGAATTGGGAGCCGCCCCCCAGCTAGGAGCGCGGCTTCTTCGTTTTCAGCTCAACCAACGCGACCTCGCGCCGCTGTTAACTATTCACTATTAACTGTTCACTGCCTTCCTGCACCCGGCCCACCGCAGACAGGATCGCCTGCAGTGCAGCCGCAGTCGTATCGGCAGCGGTAGCCACGGCACTCTGCACAGTGTCCCCCACCTGCACTCGCACACAGGCCATGGCGTTGGCTTCGGTGTTATCGCCCAATGAGTACTCATCGAAGGACACCACCTTCACCTCGCCACCGATACGACGGTTGAGCGCGTCCACCAATGCAGACATGGCACCGTCGCCGCGGCCGGACAACAGGGTCACCGGCTGGCTGGCATCTCCGATGCTGATCTGGGCCTGCACCTGATCGTTGCTGCGGTTAAGGTCATAGGAGCGCAACATCCAGCCCAAAGGCACATTGAGATAATCGCTGTTGAAGCGACGGTGCACCCGCTCGCTGGTGATTTCGCCACCATCCTCTTCCGCATCGCGCTGCACCACACCGGCCAATTCCTGCTGCAACCAGCGCGGCAGATCGATACCAAAATCCCGCTCCAGCACGTGGGCCACCCCGCCCTTGCCGGACTGGGAGTTGATGCGCACCACTTCCTCGTAGCGACGTCCCACATCCGCCGGATCGATGGGCAGATAGGCCACCTGCCAGATATCCCCTTCCTGATAGCGGGCCAGGCACTTGCGGATGGCATCCTGATGGCTGCCGGAAAAGGCACTGAACACCAGATCACCGGCATAGGGGTGGCGCGGATGCGTCTGGATATCGGTAATCTCCTCCACCAGGGCAATAATCTCCTTCATGCGTGAGAAGTCGATTTGCGGGTCGATGCCCTGGCTGTACAGGTTCATGCCGGCGGTAACCAGATCCATGTTACCGGTACGCTCGCCGTTGCCCAGCAAGGTACCTTCTACACGGTCCGCTCCCGCCATCACCGCCATTTCTGCCGCCGCCACACCGCAACCTCGATCATCATGGGTGTGCACACTGATAATCACATGTTCGCGGTACTGAATGCTGTCATGGACCAGCTCCACCTGATCGGCAAACACATTGGGCGTGCTCACCTCCACGGTGGCCGGCAGGTTGATGATCACCCGCTGGCCCTGGTCCGGGCGCCACACCGCGTTCACCGCATCGATCACCTCGATGGCGAAATCCGTTTCCGTGGCACTGAAGGTTTCCGGGGAATACTGGAAGCTCCAGTGGGTCTCCGGCTGCGCCGCGGCAAAGGCTTTTACCCAGCCGGCAGCACGTTCGGCAATCGCCTTGCAACCGGCCTTGTCCACGCTGAACACCTGCTCGCGGAAGGTGGGCGAAGTGGCATTGTAGATATGCACGATGGCGTTCTTCGCCCCCTTGAGGGATTCAAAGGTACGGGCGATCAACTCTTCCCGGGCCTGGGTCAGGACTTGTATGTGCACGTCATCCGGCACCAGGTCTTCTTCGATCAGGGCACGGCAGAAATCGAAATCGATCTGGCTGGCAGACGGGAAGCCCACTTCGATTTCCTTGAAGCCCAACTCCACCAGCATTTGAAAAAAACGACGCTTCTGGGCCACGGACATGGGTTTGATCAGCGCCTGGTTACCATCACGCAGATCCACCGCCGCCCACAGCGGGGCTTTCTCGATACGCTGACTCGGCCAGCGACGGTCGGGTTTGTCGATAACGGGGAAAGGCTGGTATTTACGGTGATCAAAGCTCATGTCGTTTCCTCTAACCAAAAAGGGGCATCGGCTGCCCCCCGAAGGAGAATTCCCGACCGAATCCAGGGGGTGAGCCGGATGGGGTCAACAACTCGCTGTCTGTGATCTCGGGTCTCGATCAGCGCGCCGATAGGCACGGATGGCAACGAAGAGTGGCGGCCCGCTTTTGACGGTTCGCATCATCGCCCCACGAGAGATACTTTACGGCAGCAAACCGGCAATGTGCTTGCTTTTTTCATCAGAAAACGGCCATATAAGCAATAATGTTGCGCAATAACAGTAAAAAAGGGCTTAAATCATCATGAGAAAGCAGGAACTGGCAAAACTGGACCGCACTGACCTGCGTATCCTGGAAGCCCTGCAGCATAACGGCGGGCTTACTAACCAGCAGCTGGCGGAAACCGTCGGCCTGTCACCCTCCCCCTGTTCCCGGCGGGTACAGAAGCTGGAAGCCGCCGGCATCATTCTCAAACGGGAGACCGTGCTGGACGCCCGCAAGCTGGGCCTGGACCTGACCGTAATCATCCAGATCAGCATGGACCGCCACACCCCCGAGCGTTTCGCCAACTTCGAGGAGAAGGTGGCCAGCTATCCGGAAGTGCAGCAGTGCTACCTGGTCACCGGCCAGGAAGCCGACTATCTACTGAAAGTGGTGGTGCCGGATATTGATGGCTACCAACATTTCCTGCTCAACAAGATCACCCGCATCGAAGGGGTCAGCGGGGTGCATTCCAGCTTTGTCATGCGGCGGGTGGTGGATACGGCGGCATTGCCGTTGAATTATGTGGAGACGTAGCTCTCGCACTCGCAAACCCTGACTCCCTTGTAGGAGCACCTCTTGAGGTGCGAACAGACGTGATGCAAAGAACCAGCATGAAACAGCAGCACGTCCAGAATGCATTGCCATCGGCATACCGCCTCCTTCGCCAAGGCTCGGATTCGCACCTCAAGAGGTGCTCCTACCGTTGCTTCGTGGCCAGGGCGTTGTCATGCGTCAAGCGACGCTCCTACAGATGGCCCGGCCCTAACTGATATGCTGGCACTATCAAATGCGTAGAGTTGCGAGACCATGAAAAAACTATTGATCGTCGCCCACGCCCCGTCGCCGAACACCCTGAAACTGCGCGACGCCGCCGCCCGGGGTGCCGGCCATGAAGATATCGAGAACGTGTCCGTCACGGTGAAGCCGCCTCTGGAAGCGGGGCCCGAGGATGTACTGGCCTGTGATGCCATTCTGCTCGGCACCACGGAAAACCTGGGCTACATGAGTGGTGCCCTGAAGGATTTCTTCGACCGCAGTTATTACCCGGTACTGGAAGAAAAACAGGGACTCCACTGCGCTCTCTACATCCGCGCCGGCCAGGACGGCACCGGCACCCGTCGAGCCGTGGAAAGCATTGCTACGGGTCTGCGCTGGAACTGGGCACAGGACCCGCTGGTACTGCGCGGAGAGTGGCAGGATGCCTTCGAGCAGCAGGTAGAAGAGCTGGGGATGTATCTGGCGGCGGGGCTGGATGCGGGGATTCTTTGAGCTACGAGCTTCTAGCTGCTAGCCTCGAGGCGCGGTAGAACTCTTTGGGATCTGAATGTCCGTGCCCGCGCCCAACCATGGGCGCGGGCACGGACTCTCCATTACTGACAAGCCAACCCGCGTCTAGTCGCTAACAGCTAGAAGCTCACAGCTGCCTTACCCCTTGCTCTTGTTCACCTTGGCCGCCAACACCGCCTTGGCCTCGTCGCCCTGTAGCATTTCACCAAACAGGGCCAGATCTTCCTCGAGTACATCCTGCAGCGGCTTGCTGATCGCCTGACGCATCAACCGTTTGCTCTCGCGCAGGGCCTTGGGGGGTTTCTTTGCCAGGGTGTCAGCCCAACCGCGGGCTGTGGATTGCAGGTCCTCACGACCCACCACCTTGGCGATCAGGCCAGCCTCGAAGGCTTCCTGTGCCAGCATCGGCTCACCCAGCAGCAACATGCGGGCGGCGCGCTGATAGCCCAGCCAGTCCGGCAGGAGCTTGGCGGAACCCGCTTCCGGTACCGCGCCGAGATCGGCAAAGGGGGTTATGAACTTGGCATCATCGGAGGCTACTACCATATCCATGTGCAGCAGCATGGTGGTGCCTACGCCCACCGCATTGCCCTGAACAGCAGCGACCACTACTTTCGGGAAAGCATAAATGGCCTTGATGAAATTCGCCGCTTCACCCACTTCACCGGGCTTGGCATTGAGGAAGTCCACCAGATCGTTGCCGGCACTGAAAGATTTTCCTTCGGCAGCAAACAGTACCACGCGAATCTCATCGCTCTGTTCCGCGGTATTGAGCAGGGCGATCATGTCCCGGTACATGGCGCCGGTGAGGGCGTTCAGTTTATCCGGGCGGTTCAGGGTAATTTCCAACACTGATTCGGTGTGTTTCACCAGAATCAGATCACTTTCCAATGTCGGCAAGGTCACGACAGCTCTCCCAATCATTATTTGTCGGGCAAGGCTAGCCGCCCGCTCCGCCCATGCCAAGGACGAATACCGACAAAGGGTATTGACCAGCCGGTCAAAGCACCTTAAAAAAGCGCACCTCTCCTGAGATCGTCACCGTGAAACTGATCACTTTCGATCCTTTCCGCACTTTGGGCCTGCCCGGCGTGCGTTATATCAAGCCGGAACACATGAACCAGCACCGCGAAACCCTGGCGGAAGCGGACTGGCTACTGTTTCCCGGCTTCTGGCAGATCAACAGTCTGCACTATGTGCTCAAGCGCCCCATCTTCCCCAGCCTGAGCAGTTACCACCTGGGCCACGACAAGGTGGAAATGACCCGAGCTCTGCAAACCGCCTGCCCTGAGCATGTGCCGGAAACCCTGATTGTGGCTTCCGACAAGTACGGCATTGGCCAAGTGCTGGATCAATGGCGGTTTCCGTTTGTGGCCAAATCAGTGCGCTCCAGCCAAGGCATGGGCGTCTACCTGATCGAGAACCGCCAGCAGTTTCTGGATTATGCGGAGCGCGAAGCCGTGCTCTATATACAGAAGCTACTGCCCATTGTGCGCGACCTGCGCGTGGTGGTGGTGGGCGAGGAAGTGGTAGCCAGCTACTGGCGGGAAGGAGTGGGCTTTCTGAACAACGTGAGCCAGGGCGGGCGCGTGCGTACCGATCTGTCGGTACCGGACAATGCCATTTCCCTGGTGGAGGGGCTGGCCCGTTATCTCGGCATCAACCATGCCGGCTTTGATGTAGCCATGGTAGATGGCCACCCCTACATCCTGGAATTCAATCGCCTGTTCGGCAACACCGGCATCCCCGACCTCAATCAGCGGGTTCAACAGGCCATGAGCCGCTACCTGCTGGGCGAGCCATCGTCGCCGCCCTCTTCGGACAGCAAGGTATCCGCCTGAGTGCGCAGCAGTTTCTGGTAACGGTGAGCCAACTGCTCAACCGGCTGTAGCCGTACCTTGTGATCGCCAGCGGTAACCACCTGGGCCTTTTCCGGCTGGTACAGGGCTTTCACATCCAGCTCGGTGGCGGCCAATTGTGCTTCCGGCACATTCAGCCGACCCGGCACCCCGGCCACACACAGGGACCAGGCTTCCTGCTGGTCCCTATCGGTGGTGACCAGCGCCTTGAATTCCAGTGGTGGCTTGCCCTGCTGCTTGCGTAACGGCGCCAGCAGGCGCACTACACGGAGGAACAGCAGGCCCGCGCACAGCGCGGAAAACGCACAGCGGGACGCCGGCTCCTGGTAGAAAAACAGCCCGGCCTGATCACCTACCCTTTGGCCTACCCGGCCACCATAGATACCTGCCACCTTGTCGAGAATGCGCTGATAATCCGCCAGCACCTCGACCATGGCCGCCTGGGTATAACGCTGACGAATGTGTTCGAAATTGACGATACTCAGGCGCAGCTGGGCCAGTGGCTCAGCGCCTTCCGGCAGGGGCTCGGCCAGCGCCTGCGTCGATGCAGGCGTGGCCAGCGGTGATGCTGCAGGGGGCTCCACTGGCGTCGTTTCTTCAGATTCCGGCACAGGCGGCAGCAATTGTTGCTGAATCAGGGCAACAGCCACGCGCAGCAGCAACAGGCACAATACGGCCAGCACAAAGCCGGCTTCCAGCCGCTGGCGCGGCAGGGCACTGGTATCACCCAGCAGGGTCAGGGTGCCGGCCAGCTCCCCGTCCGGCAACGCCACCGGCACCGAGACCACCAAATCCGAGCGTGACACTCCGGACAACCCGACCTGAATATCCGCCGCATCCAGAAAGCGCACCCCGGCCACCGGGGCCAGCTGCACGGTTTCCCGACCGATCAGGTTGATGCTGATGGAGTCATCGCTGGCCAGGGCCTCGGCAGCCCGGCGGGCAGTCTGTTCGGCCAGCGCCTGCAGCTGTACCTTGCGCTCCTGCTCAAGCCGCGCGGAGAAGTGCTCAAGAAAATAGACACCGACCACCAGCATGGCCAGCAGCATCAGGATCAACTCACGCAGCAGGCTGCGTTGTTGCCGAATCCATGGCCACCATTGTTCCCACAGAGACATAGAGTTGCATTCCGTAGTATTGAGCTTGCGCGCAGTATAGCGCGACAGGAAGAGATGGCGTTGACCGAATCGGCGCACCTTAGCAGCGATGATGCACCTACAGGCTATTGGCGATGTAAAACATCGCTAATCCCCAAGGCACTGCCGCTTGCGGTACCATTTCTGCTACCCTTACGCGGTTTTCGCGGGAGCCACTGCTTCCGCCTTCCGCTTGTCTGACTTGCCCCCGGGAGCCCATGCGTGCGCGAGATCATTCTGATTCAGGTATCCGGCAGTGACCGTCCCGGTCTGACCGCCGCTTTCACCCGGATTCTGGCCCGTTACCGGCTCAATATCCTGGATATCGGCCAGGCCGTAATCCACGACACCCTGTCGCTGGGCATCCTGGTGGAAACTCCGCCGGACGCGGAGTCCTCCGCGGTGCTCAAGGATCTGTTGTTCGAGGCCCACAAGCTGAATATCAATGTGCGCTTCCGCCCCATCGACGAAGACCGCTACGAAGAATGGGTATCCGGCCAGGGCAAGGACCGCCACATCATCACCTTGCTGGCGCGCAAGATTACTGCCGAGCAACTCTCTGACGTGACCGCCACGGTGGCAGACAACGGCCTGAACATCGACAGCATCGCCCGCCTGTCCGGTCGGGTGCATCTGGAAGGGGAAGCTCTCAACGAGGACAGTCGCGCCTGCATCGAGATTTCCGTGCGCGGTGAGCCGAAAGATGGCGAAGCCATGCGCGCCGCCTTCCTCAGCATAGCCAACGAACGCAATCTGGACATCGCCTTCCAGCGCGACAGCGCCTTCCGCCGTAACCGGCGCCTGGTGGTGTTCGATATGGATTCCACCCTGATCCGCTCGGAGGTGATCGACGAGCTGGCCATGGAAGCCGGGGTGGGCGAGCAGGTGGCGGACATTACCGAACAAGCCATGCGCGGCGAGCTGGATTTCAATGAAAGTTTCCGGGCCCGGGTGGCCCTGCTCAAGGGGCTGGATGAAGGGGCCCTGGAGCGGGTGCGCGAACGCATCCAGCTCACCGAAGGGGCGCAACGGCTGATCAGCACTCTGCGCGCCCTGGGCTATCGCACCGCGATTCTATCCGGCGGTTTCACCTGGTTTGGCCAGTGGCTGCAACAGCTGCTGGGCATCGACTATGTGTATGCCAATGAGCTGGAAATCGAGAACGGCCAGGTCACCGGCCGGGTGGTCGGCCAGATCGTCAACGGCCAGCGCAAGGCCGATCTGCTCAAGCAGATCGCTACCCAGGAAGGCATCAGCCTGGAGCAGGTCATCGCCGTGGGCGACGGCGCCAACGACCTGCCCATGCTCGGCGAAGCCGGCCTGGGCATCGCATTCCGCGCCAAACCCCTGGTAAAACAGAACGCCGAACAGGCCATCTCCACTCTGGGCCTGGACGGGATTCTTTATTTGATCGGGGTAAGGGATAAGGATCAGGCGGAGCTGCTTAAGAGCAATTGAAAATTGATAGTTGAGAATTGATAACTCGCGGACAAAGCTTAGCTGGTTATCAAACGACAAGAGGCCGCGCCCATGAATTGGTCGCGGCCTCTTGCGTTCAGGAATAATTTTAGCGCCGCATGCGCGTTATCAATTATCCATTATCAACTGTCAATTAATTACGCCGACTCCGGGATCTGCAACGTATCCATCGGCGCTTGCAGGTAGAAGCCTTGCAGGTAATCGATCCCGCCGAGACTCCACAGGGCCTGCATCTGGGCGGCGGATTCCACGAAACCCACCACTGTCTTGCGGTTGCCTTCTTTCACCTGTTTGACGATCTCGGTGAGCCGCTGGCGGCCTTCGGCCTTGGCCACGTCCTGGGTGAAGGAGCCTTCGAATTTCACCATGGTGGCGGGAATGTGCTGGAACAGTTTGAACGGATCCAGGCCACCGCCGAAGCGGCTGATGGAGATGCCGCAGCCGGCGCTCTTCATCTTCTCGGCAAACACGCCGGCCTGCTTCAGGTAAGTGGTAGCATCGCCTTCGGTGAGCTGGAAGGTCAGGCGGGAGCCGTCCATCTTGGCAGCACGCATGGCCTTGAGCAGCCAATCCGCCAGGGAGGCATCCGCCAGAGAACCGCCGTTGATATTGAACACCAGCTTTACCGGTTCGTTCATGGTCGCTGCCGCGCGCATGGCATTGAGCACCACCCAGCGATCGATCTTGCCCACCAGACCCTGTTCAGCAGCCACCGGAATGAACTCGCCGGCCTCCATGGCTTCGCCCTGTTTCTGGGGCAGGTTCACAAACACCTCGAAAACATGCTCGCTGTCGTCTTCCAGATTCATCAACGGCTGGTAGCGCAGATTGAAACTACCCTGCTCCAGCGCCTGACGCAGCAGCATGACGATGGCCTCGGAAGACCCTGCGGCCACCTCGTCCATGGGGTCGTGCACCTTGATGCTGTTGCCTTTGCCACTGTTTTCCCGTTGGGCCTGGTTACAGCATTTCAGGGCCGTGGTCAGGGTGCCCTGACCGCTGCGGGCATCCTCACGGACAAAGGCCACGCCCACACTGGCGGTCACGTGGATGGTCTTGGCCGACACTTCCGGCATCAGCCCTTCAATACCCGCCCGCAGACGCTCGGCCAACTCTTCCGCCTCATCGGTGTCAGCCACCGGCAACAGCACGGCAAAATCCTCGCCATCCACCCGGGCCAGCTTGGCATCACCAACCTGGCCACCAAGCCAGTCGGCCACCGCCCGCAAAATTTCATCGGCGCCATCAATCCCCAGGGAGGACTGATGTTGCTCGAAATCATCCAGACGCAGGTACAGCACGGTAGCCAACTGCCCTTCTCTGGCCGCTTCGGCCACCGCATCATCAAGCTGATCCATAAACCATTTGCGGGCGAACAGGCCGGTGACCTGGTCTTTCTGGCTCATCTCATGGAGCCGTTCCTGCATTTCGTTCTCATCGACCCCGCCGGCGCGGATCACGATCTGGGTACAGGCTTCGCCGTCGTAGGTGCTGGACGAGAAGGTAAAGGACGCATCGAATTCATTACCCTCGGTGTGAACGCCCTTGCACTCCAGTTCCTGGGTCTGGCTTTCATCCTGGGCGCGGCTACGCAGCAGCTGCTTGAGCTTGTCGTGGTCGGCCGCCGACACCATGTCCATGATCGGCACGCCAGCCAGATCATCCGCACTTTCATAGCCGAACAGCTCCACATAATTGTCGTTGGCGTGAATATGCATGCCATCGAGTACATAAGCGATGGCATCACGGCTCTGATCCATCAACAGCGCCAGGCGTTTTTCCGCATCGTGGCGAACAATCTCGGAATGCTGGAGTTCCTTGCGCAGGCGCAGATTTTCCACCACCCGGTCCACCATCAGAGTAAGCATGTCCCGGTCGTCATTGGGGACCACGCCACTGGCACCTTGCAGCAATGCGGCTTTTACCGTCTCGGCAGAAAAGGTGTTTTCCAGCAGAATCACCGGCACCGCCTTGCCCAGACGCTTGAGGTGAGCCATGGCCGATTCGAAACTGCCATCGCCAAAGGTCGGCCGGCACAGCATCAGCTCCCAGGCACCGCCCTTGAGGGCACGCAGCAAGTCATCTTCGCCTAGCGCGAGTTGCGCCCGGGTCGCCCGGCCGGCATTGCGCAGCATATTCATCAGCTGCTCAGCCTCATCCTGTGAATCGTGGGCGATCAGTAAACGGAGATTATCCAGGGCATAGCTCATGGGGTGACGACTCATACTGTTTTCGTACGGCCCACCATTGTGCCTGACAACCCTGTCTTGGCAACTTTCCAGCAGAAAAAGATAGAACCGACCGACCTTTCCAGGGAAAGATCGCGACAGATTCCGGGTTTTCTGTTTATGAAAAGCAACCCGGCCAATGGCAAAAGACCATCACACAGCATCCTCGCTGTGAACATAGCAAACGGGTCAGACGCGCATCAGCGCGCCCTTGAATGATTAAAGACTGGACCAGATCGAATCCAGATCACCTTCATCATCATCGCTCACCGGTCTGACGGGAGCAGCAGGGGTCGCCATATCCCGGAACGGATACTGGCTGAATCCGGATGCCCCCTGGGTTCGGCGAAGCAACTGTACGCGTCGGGGCTCGCCGGCCTCAACCAGCTCCACTTTGACCCCCTCATTGAAACCCACAGTGGGTAGCAACAGAGTGGCCGGCTGACCAACGCCGGTCAATTCCGGCAGCAGGATAGCCCGCATGAAATCACTGTCCTCCCCCTGCTTGCGCAGAGCACGAGCCGCCACCGGCCGGCCTCCCGGAGCCAGCAACTCCACCCCGAAACGGGCACCGTGATTGGGTAACTGGGTGACCCAACGCACCACCGCCAGCATCCACTGACTATCCGGGTGATCACGCAGGGCCAACAACTCGCCGGTGCGCATCAGGCTTGGCGTATTGCCTTGCCAGGACAGGCAATAGCCACCGGGGCTGGCATTGACCTTCTGGCAATGATAGCTCTCCGGCAGTGAAGCCTCGCTGCGAAGCGAGGTGTCCGGTTTGCCGATATCAATGGTTTCATTGGGAAATTCGGACTGATAGGCCGTGGCCCAGGGGTCTTCCTTTTGCTGCTTTTGCCGGGTGTTCACTTTGATATTACGCAGGAAGGGATTGTTCTCTTCCCCGTCCCCCATCACCGACAGGCTGCCGCGTTCGATCAAGGTTTCAAACGGCACCTTGCCGGACAGAAAATAATGTACGCCCACCAGCCCAAAGCACAATTCGATCTCGCCGCTTTCCGCCATGCGCTTGAAGGCCCGCTCGGTGAGCGCGCCCCACACCTGCTGCAGATGGCTCATCATGCTGTCATCGAGTCCCTTGGGCACGAGCAGATCGCTGTTCTCCGGCTCCGCTTTCCAGGCACTGATGGCCTGCACCAACCGGGTGGAATCAATATAACGCCAGCTATCCGTGGCCTGGGAGGCGTGGGTGCGATAAATCGGCGGGCGGTCTGCCTGCAGATCGAATACAAACAGATCTTCATCATCACTGGCGGTCTTAATCTCGATCAGATCCCCCCAGCTGAACGCGGCCTTGAACAGGGCTGCCAGCTCCTGCTGGCGCAATTGGTTAGGCTTGGCGGTCGCCAGTAACAGACAACGGGCATAGGCAGACTGGATACTGGAATTGCCCTTCTCGTCGTCCACCGGCGAAGCCGCGATGCCGTGCAGTTCCGCCAGCAGATAAAGCTGATGCAGCTCCAGCCAGAGATGGCGAGGGCTGGGGAAGTACAACTGGTAACAACGCAACAGCGTATCGCCAAGAGCACTGATGGCACGATGAATCGATGTGGTCACTGCGCGCCGGACCGCCTTGTCCTTGAGCTTGCGCATGCCTCTCACGGCCACCAGTTTGTAACCACTGGCCAGGTGCCCCTGCAGGGCCTGGGCCAGGCTGGCCACGCGACGCGCCTTGTCCGGCAATACCAGGGACTGGTTCAGGTAATGTTTCTGCAGGGAATCGCTGACATGCAGAATGGAAGGACGCACCACTTCCAGCAACTGGAAGCGCTGCTTGGAGTCGATGTGCAGCCGGTTCAGCTCCTGAATGAACTGATAAAGCTGACGGGCAGTTTCTCCCATGTTCATAACCGGGAGAGCGTCAACCCATTGTTGCAGCTTCTTTGGCTGATCAGCGCCAAGAGTCAGGTGCGGCAAATCCTGCTCGGGCAGTTTCAAGCGCACCGTTTGGGCTGGTTGCTCCATGAAGATAATCCTTATCTCGGTGGCACCCAGATGGGGAACCCTGAACAATTTCTCCGGGAAGCTTGGCAGCGACTCCGTAAGGCCAAAAATATGCAAGAAATTGTTAAAGGAGCCCTCTAGTTATTAAGTAGTAGCTCTTGTTTTCTATGTGTCCTTCGTCACACGACTTTACGATACCGTTACACACCTGTAAATATTGTGTTCGCGCCGACCAGCGGATGCCCTAGCCCGCCAATACGGTCTTTGCCGGCTCCCCCGGCTCTTCCCGGGACAGCCTGGGCACCAGAAAACCCGGCAAGCGGCTGCGCAACTCCTTATGCAATTGCATCGCCACCGAATCCGGCACCGCAAAGTGCGCCGCCCCTTGCACCGCATCCAGCTGGTGCAGGTAATAGGGCATCACCCCTGCCACATGGAGGCGATCCGACAGTGCTTCCAGCGTATCAACAGAATCGTTCACCCCGGCCAGCAACACACTCTGATTCAGCAGGGTGATCCCTTCCCGTCGCCACTGCTGGCAGCGACTCACCAGCTCATCGCTGATTTCCCGGGAGTGATTGGCGTGCAGCACCAGAGCAGTCTGCCAGCGCGAATCCGACAGCAGCGCCAGCAGCGGCTCATCCATCCGCTCGGGGATAACCACCGGCGTGCGGCTATGAATGCGTAGCCGGCGCAGATGGGGAATCTCCGCCAGCGCCGTCAGCAGTTTCTGCAGGCGGCGATTGTTCAGCGTCAGCGGATCGCCACCGCTGAGAATCACCTCGCCAATGTCCCGGCGCGATGCCAGCCATTCCAGGGCCTGATCCCAGCGCTTGCCGCTCAGGTGACTCTGGTAGGGAAAATGCCGGCGAAAACAGTAACGACAATGCACCGCGCAGGCACCGGTAACCACCAGCAGTGCGCGACCATGATACTTGTGCAACAGCCCGGGCACCGGCGTGTGGGAGGCTTCCTCCAGCGGATCACTGCTGTAACCGTCCTCTTCCCGAAGCTCCGCCGGCACACTGAGCACCTGGCGCAACAGCGGGTCATGCGGATTACCCGGCTCCATCAAACGTACATAGCCACGGGGCACGCGCAGGGGGAAATCCTTCGCCGCTGCAAGGCTTTCAGGCAGGGATTCAGCACCCAGCCCCAACAGGCTGAGCAGCTCTGCCGGGTCGGTAATCAGGTCCGCCTGCTGGCGCTGCCAGCCCGGCAACTCCCAACCGTCCCTTTCCTGCGTTATGATGGGGGTCTGCTGATGTTTCATTTTCGTCTCTGCTGGAGTTCATTTTTTCGTCCGGCAAGGCGGAAGGAGTGCGGCATAGTCTTTCATATGTAAGCGACTGACAACGCAGCTGGGCGGAAAAAGGGGCCCAGCCCTTCGGGTTGTGCCTGCAAGCGCACCACTCGTTGTTACAAGTCGTTCATTTGAATAAAACCAAACATCTCTCCTTGTGCCTAGATTGGTGCGCTTGCAGGCACAACAGAGACGCAAATGAAACATTAGCAGACCCCGCACCCTCTGCGACGCCATACATCAACCTTTGGAACAACATTTATGGCCAACTATTCTACCAGTGAATTCAAGTCCGGCTTGAAAGTGATGCTCGATGGCGACCCTTGCGCCATCATCGAGAACGAATTCGTCAAGCCCGGCAAGGGCCAGGCGTTCAGCCGTGTCCGCCTGCGCAACCTGCGCAGCGGCAAGGTCTGGGACCGCACCTTCAAGTCCGGCGACTCCCTGGAAGGCGCCGACGTGATGGACGTGTCCATGCAGTACATCTTCAGCGATGGTGAATTCTGGCACTTCATGGACCAGACCAGCTTCGAACAGAAACAAGCCGATGAAGCCGCCGTGGGCGACGCCAAAAAGTGGCTGAAAGAAGAAGACATCTGCGAGGTCACCCTCTACAACGGTGAACCCCTGTCTGTCAGCCCGCCGAACTTCGTGGAACTGCAGATCGTGGAAACCGACCCGGGCCTGAAAGGCGACACCGCCGGCACCGGCGGCAAGCCCGCCACCCTGACCACCGGCGCGGTTGTGCGTGTGCCGCTGTTCGTTCAGGAAGGCGAGATCGTCAAGGTGGACACCCGCACCGGCGATTACGTGGGTCGTATCAAGAGCTAGTTGTGAGCGACTGGCAACCCACTGCCTCGCTGGAGGCCATCAAAGCGCGCGCCGAGCTGCTGAGCACGGTGCGCGCTTTTTTTGCCGCCCGCAACGTACTGGAAGTGGACACCCCACAGCTGGCCCGCTACGGCGTCAGCGACCCACATATCCAGTGCATCCCGGTACCCGGTTACGGCTACCTGCAAAGCTCACCGGAATACCACATGAAGCGCCTGCTGGCAGCGGGTAGCGGGCCCATCTACCAAATCTGCAAAGCCTACCGCCATGGCGAAGCCGGCGGCCGCCACAACCCCGAATTCACCATGCTGGAATGGTACCGCCCCGGCTTCGAACTGAATGATCTGATTCAGGAATGCCTGACCCTGTTCGCCGATCTGTTCACCGATGTGCGATCACAAACCTACCGTTTCCGCGATCTGTTCCACGACGTCACCGGTCTGGAACCGCTCACCGCCGAGGACCCGCCACTGATCGCCCACGCCGAATCCTGCGGCGCCCCGAAAGGCCTGAACAAAACCGCCGCCGTGGACTACCTGATGGCCACCCAGGTAGAAGCCGCACTGCCCGCTGAGCAACTGTCCGTGGTCACCGACTTCCCAGGCTGGGCCGCCGCCCTGGCGCAAACCGGCGAGGACAGGGACGGCGCCATCGTCGCGCGCCGCTTCGAAATCTATTACCGGGGGCTGGAGCTGGCCAATGGCTATCAGGAACTCACCGACGCTACCGAACAGCAGCAGCGGTTTGAGAAAGACAATGCACTGCGGCGAGAACAGGATATGAACACCATGGAGGAAGACGCCTATCTACTGGCAGCAATGGCATCATCTCTCCCCGAATGCAGTGGCGTCGCCATAGGGGTTGAGCGCCTTCTCATGGCCGGGCAGCGTCTCAACAATATCGACCAGGCAATAATGTTTCCCTTCAACAGGGCCTGATTTTCCCGGGAGACGTCAACCGCTCCCACCTCTACTCGTTACAGGGAAAGAACTCCCTGAAATCCTGATTCTCCAGCAGCTCGTATATTAAAAACATGATCTATCGCAACGCCCCAAACTCAGCTTTGCGTATGGTCTGCTGCCACTTGTATATGACTCTGAGCGCGTTCACGCTGCAGATAATCAAATCTATATTTCTGACCATGGCGGGGTGGAGGCACACACCAATTCTTCCCTGGTGATCCATGTCATAGCAAAGCCAGAAAAACAGACACTGACCGCACAAGGAACACTATGGACAGGCTAAGATGGTGGAAAAACCAGCTACTGGGCGATGTCGGCACCGTCTTCTATCTATCGCTGCTGTTAATTGCCGGTTTTCTGGCAGCAGCCATGGTCGACCCCGAAGCGGTGCAGAGACAAGCCCAGAAAATCCTTGATGCAACAGCCAATAATTTTGGCTGGTTATACTTGATGGCAACCAGCGGCTTTGTTCTGTTCGCTCTGGGGCTGGCCTTCTCTCGTTTCGGCAGTATTCGTCTCGGCCCGGATGACGAGCCGCCGGAGTTCAGTTTCAAAAGCTGGCTGGCCATGATCTTTTCCGGAGGGATGGGCGTAGGCCTGGTGTTCTGGGGCGTAGCGGAGCCCATGATGCATTTCAACTCGCCCCCCCTCGGGATCGGCACACCACGAACTGCAGAAGCTGCACAGACGGGTATGCGCTATGCTTTTTTCCACTGGGGCCTGCATCAATGGGCCAATTTTACGGTGGTCGGGCTGGCTATTGCCTATGTGCGCTTCCGTCACAACAGCCACGGACTGATCAGTGAAACCTTTAGGCCCCTGCTCGGTGACAGAGTAGATCACGGCTGGGGCAAGGCAATCGACACTCTGGCGGTCGTCTCTACGCTTTTTGGTGTGGCCACCACACTCGGTCTGGGTGCGCTGCAAATCAATAGCGGGCTAGCCAGGCTCTCCGGCGTACCCTACGGGGCAACGCCGCAACTACTGATCATGGCCGGGCTCGGCGTGTTGTTTATTCTCTCTGCCATGACGCCCCTGAAGTGGGGAATCCGCTATCTCAGCAGTGCCAACATGGCGCTGGCAGCGGGGCTCTTACTGTTTGTTCTGATACTCGGACCCACCCCGTTCATCTTCAGCGAATTCACTCAAACCGTAGGTGAATACCTGGGTAACATTGTACAAATGAGCCTGGTAACCACCCCTTATTCCAGTGAACACTGGGTGCAGCAGTGGACCATCTTTTACTGGGCCTGGGGCCTCAGTTGGGCGCCCTTCGTGGGCAGCTTTATCGCCCGTATTTCCCGGGGCCGATCAATTCGCGAGTTTGTCCTTGGTGTCATGATCGTGCCAGTGATTTTGAGCATGCTCTGGTTCTCCACCTTTGGCGGATCCGCTATCCACTACGAATTGTTCGGGAATGCCGGTATCGCTGACGCAGTTGCACAGGAAGTGCCGGCCGGGCTTTACGTACTGCTGGAGCAACTGCCGGGTGGATTCTATGCGGCAATTGGCGCCATCATTCTGGTGGCCATGTTTGTGGTCACGTCGGCAGACTCCGCCACCTTCGTGCTGGGCATGTTTACCTCCAAAGGCATCCTTAACCCTACCCGCTTTGTACGCATCCTGTGGGGCCTGCTGCAGCTACTGATGGCGTCAGCGTTACTACTTAGTGGCGGCCTACTTGGTCTTCGCACCGTCTCCATTGTTGCCGCGTTTCCGTTTATGCTGCTGATGGTCTTGATGGCGTATTCTCTTTATAAAGACCTGGCCCTGGAATCGCGCCGCCGCGAAGAGAGAGACAAGCTCCTGAATGAACGGATTGAACGGCTGCTACTGCGAGAATCTGAACGGGAAGCGGAACGATTGGCGGCGGAAGAAACCCATCCCACCGCGCCGGAGACGCTACCCTCTGAACCGGAAGAAGCCGATACAGTGCAGTCGAAAGATGCTGCAGCGGGCGATCAACCCGGCTGAACGCTGGCGAGGACATTCCCAACCTGCAAACACAAAAAAGGCCGCACCCAAATCATGGAAGCGGCCTTTTTCTTTCCTGATCAACACCCCGCTTCCGCGAGCTATTGATTATTCACTGTTAACTATTCTCCGCCCTTACGCCATTGCCGGCTGAGCCACCGAATTGGCCCGTGCCACCGTCTCGGCAATCAGATCGCCAATCCGGTCAATCGCCGACGGCGGGAAGTCGTGGCCCATGCCTGGAATGATGACCAGCTTGGCGCCGCGAATGTGGCGGGCAGAGGCCTTGCCGCCGGCGGGGCGGATCAACGGGTCGGCACCGCCGTGGACCACGGTGGTCGGGCAGCGGATCTGTTTTAGGTGTTTGGTGAGGGTACCGGTGGCCAGGACGGCCAGGAACTGGTTGCGGATGCCACGCGGGTTGATGCCGCGGGCCCAGCACTCCCGGTACATGGCCTCCAGTTCGTCGCGGCCCTGGGGCAGGGTGCCGGCCAGCTTGCTCATCATTTCCAGACCGAAAGCCACGAACTGGTCTTCGGTTTCCACCTTCACTCTCGGGGCCACCAGGGTCTTGAGGGCCGCCGGTTTCGGCAATGGCAGGTAGGGACTGTTGTTGCTGGACATGATTGAGGAGAGCGACAACACTCGATCCGGATGGGTGGCAGCCAGCAACTGGCTGATCATGCCGCCCATGGAGGCGCCAACAAAATGGGCACGCTCTATGTTAAGGGCATCCAGCAGGCCAACGGTGTCGGCCACCATGTCGTGCAGGGTATAGGCGCTGTCCACGGACAAGCCCAGGGTATAACGCAGCAAGGCGACCAGCGGCCCCTGCTTGAACGGTTTGCGAATGCGGGTGGATTTACCCACATCCCGGTTGTCGAAGCGGATCACCCGGTAGCCACGATCCACCAGTGTATCCAGCAACGGTTCCGGCCAGAACACCATCTGCGCGGACAACCCCATGACAAAGACAATGGGCTCCCCGTTTTCCGGGCCACGACTCTCATAAAAAAGCTCGATACCGTTACTGCTCACCGTGCCTGACTGCATATGTGATCCCTTCATTGTTCTACTGCGAGCTGATCAACATAGAAAAGCCCCGGGCAAACCACAAGCTCCGACGCCGCGATTGGCCCGATGGGCCGACCAGTTCACATCGAGCTATACCGTAATCGCTCGCCACAACATATCGAACAGCACCCCGTGCTGATCCGCCATGCGCCCGGGACGGCCGCGCAGCAGATGCATCTGGGAAATGCGCAGCAGTACGCCGTAGAAGAAATCCAGCAGGATCGGGGTGGCCACCTGACCATTGAGGATACCCTGCTCCTGCCCTTCACCCAGCACGCTCAGGAACAGCTCGGTAAGCCGCTGCTGCCCCGGCGTGGTATCGCTGCCCCAGCGGCCCGGATACACCGAGTTGATCATCATCCGCCCCATCTGCGGGTTGCGATCGAAGAAGTCCAGCACCACCCAGAACACCTTGCTGAGCCGGTCGCGGAACGTATCGATGCCGGCCAGGTGATCCAGCATGCGCTCCGCCAACTGCTCCAGGCCGTGATGCAGACAGGCGCTGAGCAGCGCTTCTTTGCTGCCGTAGTAGCGATACAGGGTCTGCAGGCTGCACTGAGCCGCTTTGGCAATTTGCTGCAGCGTGACCTGATGGAATTCCGAGTCCGCAAACACCTGCACCGCCGCCCATTCGATGCGCTGGCGCACCGCCGGGTCCTGGCGGGATTCGGGAAGTACTGCCGTACCGTTTCTCACACGCTCATTTCCTTGCACTGTAATTCTTATTACACCTCTGTCGGACAGAGCTCATTGCGACATTGACTCCCTGCCAAGAGGCTTCTAGTCTCGACACACTTTGTCACCATTCAATGTCACATTTCGTGTAATCAAAATTACACCGTGACCGGCAACCCCTGCAAGGAGTCTGGAATGCCTGTTCGCAAAATGAAGCTGGCTGGCCGTAGTGGCCGCGTGGCCGTGGTGGATGGTCTGCGTACCCCGTTCGCCCGTATCGCCACCCACTACAAAGACATGAACGCCATCGAGCTGGGCGCCATGGCCGTAAAAGAACTGATGGCCCGCAACAACCTGGACCAGCGCGACATCGAACAACTGGTGTTCGGCATGACGGTGATGATCCCGGAAGCGCCCTTTATCGCCCGGGAGATTGCTCTGGCACTGGGCATGAACACGGTAGACGCCCACTCCATCACCCGTGCTTGCGCCACCAGCTTCCAGACCGCCGCCAGCGTGGCGGACAATATCGTCGCCGGTTACAGCGATATCGCCATCGCAGGTGGTACCGACTCCACCAGCTCTGCCCGGGTACCCCTGTCCTCGGAGCTGAGCGCCGTGCTGCGCGATGTGAGCTTCGCCAAGAGCATGACCGACCGCATCAAACTGCTCAGCCAGCTGAAGGCGAAAGATTTGCTGCCCCAGGCGCCGTCCATCACCGAATACTCGGTGGGCGAGACCATGGGCGAAAGCACCGAGAAGATGGTGAAGAAATGGGGCATCAGCCGCCAGGAGCAGGACGACCTGGCCCATGCGTCCCACAGCAACGCCGCCCGCGCCTGGGCCGAAGGCCGTCTGGACAAGCAGGTGATGACCGCCTTCCTGCCTCCCAAGGCCACCCCGCTGAAGGACGACAATCTGGTGCGCAAGAATTCCGAGCGCGCCGGCTACAGCAAGTTGAAGCCCGTGTTCGACAAGGTGTCCGGTAGCGTCACCGCCGCCAACAGCAGCCCGCTCACCGATGGTGCTGGCGCCCTGCTGATGATGAGCGAGAAAAAAGCCAAGGCGCTGGGTTACCAGCCGCTGGGCTATATCCGCTCCTACGCCTTTGCTGCCCGCAGCCCGCAGGATGATTTGCTGATGGGCCCGGTGCTGGCCGCCCCCATGGCCATGGCCCGCGCCGGCCTCACCCTGAACGACCTGACCCTGGTGGACATGCACGAGGCCTTCGCCGGTCAGGTGGCCTGTAACCTGAAAGGCCTGGCCGATGACGACTATGTGCGCAGCCAGACCGGCCTCGCCGCTCTGGGCGAGGTAGATCGCAGCATTCTCAACGTGAACGGCGGCTCCATCGCCTACGGCCACCCCTTCGGTGCCACCGGCGCCCGCGTCATCAGCCAGGCACTGTATGAACTGCAGCGTCGCGGTGGCGGCCTGGCCCTGACCACCGCCTGCGCCGCCGGCGGTATCGGTGCCGCCATGGTGCTGGAAGCGGAATAAGCAGCGGAACAAGGAGATCCCCATGAGCAAAACGCAACGTGCTTTTACTCTCAAACCGCTGGATAACGGTGTGGCAGTACTGGAAATCAATGTCCCCAATGATGCCCAGAACACCCTGAAAGCGGAGTTTGCCGACGACTTCAACAGCGCCTTTGCTGCCATCGAGAAAGCCAAACCCAAAGCGCTGGTGCTGTACTCCACCAAAGCAGGCTCATTCATGGCCGGCGCCGATATCAAGCTGTTTGAAAGCGCAAAGACCGCGAAAGAAGTCAGCGATCTGTCCACCCAGTGCCAACAGACTTTCCAGAAACTGGAAGACCTGGATATCCCGGTGGTTGCCGCCATCAAGGGCGCCTGCCTGGGCGGCGGCATGGAACTGGCACTGGCCTGCTCCTACCGCATCGCCGCCAGCAGCAGCGACACCGTGCTGGGTCTGCCGGAAGTGATGCTGGGCCTGCTGCCTGCCGGCGGCGGTACCCAGCGCCTGCCTCGCCAGGTCGGTATCGCCACCGCCCTGGACCTGATGCTCACTGGCCGCCAGTTGAAAGCCAAACCGGCGAAGAAAATCGGTCTGGTGGATGAAGTGGTGGAAGGCGTGGCCGTCTACGACCGTGCCGTGGCCCGCGCTCTGGAGCTGGCCGACGCCAGGGAAGAAAGCAGCGTCAATCTTGCCAGCTACTTCAGTAAGGACGGCCTCACCAAGGCAGCGCTGGAGCAGAACAGCCTGGGCCGCAAGGTGGTCTTCGATCAGGCGCGCAAGCAGACCGCGAAAAAGACCCACGGTCTGTACCCGGCACCGCCGGCCATCATTGATGCGGTGGAAGCCGGCTTCGAGGAAGGTATCGAACAGGGTTACGCCACCGAAGCCCGTCTGTTCGGCGAGCTGGCCATGTCGCCCCAGTCGAAACAGTTGCGCGGCATTTTCCACGCCACCAATACCCTGAAGAAAGAAACCTTTGTGGCTGACGGCGTGAAAGCCCGGAACATCGAAAAAGTCGGTGTCCTCGGCGCCGGCCTGATGGGGGCCGGCATCGCGCTGACCACCATCAACAAGGCCAAGCTGCCGGTGCGCCTCAAGGACCGGGACGATAACGGCCTGGCCCATGGCGTGAAATACGTCAGCGAGTTCTACAACAAGCGCGCGAAAAAGGGGGCCATGAGCGCCGCCGATGCCAGCGCCGAACAGGGTCGCATTTCCTACACCGCTGATTACAGCGGCTTCAAGGGGCTCGACCTGGTGGTGGAAGCGGTGTTCGAAGACCTGGGTCTTAAGCACAAGATGCTCAAGGACGTGGAAGCCAACGGCAACAAGCACACCGTGTTTGCCTCCAACACCTCTTCCATTCCCATCACCGACATCGCCAGTGCCGCCGAGCGCCCGGAAAACGTGATCGGCCTGCATTACTTTTCCCCGGTGGAAAAGATGCCGCTGCTGGAAATCATCACCACGGACAAGACCGCCCCGGAAGTGACCGCCGGCTGTGTGGCCTTCGGCAAGGCCCAGGGCAAGACCGTGATCGTGGTGAAGGATGGCCCCGGCTTCTACACCACCCGCATCCTCGCGCCCTACCTGAACGAAGCGACCCGCCTGCTCACCGAAGGGGTGGATGTGAAAGCTGTGGACAAGGCGCTGGTGCGCTTCGGCTTCCCGGTGGGTCCCATCACCCTGCTCGACGAAGTGGGTGTGGATGTTGGCACCAAGGTGGGGCCGGTACTGGAAAAGGCCTTTGGTGACCGCATGGCGTCACCGGATGCCGCCGGCCTGATGATCGAAAACGATTATCTGGGCCGCAAGAGTGGCCGCGGCTTTTATATCTATGAAGGCGTGGCCAAGGGCGAAAAGCCGGTGAATACCGCTCTCTATGAGCTGATGAATGTCACCAGCGAGAAAGATGCGGATGACGAGGAAATCGTCAGCCGTTGTGCCTGGCTGATGATCAACGAAGCCGCCTACTGTTTGCAGGACGGTATTATCAGCGACCCCATGCACGGTGATATCGGCGCCATCTTCGGTCTGGGCTTTCCGCCCTTCCGCGGCGGCCCGTTCCGTTACATGGACAGCCTGGGCCTCACCAATTCGGTGCGTACCCTGGAGCGGCTGGCCGAACAGTTTGGCGAGCGCTTCACACCCGCTCCGTTATTGGTAGAGATGGCCAAAAAGAAACAACGCTTTTACGAGTAAGCGTCCGGCGCCTGTTTACTAGCGCCTGTAAACGTTCGCCCTGCCCCGCAGGGCCTAACAACCTCAAAGGAACCACAGCATGTTTCAACAAGTGATGAACTGGATGCGGGACAACAAGATTCTCCCGCAGATCTCCGACACCGAACGGCAAGCGCTGGAAGCTGGCGATGTGTGGATTGATGGTCAATTCTTCGGCGGCAAGGTGGACTTTGAAAACATCCTCGCCGAAAACTATGACCAGCTCCCCGCCCACGAACAGGCGTTCCTGGACGGCCCGGTAGAAGAGCTGCTGAAAATGGCCGACGCCTACGAGCTGTCGCGCACCCGCAAGCTGCCGGACGATGTGTTCAAGTTCATGGCAGACAATGGCTTCTTCGCCATGCAGATCGCCAAGGAATACGGTGGCATGCCCATGTCCACCCAGGCCAAGTCCTGCATCATGGCCAAGGTCAGCTCCTATTCCGGCCTGCTCAGCGCCATGGTGGTGATCCCCAACTCCCTGGGCGCCGCTGAACTGTTGGGCCACTACGGCACCGACGAGCAGAAGAACTACTACCTGCCCAAACTGGCCAAGGGTGAATTTATTCCCTGCTTCGGCCTTACCGAACCCACCGCCGGCTCCGACGCTGCCTCCATCAAGGCGGAAGGCGTGGTGTTCAAGGACGACGATGGCGAAGTGAAGTTCAAACTCAACTTCCGCAAGCGCTACATCACCCTGGCACCGGTCTCCAATCTGATTTCCCTGGCAGTGCGCCTGCACGATCCGGAGAATCTGCTGGGCAAAGGTGAAGAGCCGGGCATCACCGTGGTACTGATCGAGAAAGGCACCCCGGGTACCGAAGGCCTGCACATTGGCGACCATCACCAGCCCATCGGTGAACACTTCCCCAATGGCCCCATTGTTGGCCGTGATGTGATCATCGCCGCCGACAAGGTTCTCGGTGGCGTGGAATACACCGGCATGGGCTGGAAGATGTTGATGGAAGCCCTGGCCGGCGGCCGTATGGTATCGCTGCCTGCTACCGGCATCTGCGGTGTGCGCCACGGCGCCATGATTTCCGGCGCCTACTCCATGGTGCGCCAGCAGTTCGGCATTCCCATTGGTCGCATGGAAGGCGTGGAGCACAAGATCGGCAAGGCCGCCGGCATGACCTACGCCTTCGACGCTGCCCGCGTATTCGGCTGCTCCGCCGTGGACCACGGCATTCAGCCGCCGGTAATGTCCGCGGTGATGAAAGCCTACTCCACCGAAATGGGCCGCGAGATCGGCACCGATGCCATGGACGTGACTGCCGGTTACGGCGTTATGCAGGGCCCCAACAACACCATGGGCCGCCTGTACAACTCTGCCCCGGTGAGTGTCACCGTGGAAGGCGCCAACATCATGACCCGTACCCTGATGATCTTTGGTCAAGGTGCCACCCGCTGCCACCCCTACGCCTACAAGGTAGTACAGGCGGTGGAAAACGAGGACGTGACTAGCTTCCGCAAAAACCTCACCGGCTGGATGGTGCAGTTCCTGCTCGGCATGGTGATGACCCTGGTACGCGGCGTTACCCGTGGCTGGTTCACCGTTAAGGTGCCGGATGTGGAGCCGAAGACCAAGAGCATCTACCGTCGTCTGGGCTGGGCGGCCACCCGCTTTGGTCTGCTTACCAACCTGGCCATGTTCTTCGTGGGCGGCAAACTGAAAGCCCGCGGCAACCTGACCGGTCGCTATGCGGATGCGGTTGCCTGGTTGTACATCACCACCTCTGCCCTGCGTCGTTTTGAAGCAGAAGGCCGCAAGGCGGAAGACCTGGCGCTGGTACAGTACGCCGGTGAATACGGCCTCACCCAGATCCAGAAAGCCTTCGAAGGCATCTATGAAAACTTCGGCGGCCCGGTGGGTGTGATCCTGAAAACCGTGGGCCGTATCTGGCTGGGTCTGAACCCGCTGGCCAAACTGCCCGATGACCAGCTGACCCACAAAGCCGCGCTGACACTGCAAAGCTACGGCGAGCAGTACAAGCGCCTGGTGGGCGGCAACTACATGCCGGAAGAAAGCGATCAGGGTCTGGGCCGTCTGCTCAAGGCATTCCGCCTGACCACCGAAGCCGAGCCGGTTCGTGCCAAGATCCGCGCTGCCCAGAAAGCCCGCAAACTGGGCCGTGGCAAGGTGGATGAAATTGCCGCCGAGGCTGCCCAGCAAGGTGTGATCAGCGATGCGGAACTGGCGCTGCTGAATGAGGCTACCGCAGCCTGCATGCTGGCCATCGAGGTGGACGTGTTCACCAAGGACGAGTACTACGGCGCCGGCGGTATTCCTGCCATGAGCGCCACCGGTGACGGTGGTGTGGAACAGCCGCCGGAGTATGAGCTGGCCAAGGCGGTCGGCGAATAACTCCCCTGACACCGAACGCCCCTCCGGGCGTTCGGTTTTCTTTTTTCAGTTTCCATTCCTTTGTTCTGTGATATCGCAGTGCAAAGGAATTGATACTCTGCCTCTGCGACAGGATCCCCCCATGAATCCATTGCTCGACGGCCTGAAGGTCCTTGACCTGTCCCGTCTGTTACCCGGCCCTTTCTGTTCCCTCTCTCTGGCACAACTTGGCGCCGACGTGATCAAGATTGAGGAACCGGATGGCGGCGACTATGCCCGTGAACTGTCCCCGGAGCTGTTCGATATCGTTAACCGGGGCAAACAGTCCCTGACCCTGGACCTGCGCCAGGCAGAAGACGTTGCACGCTTCAAACAATTGGTGGAAACCGCCGATGTGGTACTGGAATCGTTCCGCCCCGGCGTCATGGACAAGCTGGGCTGTGGCTACGACACCCTCAAGGCCATTAACCCGAGACTGGTCTATGCCTCCCTCACTGGCTATGGCCAGACCGGCCCTTATGCGGATCGCCCGGGCCATGATCTGAACTATCTGGGGTATGCCGGCGTGCTGGACCAGACCGGCCTGGCCGGCAAGCGCCCGGCCATGTCCAACGTGCAGATCGCTGACCTGGCCGGCGGCGCCCAGAATTGCACCATCGGCATTCTCGCCGCGGTAATGGGGGCAAGGCAGAGTGGTGAAGGCTGCTGGGTAGACGTGGCCATGCTGGATGGCGCCCTGGCCCTGCAGAGCATGGCGCTGGCCACCCATCACCAGCACGGCAGCAGCCAGCCCCGCGGCAAGGACATGCTCACCGGCGCCCTGGCCAACTACAACGTCTACCGCTGTCGCGACGGCAAGTACCTGGCGGTGGGTTCCCTGGAACCGAAGTTCTTCATGGCATTCCTCAAGGAAATTACGCCAGCCTTTCTTTGGAAGAAGAAAAAGAAAAAAACCGGCAACGCTTCCAGCTCAACCGCCGACAAACCCAAGCCCGCCGGTAGCGGCAACGATGCACTGACCCGCCTGGCCGCCGACCCGAAAAAACTGCGGCGCCTGATGGTACCGGTGCGCTGGGCCATCCAACTGATCCTGCTGACCCGTACCCGCGATCAATGGGACGCCCGGCTGGCCCACAAGGATACCTGCGTCTCCGGCATCCTCACCCTGGAAGAAGCCCTCGCCAATGAACAGGTTCAGGCAAGAGGTCTGGTAACCGACAGCCAGAAAGGACCGGTGTTGCGCTCCCCCATCCGTTTTGTGGGTGCACAGACCCGGGATGGTGAGAGCCCATCACTGGGCGAGCACAACCCTTTGTTTACGGACCAGGATAAGCGCCGAGCCTGAAGCCGGCGCTTTCTGACCCGATCAACCCTGCTACTGCCAGGCCGCAAGTCATACAGTAGTGAATAAAAGAACAATCAATACGGAAGACACATGAGCATTCAGGCAAAAATCATCAAGGCGGTGACCCGCCGTACGATCAAGCGTCACGGCCTCAACGAACAGCAACTGGTCCGTCACCTGCGCAAGGTGTTCAATGACACCCCGGTTCTCACCCTGCTGCCCCGAAAAGTGACACTCAACCAGATCCGCGAACCGCAGTTCGAAGGTGACCACCTGAGTGTCAGCAACCCGTCCACCACGGTGCTGTATCTGCATGGCGGCGCCTATATTGGCGGGGTCACAAAGACCTATCACAACCTGACCGGGCGCCTGGCAAAACAGCTACATGGCGAAGTCTATCTGCCCCTTTATCCATTCGCGCCCGAGCACCCTTTTCCGGCAGCCGTGAACCGGGTGATGGAAGCCTACGAATACCTGTTGGCCAAGGGTAAGAATCCCAGCGATATCGTGATTGCCGGCGACTCCGCCGGCGGCGGCCTGACCCTGGCCACCCTGCTGCATATCCGTGACAAGGGCCTGCCCCAGCCACGCTGCGCAGTACTGTTTTCGCCGGCCAGCAATGCCTTCCCGGATGACAAGGTAATGGCCGCGCTGGACCCCAGCGACGCCATGCTGTCGGCGGACATTATCCGCACCGTGATTGATGTCTATCTACCCAATCAGGAAGATCGCAAGCACCCCTACGCGTCGCCCTGTCTGGGTGACTACAGCGGTGTCTGTCCGCTGCTGATTACCGCCAGCACCGACGAAGTGCTTTACCCGGATGGCAAGCAAGTCCGCAAGGCAGCAGAACAGGCCGGTGTCCGGGTGAAATGGATTGAGCGCCCCGGCCTGTTCCATGTCTGGCCGATCATGGTGCCCTTCCTGCCGGAGGCAAATCGGGATCTGAAAAGTGTGGTCGAGTTTATCCGCACCGCCTGACTGTTTTGGTCATTGCTGCCAGCGCAGCAGCGGCGTTAACTGAATGGTTCACAGTGACAGTGAGACGGTAATGACAGAACTGCCCCGCATCCATCCGGACGACTATTGTGACGAGGATCTGCCCCGGCTTGCCCAGCCCTGGTGGCAGACTCTGCCGGGTAACTTCCATGCGCTGCCGGATCATTTTCTCGCGGATAATGATACCCGCTGGCGAATCGACTACACCGCCAGCATCGACACCCTGGCGCGTACCGGCCTGGCCAGCATGGCCGGCGCTGCGGCCCTGCCTGCAACGCTGAATATCACACGGCAGAAGGAAGAACGGGCACTGGCGGATTTTTATCGGCCCTTCCTCCAGGAGGAGGATCCCAATACGTTCTTTACCCGGCCCACTCAGACTGCAAACATCGAACGCATTCCGGTAGCCTCCTATCACTTCCAGCCGGAGGATGGCGACGCCCATACCCTGCGTTTTCGTTCGCCCTTCGAGCCCAAGAACCCGGCGCTGCGTGACCGTTATCTGGGCCACCACCGCAACCGCACCGCCTGGGCCCAGCACTGGCGTCATCATGGCGAGCCGCGCCCGACCCTGATCATGATCCACGGCTTTGTCGCCGACCCTTACTGGCTCAACACCCGCTGGTTGGCATTACCCTGGTTCTACAAGCAGGGCTTTGATGTGCTGCTTTATACCCTGCCATTCCACGGGCGACGCAAAGGCCGTTTCGCCCCCTTCAGTGGCGCGGAATTTTTCAGCCAGGGCATGGCGCTGCTCAACGAAACCTTTGCTCACGCCATCCATGACCTGCGTCTGTTCATGGACTATTTACGCGAACAGGGCACGCCGGCCATGGGCGCCACTGGCATTTCCTTGGGCGGTTATACCACCGGGTTACTGGCCGCCCTGGAAGATGACCTGGCCTTCGCCATTCCCAATGTGCCGCTGGTCAGCATCATCGATCTGATGCAGAGCTGGTTCCCGATCAACCTGCAAGTGGGCTTGCTGAAGAAGGTCTACGGCACCGACCTGCAGGGTCTACGGGAAGTCACCGCCCTGCATTCGCCCCTCACCTGGCCCTGCAAGGTACCCCAGGCCGGGCGCATGATCATCGGCGGTGCCGGCGACCGCTTTGCGCCACCCAAGCATAGTCATCTGCTGCACCAGCACTGGGGTAATTGCGATCTGCACTGGTTCCCGGGCAATCATCTGCTGCATCTGGATCAGGGGCTGTATCTGAAAGCCATGCGCGATTTCATGAAGGCAGCGCTGGAAGAGAAAGCAACGGCGGCGAGAGGCTGAAGCCACCTTCCCCGTTGGAGCCATGCTTGCCCCCGAGGGGATCTGCGACATGCGAATGGGGTTTGGGAGATATAGGGGCGGTGAATTTGGATAGACCTGTCGAGCGCGGAGATTCCTGATCGCCCTGCAAGCATAGGTTATTCGCTTCGCTCACCCTTCGGGCCGCACGGAACTACGTGCGTTACTCCGCTGCGCTCCGTTCCTACAGCGGCTTCGTAGAGATACCGAGGTCCGAGGAACTTTCCACCCTTTTCCTATCCAACGAGCGTAGCTCGTAGCTCGTAGCTCGTAGCTCGTAGCTCGTAGCTCGTAGCTCGTAGCTCGTAGCTCGTAGCTCGTAGCTCGTAGCTCGTAGCTCGTAGCTCGTAGCTCGTAGCTCTTATGCCTTGTCGGTCTTGAACAACGCCGCCGTGCCTGCGCCGCATGACACCACGGTTTTCATCATGCTCTCCACGCCGATTTCCGGGTGCAGCTCCACCAGATTCTGGTCTACATGATAGATAAACCCGCTGGTGGGATTGGGGCCGGTGGGAACGAAGAGGGTGACATGGCCATCCGCATGGCGGGAGGTCACCAGCGCGGTCACCGACACATCCGTATCACGACCATACAGCCACACCCTTGCCACCTCACCACGACTGAACGGGCTGTCGCTGTTGCTGCCCATTAGCTGGCCGATCACTTCTTTCACCGTCTTGTAACCCGGCAACCGGGTCATCACGTTCTCTTCCCACTGATGCCACAGCCAGCTACCCACCCGGGTGGCCACCAGGGTGCCAACCAGAAAACACAGCACCAGAACCGCTAGCACCGACAACCAGTCGGCCACGAATTTGGGTAGCTCAAAGGCACGGATAAATACCGTGGTAAACGGCGCGATCATTTCCGTCACCGTCTGGTAAATCCAGCGGAAGAAAAACACGATGATGGAAATGGGCAACAGAATGGTCAGGCCACCCAGCAGGGACTTGCGGATAAAGAACCAGATACGGCGATTGGCGCTCATGGGCTATAAGCCTTCGATTATCATGTTGTTAGCAGTGATGAACAGACAACACCGATCGGCAAGGGTTCGCTCAACGCCTCTCGCCCTGCTCATACCAGATGCGACTGATGAACAGGCAACGCTCGCCGGCGGGGGTGTCTACCACCACCTCATCATCCACCTGTTTCTTCAGCAAAGCCCGTGCCAGTGGCGCATCGATGCTGATGTAATGTCTCTTGGCATCGGTTTCGTCCGGCCCCACCAGACGGTAGGTTTCGGTGTCACCGTCCTCGTTCTCCAGCTCCACCCAGGCACCGAAGAACACCTTGCTCTGATCTTCCGGCAAACGCTCCACGACGGTCATGTCATCCAGACGCTTGCTCAGAAAACGTACCCGCCCGTCGATCTCGCGCAACTGCTTCTTGCCGTAGATATATTCGGCATTCTCGGACCGGTCCCCCTGGGCAGCGGCCTCCTGCACTGACTGGGTCACTGCCGGGCGCTTTTCCTTCCACAGGTATTGCAGCTCATCGTTGAGCTTCTTGTAGCCTTCGGCGGTGATGTACTTGGAAGCAGGAATGCTTTTTGGTCGCCAGCGGCCCATGATGGTTACACCTCGAAGATACGATCGATCTCGCGCAGTCCCTTGAACTCCAGCGTATTACCGGTGGGGTCCTGCACGAAAAACGTGCCCTGCTCGGCGGGCTGCCCCACAAAACGCTCGCGGGGCTTGAGCAGGAACGGCCAGTCATTGTCGTAAATGCGCTCCACCAGGGTTTCCCAGCGGGCGAAATCCAGCACCACGCCAAAGTGCGGCATGGGCACCGGATGGCCATCCACCTCACTGTAGCCCTGGATCGGAGTCAGATCCTCACCTTTGTGCAGGGAAAGCTGATGGCCATGCAGATCAATATCCACCCAGTTAGGGGCATCCCGCCCCCGGCGGCCACCCAACACCCGGCAGTAAAAGTCTGCCGCTTCTTCCAGGTCATTCACCATAAAGGCCAGGTGAAAGGCCGGCTGTTTTTCCATCGTCTACCGCTCTTGCTAAACTCTCGTCATTCCGCCCGATGCAGGATACTGCTACACCTGCGTCGGGCGCCCCATGTTACTAGAGGACTCCGCCCCATGTCTGTCACCCGCGCCCCCTGGCCCGCCACCCGTCTGCGCCGCATGCGCCGCGACGACTTCTCCCGCCGGTTGATGCGCGAAAACACCCTCACCGTGGACGATCTGATCTATCCGGTGTTTGTGCTGGAAGGCAAAAATCAGACCGAGACGGTGGCTTCCATGCCCGGCGTGGAACGCATGAGTGCGGATCTGCTGGTCAGGGAAGCCGAGGAACTGGCCAGGCTGGGAGTCCCCGCCATGGCCCTTTTCCCGGTGACCCCCGCCGATGTGAAAACCCTGGACGGCAAGGAAGCCTGGAACCCGGATGGTCTGGCCCAGCGGGCGGTACGCGCCATCAAGGCAGCGGTGCCGGAAATGGGTGTGATCACCGATGGCGCCCTGGACCCGTTCACCACCCACGGCCAGGACGGCATCATCGACGACAATGGCTACGTGCTCAACGATGACACCGTGGACGCCCTGGTCAAACAGGCCCTGTCCCAGGCGGAAGCCGGCGCCGACGTGATCGCCCCCTCGGACATGATGGACGGCCGCATCGGCGCCATCCGCGACGCTCTGGAAGCGAACGGCCATATCCACACCCGCATCATGGCCTACTCCGCCAAGTACGCCAGCGCCTACTACGGACCGTTCCGTGACGCCGTGGGCTCCGCCGGCAACCTGGGCAAGGCGGACAAGACCACCTACCAGATGGACCCGGCCAACAGTGACGAGGCCCTGCACGAAATTGCCCTGGACCTGGCCGAAGGCGCCGACATGGTGATGGTTAAACCCGGCATGCCCTACCTGGACGTGGTGCGCAGGGTAAAGGACGAATTCAAAGTGCCGGTGTACGCCTATCAAGTGAGCGGTGAATACGCCATGCACATGGCCGCCTTCCAGAATGGCTGGCTGGACCAGGACAAGGTAATGATGGAATCCCTGCTGGCCTTTAAACGTGCCGGCGCCGACGGCATCCTCACCTACTTTGCCAAGGCGGCTGCGCAGAAACTGAAAGGCTGATCTGAGAGACCCCGTCCAGCGCATTCGCTCCATTGAGCGCAATACCCCACAGCATGCGCTGGACAGGGGCACCGGCCCGCATCCTATAATGCATATACACCAATACATTAGCGGAGCTCTCCAATGGGCCAGGACAAGACCGACACCCTCGCCCCCCTGGAAGTGGGTCGCCATTGCGCCGCCCTGCATTCCCGGGTGCTGTCACGTCTGGTCACCCGCCTCTACAACAACAAGCTGGCAGATACCGGCCTGCGCATTACCCAGTTTTCCATCCTCAATGCCATCAAGGCACAACCGCCGGAATCCATTTTTCAGTTATCCGAATGGCTGGGCATGGAGCGTACCTCCCTGCAGCGCACCGTGGACAAACTGATCGAGAAAGGGCTGGTGGAATCCGAGCCCACCGGCAACAAACGCTCACTAGGTCTGTCGCTCACTGCCGATGGCGAGGCTCTCTACCAGCGGGCACTGATACGCTGGCAGGAAGCCCAGAACGCTTTCGAGTCACTGGTCGGCAAAGAGGAGTGGGACAATATGGCCAGTCAACTTCATCGCTTCAGTACCCGGGTCAAGCAAGAGCTTTAAGCGGCGCTTGAGAAGGCAGGGGCGAATCCGAAAACGCTTTAACGGTATCGATCACCGCCGCATCCCTGAGCACTTTGCGATGACCCAACCCTTGCGTTTGATGCAGCGTAGCCTCTGGAATGGCTTGTTGCAGACGCAGCCCCTCCGCAAAAGGAATCTCCCTGTCACCGGTATCATGGATCAGCAATACCGGGCCACGAATCTGCTTGCCCAACCGCGCTATATTCAGTGCATCGAAACCAATCCCCACCCGGGCGGCCATTTTCTGTAGAAGCTGGAGTCGTGCCCGCTCACCCAGATGCAGAAACGAAGCGAAATTATTGACCATGCCGCGAAATTCCGCCGGTCCGGCAATCAGCACCAGCCTCTCGATACGGCTTTCCTGCGCGGCCACATGGGCCAGAGCCCCGGCGCCCATGGAATGCCCCAGCGCAACGGACACCGGACCACCGATAAAATCCAGCGCCAGACGAATCGCGGCAATGAAATCCCCCACATGGGCCGGCCCATCCGCCTGCTCTCCATGCCCCGGTAAAATCAGGGCGTAGCGGGTATATCGATTGCCATTCACTGCATCGATGAAGGGCAACATCTGTGTGGCCCGGCCGGACCACCCATGCACAAACAGCGCGGCCTCGTCGCCACCCTGCCATATCGCCAGTTGCGCCCGCTCACCCAGCGAAACAGTCAGATCCGGCTCTGATGTGCGGAACGACAATGGCCCCCTGGACACCCGGGGCGTAGTCAACAGATGCAGAGCCGTATCACTGGCGCTGCCTGGCAGCAGCCGACTGTAGCCGGCCATCAAGGTTTGAAAAACGGATAGCAACATAACCCTTCTCCTTTAATGTATATACACTTAAAGAAACCAAAAGGCGCCTCGCTGCATCATGACTACCATTTAGTGTATTTGCACTTTATATTGCTTTATCCTCACAGACAAGCCGGCCCGATTCCAGGGATGGCCCCCGGAGCCGTGAATCCCGGCAGGAACAGCCAATGGCTTATATGAACAAATGGTTATAATTTCGCCGTTTTCTGCTGATTCTGATGACTGGGTCTCTGACCCGAGGAGCAATTGCAATGCGTAGCTTTATATTGATCGCCACCCTGAGCCTGTCGAGCCTGGCCGCTGCTGAAGGCCGCGCCCCAACCGAACAGGAGATGCAGGAGCTGGACATCATCCAGCAATCCTGGATCTTCCAGGGCTGAGTATCCATAAAGCCGCCTGCGGGCGGCTTTATTATTTCATCTCCACTTCCCGCCTCCCCGATCCGCGCGCTATCCTGCTTAACAGGCTGCTGAAAAGCCCGTTAACACAAAATCATTTTGCACCTGTCATTACCGTGTCACATTAATGTCATGCAATAGGGTCTTTGCAAACGGCCCGGTCAGGACGACGCCAATGAATGACATTGCCAGCGAACACAGCGCCATCGACCTCAACAACCCGGACTACTATTTCAACCGGGAGCTGAGCCTGTTGCAGTTCAACCTGCGGGTGCTGGAACAGGCCATGGACGACAGCCATCCCTTGATGGAACGGCTGAACTTTCTGCTGATTTTTTCCAGCAACATGGATGAATTTTTCGAGATCCGTGTGGCCGGACTGAAGAACAAGCTGGAAACCCACACCGGCCAGCCAGGGCCCGACGGCATGCTGGCCGAAGAAGTGCTGAAAGAAATCAGCCGTATCACCCATGACGCGGTGGACCGCCAATACCACATCCTTAACAACATCCTGCTGCCGGCTCTGCGCGAGGAAGGGGTAGACTTTCTTCGCCGCGAAGACTGGACCGAAGCACAGGTGGAATGGGTCAAAAAATATTTCCGCGAACAGATCTACCCAGTGCTCACACCAATTGCGCTGGACCCTTCTCACCCGTTCCCGCGGCTGGTCAACAAGAGCCTGAACTTTATCGTATCGCTGGACGGCAAGGATGCCTTTGGTCGCTCGACCGGTCTGGCCATTGTTCCCGCTCCCCGCTCCCTGCCCCGTCTGATTCGTATTCCTGACGAGATCAGCGAGAGTGGTGACGATAACTTTGTGTTCCTGTCGTCCATGATTCACGCCCACGTCTCCGATCTTTTCCCGGGCATGAAGGCCACCGGCTGTTACCAGTTCCGGGTTACCCGCAATGCGGACATGGAAGTGGACGAGGATGTGGAAGACCTGGCCAGCGCCCTGAAAGGGCAGCTGCTTTCCCTGCGCTATGGGGACGAGGTGCGCCTGGAAGTGGCCGACAACTGCCCACGTCATCTGATTGATTATTTGCTGGAGCAGTTCGAACTGACCGAGATCGATCTGTACGAGGTGAATGGCCCGGTGAACCTGGCTCGCATGTTCACCAGCGTGAACCGCCCACGCCTGCACTACTCGCCTTTCTCACCGAAACTGGCGCCGGCGGTAAAAAAAGCCGACACCATTTTCGACGCCATGGATCAAGGCGACATTCTGCTGCATCACCCCTATGAGTCCTTCCAGCCGGTGATCAATCTGCTGGCAGAAGCGGCCCGCGATCCCAAGGTGCTGGCCATCAAGCAGACCCTATACCGTACCGGTACCAAGTCAGAGATTCTCGATCATCTGGAAACCGCCGCCCGTAATGGCAAGGAAGTGACCGCCATCGTGGAACTGCGTGCCCGCTTCGACGAGGAATCCAATATCGAAGGGGCGCGACGCCTGCAGGAAGCCGGTGCCATCGTGGTGTACGGGGTGGTGGGCTACAAGACCCACGCCAAGATGCTGCTGGTGGTGCGCCGCGAAGGCGACGGCATCAAACGCTACGTGCATCTTGGTACCGGCAACTACCATACCAAGACGACCAAGCTGTACACCGACTACGGCCTGATGACCTGCGAGAAAGGCATCTGCCAGGACGTGCACAAGATCTTCCAGGAGCTCACCGGCATGGGCAAGGCGGCGCGGCTCAAGCAGCTCAAGCATTCCCCCTTTACCCTGCACCCCTCGCTGATCGAATGGATCGACTTTGAAACGCAGCAGGCCACTGCCGGCAAGCCCGCCCGTATCATTGCCAAGTTCAACTCACTCACCGAAGAAAAAATCATCCAGGCCTTGTACCGGGCCAGCCAGGCGGGAGTAGAGATTGATCTGATCGTGCGCGGTATTTGCTGCCTGAAACCGGGTGTGCCAGGTCTGTCAGAGAATATCCGGGTGCGCTCTGTGATCGGACGCTTTCTGGAACACACCCGTATCTACCACTTCCATCATGGTGGAGAAGATCTGGTGTATTGCTCCAGCGCCGACTGGATGGATCGCAACCTGTTCAACCGGGTGGAAACCTGCTTCCCGATCAATGACCCGGTACTCAAGGCCCAGGTAATCGAGCAGGGGCTGCATTTTTACCTGCGCGATAACAGCCGTGCCTGGCTGCTGCAGGCAGATGGAAACTATCTGCACGCCCTGCCCCAGGACGGGCAGGAGAGCTTCATCGCACAGCACGTATTACTGGAAACCTTGGGAGGAAGCTGAATTCTTCATTAATAATTGAGAATGGATAATTGATAACTCGCGGGAAAGGGCATCAGGCCCTGAAACGCAAGAGGCCGCGCCCAAACGCTTGGACGCGGCCTCTTGCATTCAAAGACAACAGCAACACCAATCCGCGCCGTTATCAATTATCCATTCTCAATTATCAACCAACCTCAACTCATAGCCTCCAGCACGAAAATAATCCTGTTCCTGTTCCAGATCCGCCAGTGTCAGGGGATGCTCTTCCAGCCAGTGCTCCGGAAACTGCAGGGACAAGGTATTGCCTTCGGCTTTCAGTACCATCTCGGGAATGACTTCATCACAGCGGGCATGATGCAGGCGAGCAGACAGTCGCAACACCAGGCATAACCGCAACAGGCCCTGCTGCTCATCGTCGGGTAGCTCCGACAGGGCAGACAGGGGAAGCTTGCGACGGTGGCCACGCACCAGCACCGCCACCGCCTGCTGCTCCTGACGGGAAAACCCGGGCAGGTCTGAATTGGTCACCAGGTAGGCGCCATGCTTGTGGAACTGGCTATGGGAGACGGCAAGGCCGACCTCGTGGAGCAACGCGCCCCAGCGCAGGGTGTCAGCCAATTCGTCATCGTCCAGTTGCCAGCTTTTGGCCACCTGCCGATACAGTCCCATCGCCGTGTCACAGACACGCTCAGCCTGGGTGCGCTCCACATGATGGCGACTCATCAGCGACTGGATGCTGCGTTCGCGCACATCCTCATGGCCGAACCGTCCCAGCAGGTCGTACAGTAGCCCCTCCCGCAGGGCACCGCCGGACACCTCCATCTGCTCAATGCTCAGCTGTTCGAAGATGCCGTAGAGAATCGCCAGACCGGAGGGAAAGATGGCCCTGCGATCCTCGCGCAGCCCCTTCAGGTCCAGCTGCTCCACCTTGCCGGCCTTGATCACTTTTTTGCGGGCCTTCTTCAGGCCCTCCATGGTGACGCCGGTTTCAGACCAACCGTTATCCACGCACACCTGGCTAATCGCCTTGATCGTGCCGGACGCCCCCACCGCCTGCTGCCAACCCAGACGCCGGTAGTTGGCGTGGATCGACAGCACTTCCTGGCGGGCGGCGGTCACTGCCCGGTCAAAGGCCTTTTCCGTGATATTGCCATCAATAAAGAAACGCTGGGCAAAACTGACACAGCCCATGTGCAGGGATTCGGTTTCGGTGGACTCGAAACGCTCGCCGATGATCAATTCCGTGGAGCCGCCACCGATATCCACCACCAGCCGCTGGCCAGCATCATCCGCCAGGCTGTGCGCCACCCCCAGATAAATCAGACGAGCTTCCTCGCGCCCGGCGACGATCTCGATATCGTGCCCCAGCACCGCTTCCGCCCGCTCGATGAACTCCCGGGCATTGCGGGCCTGACGCAGGGTATTGGTGCCGACCACGCGCACACTGCCGCGGGGAATACCGGCAATCCGCTGGGCAAAGCGGCCCAGGCAATCCAGCGCCCGCTCCTGGGTGTCCGCGTCCAGTCGGTTATCCCGGTCCAGCCCGGCCCCCAGTTGCACTTTCTCGGACAACCCATCCAGGATCTGGACCTCACCATGGGCCTGGCGGGCCACTACCATGTGAAAGCTGTTCGACCCCAGGTCAATGGCCGCCAGATGCTCGCCATGTTCCATATGCACTCCTTTCCTGAAAGGCCATTGCCCTTTTCCTGCCCACCACGGGTAGACAGAGAATTGATAAACGCCCCCGAATTCTAACGGAATATCATGGCGTTACGGTGTCATAGGCAAACTCTACCGCGATAATTTACTCACTCGCTTGAAATTCGGCACCCGCGACCTGATATTATCCATCATCGCAACAGCCCGCCCGTCGGGCCAGCTAACCCCCTATCTCAGGAGAATTCAATGAGCGGCGAGATTATCAATGTGACCGACGCGGACTTCGAAGCCCAGGTCATCAATGCAGACGGCCCGGTGCTGGTAGACTACTGGGCACCCTGGTGCGGCCCCTGCAAAATGGTCGCGCCGATCCTGGAGCAACTGGCCGGCGAGTACGGTGACAAGCTGACCATTGCCAAGATCAACATCGACGACAACCCGGAAACGCCCAAGAAATACGGCGTTCGCGGCATTCCCACCCTGACCGTGTTCAAGAACGGCAACGTGGAAGCCACCAAGGTGGGCGCCCTGTCCAAGAGCCAGCTGGCCGCATTCCTGGACAGCACTCTCTAAGACAGACAGCACCCCCCACTAACACCCCCGCTGCCCGGCGGGGGTGTTACGTTTTATTACTACCAGCAAAGACTAGACAGCCTGTTGTTCCAGTGGTAGATTCCAGAACCAGCTTACAACAAGCATCCCCTTAGCAAGTCTTTCGGAACCTCTGGTTACCTTTTCCTGATGGCCCCCTTTATAGGCTTGCCGGGCCAGATTCCGAATCAACCAGATTATCAAAACAACCGCCGCACCACCTGTGGTGCACCCTCTCAATTCATTCAAAGACATCAAACTAGACGCCAATGAATCTTTCTGAACTGAAGCAGAAGCCGATTGGAGAACTTCTGGACATTGCCAAGGAACTCGGCCTCGAGAACCTGGCAAGAACCCGCAAACAGGACGTAATCTTTTCCATCCTCAAACGCGCCGCCAAGAACGGCTCCGATATCTACGGAGACGGGGTGCTGGAGATCCTGCAGGATGGTTTCGGCTTCCTTCGTTCCGCAGAGGGCTCTTACCTGGCCGGACCGGACGACATTTACGTTTCTCCCAGCCAGATCCGCCGTTTCAACCTGCGCACCGGCGACACCATTTCCGGCAAGATCCGGCCTCCCAAGGATGGCGAACGCTATTTCGCCATGCTCAAGGTCAACGAGATCAACTTTGACCGGCCGGAAAACGCCAAGAACAAGATCCTGTTCGAAAACCTGACGCCGCTGTTCCCCACGGAACGTTTCGTCATGGAAGCAGGCAATGGCTCCACCGAAGACATCACCAGCCGGGTGATCGATCTGGTGGCGCCCATCGGCAAAGGGCAGCGCGGCCTGATCGTGGCACCGCCGAAAGCTGGCAAGACCATGCTGCTGCAAACCGTGGCCCAGTCCATTGCCCGCAACAATCCCGAATCGCACATGATTGTGCTGCTGATTGACGAGCGTCCGGAAGAAGTGACCGAGATGTCGCGCACCGTGCGCGGTGAGGTGGTGGCATCTACCTTCGACGAGCCCCCCGCACGTCACGTGCAGGTGGCCGAGATGGTGATAGAGAAAGCCAAGCGTCTGGTAGAGCACAAGCAGGACGTGGTAATTCTGCTCGACTCCATCACTCGTCTGGCTCGGGCCTATAACACCGTGCAGCCCAGCTCCGGCAAGGTGCTCACCGGTGGTGTGGACGCCCATGCTCTGGAAAAACCCAAGCGCTTCTTCGGTGCCGCACGAAATATCGAGGAAGGCGGCAGCCTGACCATCCTGGCCACGGCCCTGGTAGACACCGGTTCCAAAATGGACGAAGTGATCTACGAAGAATTCAAGGGCACCGGCAATATGGAACTGCACCTGGATCGCAAGGTAGCAGAGAAACGCGTCTTCCCGGCCATGAACATCCGCAAGTCCGGCACCCGCCGCGAAGAGCGTCTGGTCAGCGAAGATGAACTGCAGAAGATGTGGATCCTGCGCAAGGTTCTGCATCCCATGGACGAAATCGGCGCCATGGAATTCCTCATCGACCGCATGAAGCATACCAAGACCAATCTGGAATTCTTCGAGTCCATGAAGAGAAAGTAACGCTCGCAGACAAACAAAAAACCCCGCTTCGGCGGGGTTTTTTGTTTGTGCTGGTAGAGCCCGGTGTCACCAATCAGAACTGGTGCTCTACACCGAGGCGCCAGGTGCGGGGCAGAATAGGGTGGAAATGCCGGTCTTCCACGCCCCCGGCAGGCTCCCCGGCCAGTCGTGAGGCATAGAAATAATCAATGTCGTTATGCTCAACGTCAGCCAGGTTGAGGACTTCCAGAGCCACCTCCCAGCGCGGCCACTGCATCCCCAACTTGATATTCTGAATGGTGGTGCTGGATGATTCCTGATCCGAAAAACTGTCCAGTGGACGCGGGCCGAAGTGGCGTAGGCGATACCCGGCAAACCAGCGTTGACCTCGATAGTGAGCACCAAATGCCATGACCCGGTCAGGGGCACCTTCAATAAAGCGGCCTTCCCCGGGTTCGTCACCCTGGAATCGCGCTCGTGTGGTTGCCAATTCCACGTCAAACTCCCAGCTGCGGGTGGGCCGGTAAACCACATTCATCTCCGCCCCACGCCGCAGACTGCGTCGATTCGCCTCGGTATTGCCCGCGTCGCCAACAAACAGCAATTCAGAAGCCAGCCGCAACTGCCACGCAGCCAGGGTCACCTGCCACTGATCGTTAGGATAGAATCGGGCACCCAGCTCCTCACCACGACTTCTCACCAGTGGGTCCACCTGATCGACAGGCGTTCCCGCCACCGGGTCAATCTCGATAGTGGTGCCACGGGCATCGTTGCTGTGAAAACTGTACCCGGCGGACAGGTAATACTCGGCTTTTTCATTTGGCAGCCACGCCAGGCTGAACTTGGGGCTGGTGATACCGTCATGCGCATTTCCGCCATTGGCGGACAAATCGAACCCGTTAACGTTAACCCCGGCACGATCGCGCACATCGAAGTAATAATGGTCGTAGCGCATGCCAAGAGTGGCCCGCCACTTCTCTGCGAAGGGGTACACTACAGAGCCGAACAGCGCCGCACTGGTTTGGGCGACTCGGTCCCGGCGTACCACTCCCAGTCGATTTCTGTCAGCGCTCTTGAACAGTCCCACATCACGAATCTGGTCATGACGCCACTCCAGCCCCCAATACAACGTCAAAGGGGCAAAGGCGGTTAACCACTGGTAGTCGTACTCCACATCACCACCCACCACAGCGCGGTCGTCGATCTGCTCGAATTCATCGCCGTTGACCGGGTCATCCAGAAAGTAAGTAAAGTTGGACCACAGATTGAGCCCGTAATCGATGGCATAGACAGAGCCACGCTGGCCGGGTTTGTCCCACTGAAATGACAGGGAGTAACGGTGAGACTCGCCCCCGGCATCCTCATCCAGAGAACCCAGCCGGCTGATCTGGCCTGAGCGGACGGCTCGATTGGCAATCTGATCGGCACTGTTCCACTTATTATCGTAAACCATCAGGGTCGTCGCATAATGCGATTCACCCTGGTGCCATTCGTGGCCCAACAAGACGTTAACCTTCTCGACATCCTCGTTGATATCTCGCCATGGCCCATTAAAGGTCTGCCCTTCGACAGCATAAACCAGCTTGTGATCACCTGAACGCTTGCCGCCATAGACAAGGCCCCGATAATAATCATGCTCACCGCCGGTCACTTTCACATGCTGGCGGGAAAATGAACGGCGCGTGCTGATATCCACACTGCCCGCGCTGGAGAAATCCCCCACCGACGCATAGTAGGGACCTTTGCGATACTCAACGGTATCGATCACTTCCGGTATCAGGAAGTTCACATCGGTATAGCCCTGACCGTGGCCATGGCTGGGCAGATTGACTGGCATCCCGTTCACTTCAGTACGGAAATCCGTGCCGTGATCCAGATTAAAACCGCGGAAGAAATACTGGTTGGCCTTGCCGTTGCCGGAGTGCTGAGTGGCAATCATGCCGGGCACCGCCTCCATGATTTCCCCGGCTCTGAGGAGGGGGCGGACCTGCAGTTCATCCCCCGTCACATGCCCTTGCGAAGCGGAGACAGGAAGAGGGGCCATTGCGCCGGTAACCTCCACGGGTGCCAGCTCATGAGAAAAAATCGAGCCGGCCCAGCTCAACCCCAGCAAACAAAACCCATATTGATACGCGCGATTCATCCCTGTCCCCATTGTCTATTTTCACACACTGTCGACCTGACACCGTGAGGAAAACGAGAATCACAGAAGCGAGAGAGCATAAAGGCCCGTCTGGAGAACATGGATTGATAAATCGATGGGACGCCCCGCTCTCCGGCGGCAAAGACTCCATAGCATGGAAATCTCGTTCGCCCCACCATACCCTGTTCATCCGATAGCCCCTCACTGCGGCCTGACATCAGCCTGCTATACTCACCTCAAACCAACGTCGCCATTCTCTGACTTCCGACAAAAGGATCGCCATGAAATACCGCGACCTGCGTGACTTTCTGCAACAGCTCGAGCAACTCGGCGAGCTCAAGCGCATCACCGTACCGGTGAACCCCCACCTGGAAATGACCGAAATCTGCGACCGCACCCTGCGCGCCGGCGGCCCCGCCCTGCTGTTTGAAAACCCGGTGGGCTTCGGCACCCCGGTGCTGGGCAACCTGTTTGGCACCGAACGGCGGGTGGCGCTGGGCATGGGCCGTGAGTCCGTTGAGGAGCTGCGCGAACTGGGTGAGCTGCTGGCATTCCTGAAGGAACCGGAACCGCCCAAGGGTATGCGTGACGCCTGGGAGAAACTACCGGTGTTCCGCAAGGTACTGAGCATGAGCCCCAAACTGCGCGGCTCTGGCCCCTGCCAGGAAAAGGTACTGGAAGGCGACGCGGTGGATCTCTACCAGCTCCCCATCCAGACCTGCTGGCCCGGCGACGCCGGCCCTCTGATCACCTGGCCACTGGTAATCACCCGGGGACCCAACAAGGAACGTCAGAACCTGGGCATCTACCGCCAGCAACTGATTGGCCGCAACAAGCTGATCATGCGCTGGCTCAGCCACCGCGGCGGCGCCCTGGATTTCCAGGAGTGGCAGCAGGCCCACCCTGGGGAACCCTTCCCGGTGGCTGTGGCGCTCGGCGCTGACCCGGCCACCATCCTCGGCGCGGTCACCCCGGTGCCGGATACCCTCAGCGAATACGCCTTTGCCGGGCTGCTGCGCGGCTCGAAAACCGAGCTGGTGGAATGCATCGGCAATGACCTGCAGGTACCGGCCAGCGCCGAGTTCGTTCTGGAAGGCCATATCTACCCGGACGAGCTGGCAGAGGAAGGCCCTTTCGGCGACCACACCGGTTATTACAACGAGGTGGAACGTTTCCCGGTATTCACCGTGGAGCGCATCACCCACCGCCGCGATCCGATCTATCACAGCACCTACACCGGGCGTCCACCGGATGAGCCGGCGGTGCTGGGCGTGGCCATGAACGAAATCTTCGTGCCGATCCTGAAAAAGCAGTTCCCGGAAATCGTGGATTTCTACCTGCCCCCGGAAGGCTGCTCCTACCGCATGGCGGTGGTGACCATGAAGAAACAGTACCCGGGCCATGCCAAGCGGGTAATGATGGGGGTGTGGTCCTTCCTCCGCCAGTTCATGTACACCAAGTTCGTGATTGTCTGCGACGACGATGTGAATGCCCGCGACTGGAAAGATGTGATCTGGGCCATGACCACCCGCATGGATCCGGCCCGCGATACCCTGCTGATTGAAAACACCCCCATCGACTACCTGGACTTCGCCTCCCCGGTCTCCGGCCTTGGCTCCAAGATGGGCATGGACGCCACCAGCAAATGGCCCGGCGAAACCGACCGTGAGTGGGGCCGCGCCATCAGCATGAGCCCGGCAGTGAAGCAGCGGGTGGATGAGATGTGGGAAAGCCTGGAAATTGATAATTGAGAATGGAGAATTGATAACGGCGCGGACAAGTGACGCCAGGTCTTTCAGCATCGGAGCCGCGCCCAAACGGTTGGGCGCGGCCACAGAGGCAACAAAGCGGCGCCCGACCTCTCCCGCGCAGTTATCAATTATCAACTATTAACTATCAATTGCTTTTCTTGTACGATGGTGCCAAATAAAAAAGGATGCACCATGGCCCTGTTGGATTCCATTGATCGACGTCGTTTTCTGAAAGCCCTGGCCAGTGCCGGGGCCACTGGCGCATTGGCGCCCCAGGCCCTGCTGGCCGAGACAAAGAAGGCGCCAGCCTGGCAGAACTGGTCCGGCAACCAGAGCGCCGACCCGGCCAATCTGGTATTTGCCACCAGCGAAGCACAGCTGCGCCAGACCCTGCGCGACAGCACCGGCACTATTCGCCCCTTTGGTGGCAGCCATTCGTTCAGCGCCGTGGTGCCCAGTGATGACACCCTGGTGTCTCTGGAAGCCCTCGCGGGGCTGCGAGGCCAAGACGGCAATATCTTCACCTACGGCGGTGGCACCCGGCTGGCCATGGCCAGTGCCCAGGCCAACAGCATGGGCTACAGCTTCAACAACGAACCTGACATCAACCTGCAGTCCCTGGCCGGCGCCATTGCCACCAGCACCCATGGCACCGGCAGTGGTCTGCAGAGCCTGTCCGGCCAGGTGGAAAGCCTGCGCCTGATCCTGCCCGACGGCAAGGCCATGGATCTGACCCGTGACGATGGCGATGCTTTTCTGGCCGCCTGCTGTAGCGTCGGCGCCCTGGGTGTCGTCAGCGAGATCGGTTTTCGCCACGAGCCCGCCTACCGGCTCAAGGAACGCACCTGGACCCTGCCCCTACAAGAGGCCATGGACTTCGTGGAGCGGGAAAAAAACAACTTCCGCCACATCGAGTTCTTTGCCTTCCCGCTAGGCGAGCAAGCCATCGTCAAGACCATGGAAATCACTGACGACCCCAACGACAGCAGCGCACGGGAAGACAGTAACGACCTGCTGGAGCTGGTCTGCAAACTGGCCATGCGTGCCGGCTGGATGACACCCAGCCTGCAGAGACTGGTCACCCTGTTCGTGGAAGACAGCACCTACATCGGCCCTGCCCACAAAGTATTCGCCAACCGCCGCGCGGTGCGATTCAACGAAATGGAATACACGGTGCCGGCGGAAGACGGTATTGCCTGCCTGCAGGAAGTCTGCGACACCATTCGCAAACAAGACATCAATGTGTTCTTCCCCATCGAATTCCGTTATGTGGCCGCCGACGACAGTCTGCTGTCCATGTACCACCAGCGCGACGGCGCCAGCCTGTCCATCCATCAGTACTTCGCACAGGACTATCAGCCACTGTTTACGGCGGTAGAACCGATCCTGCGCCGCTACGCCGGCCGCCCACACTGGGGCAAGCTGCATACCCTGAGCCAGCAGCAACTGCGCGAGATATATCCCGCCTTTGATCGCTTTCAGACCGTGCGCCGGGAACTGGACCCACACGGAAGGATGCTGAACCAACACCTGAAAACCCTGTTTGGAGAAACCGGATGAAACGCCGAGGATTTCTGATCGGGTTGGGAGCGGTGGCGGCCGGGGGCTGGCTGCTACGCCCGGGGAATCAAGGGGCTCCTCACACGCCCTATTTCCAGACCATCAACGATACCCTCAAACAACAAGGCCCAGGCCGCCCGCTGATGCTGGTGGACCAGCAGCGCCTAGTGCGCAACTGCCACACCCTTAAAGCCATGCTGCCGTCCCGCTGCGCGCTGCGCATCGTGGCCAAGTCCCTGCCCAGTGTGCCGATGATTCAAACGGTGATGCGCGAGACTGGCAGCGACCGGGTGATGGTATTCCACCAGCCTTTCATGAATGCGCTGGCCGACGCAGAGCCCGGCGTGGACATGCTGCTGGGCAAACCCATGCCGGTACAGGCCGCCCGACAGTTCTACAACGAACTGAGCGGTGACTTCGATGCGGACCCGCAACTGCAGTGGCTGATCGACTCCCGTCCGCGGCTGGACCAGTACCTGCAACTGGCAATCGATCTGGACCGACGCCTGAACATCAACCTCGAAATCGACGTGGGTCTGCACCGGGGCGGCCTCACCGACCCAAGCCAACTCGATGAGATAATTTCCCTGATTCAGGCCCACCCGGCGCATCTGCGTTTCAGCGGTTTCATGGGCTATGACGCCCACGTGGGCAAACTACCTGGGTTTATTCAAAGTGCCGAGGACGGTCACCGGGAAACCGAAGCCATCTATCTGCGCTATATCGAGCGCCTCTACCAGCTGGCGCCGGCTTACCGGAATGAAACTCTGTGCTTCAACGGCGGCGGCAGCCCGACCATCGGGCTCTATGATGACAGCACCACGGTCAACGAACTGGCCGCCGGCTCCTGCCTGGTTAAAGCCAGTGACTTCGATCTGCCCCTGCTGGCGAATTTCGAACCGGCGGTGTTTATCGCCGCGCCGGTACTCAAGCAATGGGACGGCCTGAACCTGCCCGGGCCGATACCCCTGGGGGAGCTGTGGCAACGCTGGGACCCGAATCGTCGCCAGACCTATTTCATTTATGGCGGTTACTGGAAAGCCACTCCGGTATCCCCGGCGGGCATCCGCGAGAACAGCGTCTATGGTCACAGCACCAACCAGATGATGTTCAACGGCAGCCCGGACACGGCGCTGCAGGTGGATGACCAACTGTTTCTGCGCCCCACGCAAAGCGAATTCGTGTTGCTGCAATTCGGCGACCTGGCAGTGTGGCAAGACGGCGCCATCCAGGACTGGTGGCCGCCACTGACACAGGGCGACGGCGCCTGACAACACCTCCGCAAACCGCTCGAAAACTCAAAGGCCGCACCGGTTTTCCGGTGCGGCCTTTCAATGAGCTCCGTAGGGTGCACTGAGCCTAAGGCGAACTGCACCGATCCGGCGTTTGATGGTGCAGTTCGCCTTAGGCTCAGTGCACCCTACGGGAGTTCTTCTAAACGCAAGAGCCCGCGCTCAACAGTTGGACGCGGCCTCTTTGCCTTCCTTTTGCTAGGCGTCAATCCGCGACGCCGTCAACTTTCAACTGTTCACTGTCAACTGAACTAGAACCGCGCCTGCATGCTCAGCCAGTAGCTGCGGCGGGCATCCTTGTTGTTGTAGTCGTCAAAGTAAACCGGCTCGAAGCCACCCATGCCATCATCTTCAAATGCGGTGTCATAGGTAGTGAAGTCTTCGTCCAGCAGGTTGTTGACCCGGGCGGTAAAGGTGAGCGTGTCATTCATGGCCCAGCGTGCACCCAGGTGGAAGATTCCATAATCTTTCCAGTACTCGCCGCCGCTGGAATCGGTGTTGAGACCGCTGCGACCAAAGCCGCGGAAACGGTCGTGCCGTCCTTCCATGGTCAGGTACATGCCGAAAGTCTGAGTGGTCTGCCAGTCCAGGGTGGCATTGACCATGTGCTTGGCAGTGCCAGTCAGCGGGTAACCTTTCTGGTCTCCACTCTTCTGTTCGCTATCGATATAGGTGTAGTTCATCTTTAGCGCCCAGCGCGGCAGGAACTGGTAACGACCGGCCACTTCCACACCCTTGATTTCCGCCTTGTCCACATTCACCGGCTGGGTAACGATGCCGCCCAGGGAATCGTAGGCGCCCAGATCCACGCAGGGTTTCTGCCCACCGTTGGCAGAGCACAGCGCGCTGTCCTGGCGCACAATCTTGTCTTTGAAATCGTTCTGGAAATAGGTCACGTTGAAGTTATGACGATTGACGCTCTCCCAGTACAGGGCGATTTCGGAGTTAACGCTGGTTTCCGGTTCCAGGTCCGGGTTGCCCACCCAGGGCAGCGTGCCCTGACGGCCGAAACCGGTAATCCCTGAATACAGATCCGTGGTCTTGGGCGTCTTGTAGCCGGTACTGACGCCCCCCTTCACGGTCCAGGCGGGCGTCAGTTCATAAACGCCATAAAGGCGTGGGCTGAGTTGATCGCCAAAGGTTTCATGGTTGTCGTAACGGACACCGGCGGTAAGCGTAAAGGGATCCACCGGGGTCCAGTTATCCTCGGCAAACAGGGCCCACATGTTGTGGTCGGAAATCCGGCCGCTACGACCTTCCTCCAGACCGAACACGCCATCTTCCAGTTCGCCACGAATCACCTGGGTACCCAGCACAGCAAAGTGCTGGGCATTCACCGGTAGTTCCAGCTTGCCATCCAGTCGCCACTCCCGGCTTTCCAGGGTGCGCGCCGGGCGCGGCAGAAAGGCCGCTTCCAGTTCCTGATCCGTGGCCCCGTTGGTAACCATCTGATCGTACTGGTCACGCTCCGCCGCCGTCAGCGGCAGGGTGCGGCCCTTGTTGTTGGTCGCCAGGTGCGTCAGGGAAACGGTGCTGTAGCCGATATCCCAGTCCCCTTCATGGGTCAGCGCGACCTGGTCACGGGTGAATTCCTGATTCTTGGCATAGCCGGCCATGGGCAGACGGTCCACGCTGTCCTGGGTGCCGACCTGGCTCTTGTCATTGTTGTACACCTGCTCGGACTGGTCGTAATCCAGCGAGATACGCTGGTTGTCCACTGGCGTCCAGCGGAGGGTGAAGCCACCGGCAATGTCCTTGTTGCGCACAGTACGGCCACCACCGCCAAAACCCAGCTCCCGATCGACAACCGTTCCATCCGGCGCAATGGCGGGATCAAACTGCGGATCGGATGCCTGCTGGTCATAGAGACTGCCGCGCAGGGCCAGACCCAGCTTGCCGGGCACCAACGGGCCGGAAACATACAGGTCGGTAGTCACGTCATTGCCGAACTCGCTCTGTTCCTGAAAGGTGCCACCCACGGTAATGCTGGCCGCCGGCTGGTCGAAGTTCTTCTTGGTAATGATATTGATCACCCCACCCATGGCATCGGCACCATAGAGCGTGGAGGCCGGACCACGGATCACCTCGATGCGCTCAATGGCATCCATGGGCGGAATATGGTTGAACTGGTTGCCACCGAAGTTGTTCGGGTAGATGTCACCATGATTATTCTGGCGACGCCCGTCGATCAGGATCAGGGTGTAATCCGAGCCCATACCGCGCATGGAAACAGAGGCCTGGCCGGTCTTGTCGCGGGTTTCCCCCACATCCACCCCTTCCAGCTCACGCACCGCATCGACCACCGACGTAAACGGGCGGCTGTGCAGCTCCTGCTCACCAATCACGGAAATGCTGGCCGGAGCCTCAGAGATCTTCTGTTCGAAACCGGCAGCGGACACCACATTGATCGCTTTCAGCTCATGGCTCTGCCCGTTTTGCTCAGCCGCCGCCGATGCTGTCGTGATAGCCAGGGCCAAGGTTGCCAGCAAGGTACGCCGTGGTAGTGCTACCAGAGTCGTTATCATTACATCCCCCGTTCGTTCCGTTAATCGGTATAGAAGCGGCGGCATTCTGCTGTTATTGAGAATCAATATCAAACAATAACAGATCTCAAAATGGTAAAGATTGTAAGGCCCCAGCATTCACGGGAACTTTCAAGACGCCCGGGAACGCATGATGCCTACCCTTGCTGCTTGGCCGCTGGCGCCGGATTCCCGGTCCCAATAGTCACACTCTGCTCGTTGACCGTTACATTACTCACTGATACATTCGGTTAACTTGACGTCGTCCAGATCTGGCGTCGCCATCTTTCAGGAGAGCCTTATGACAACCACAACCACGGTGACCAGTCAGGGTGTCAATCTGCAGGTCTATACCTTTGGGGACAGCAGCAAGGTGCCGGTGGTACTGGTTCATGGTTACCCTGACAATCACAGTGTCTGGCAACCGGTGGCGGATCGGCTGGCGAAGAAGTACTTCGTGATCAGCTACGACGTACGCGGTGCCGGTGCCTCCGACGCGCCCCGTAAGCAGGCGGATTACCGCATGAGCCTGCTGTCTGCGGATCTGGCGGCAGTGGTGGACGCCACTGTCCCCGGGCAGGATTTTCATCTGGTGGGACACGACTGGGGCTCCATCCAGAGCTGGGAATCTGTCACCGCCGAAGGGCCGCTCAAGGCACGCATCAAGTCCTATACCACTATCTCCGGCCCTTGCCTGGATCACATGGGCCACTGGATGCGCCGGCGCACCCTGAACCTGTCTCCTTCCGCCAAGACCAAGGTGTTCAAGCAGGCGCTCAGCTCCTGGTACATCGGCTTCTTTCACTTGCCGGTACTGGCCCCCGGTGCCTGGCAGGGTGGCCTGGACAAGCTCTGGCCCCGCTATCTGAAGCACCGCGAGAATGTGCAGGAGCCGGAAGCCAACCCCACCCAGGGCAAGGACGGCAAGCACGGCGTGCAGCTGTACCGCGCCAACTTTCGCAACAAGCTGATCAACCCGGAAGCCCGCCACGCAGCCTGTCCGGTACAGCTGATCGTGCCCACCCGTGACAACTATGTGGGCACCCAGCTTTTTGAAGACCTGCACGAGTGGGTGGACGAGCTGTACCGCCGCGATATCAATGCCAACCACTGGGTACCGCTGAGCCACCCGGACACTGTGGCTGCCTGGATTGGCGATTTCGTGGCCGGCGTGGAAAACGGCAAGATGCCGGGCGCCCTGCAGCATGCCCGCGTTCGCCCGGAAAGACTGGGCCTGCCGCTGTACGGCAAGACCGCCGTCATCACCGGCGCAGGTTCCGGCATTGGCCGTGCCACCGCCCTGCGCTTTGCCGCTGAAGGCGCCGATGTGGTGTGCGTGGATATTGATGAAGAGAGCGCCAAGAGCACCGCCGAACAGGCCCGCGAACTGGGCGCCGCAGCCTGGCCGCGCAAGGTGGATGTGGGGTCAGCCCAGGCCATGCAGCGCCTGGCCAGCTGGACGGGCAAGGAACTGGGTGGCGCGGATATCGTCATCAATAACGCCGGCATCGGCATGGCCGGTGGCGTACTGGAGACCTCCAACAAAGACTGGGAGCGCCTGCTCAAGGTCAACCTGTGGGGCGTGATCCATGGTTCACGATTGTTTGCCCAGCAGATGATCGACGGCCACCGCAGGGGCCACATCATCAACGTGGCGTCCGCCGCCGCCTTCGCCCCCAACCGCAAGCTGGCCGCCTACTCCACCAGCAAGGCCGCGGTGCACATGCTCAGCGAATGCCTGCGCGCGGAGCTGGCCGAGCACCATATCGGCGTCAGCTCCATCTGCCCCGGCTTTGTCGCCACCGGCATTGCCAACAGCACCGTCTACGCCGGCCTCAGTGACGAGCAGCAAGCGGAAAAACGCGCCAAAGCCGACGCCCTGTACAAGCGCCGCAACTTTTCCCCGGACCAGGTGGCCGCCGCCATTTTCGACGCCGTGCTAAATAACCCGGCCCTGTCCCTGGTGGGTGCCGAAGCCTGGACCACCCGACTGCTCAGCCGCTTTGCCCCGGTGCTCTCCCGGCAAGTAGCGCGTCTGGACATTACCGCCTGAATTGATGACGTGTTGACCATAACAACGGGAGAACAACAGCCATGAACAGCCCTGTGCGCCATCAACTGAAAGCCCGCCGTGTGCAGTTCGATTTCGACGCGACGCCACTGCACTGGCTCAAGGATGACCCCTTTTCCACCCATATCATCAACGGCATCCATCTGCTGCTACCCGCCGGAGAACTGTGGTTTTGCCGGGTCTACAACCAGGCATTACCCCTGGTCACCGATGACCAGCTGCGCGCCGACGTGGAAGGCTTTATCCGTCAGGAAGCCGTGCACTCCCGGGCCCACAGCAAGGCCCAGCTTTATCTGGAACGCCATGGGCTGAGTGTGGATGAGTACGTGCAGCGGGTGGAGTGGCTGTTCGGCACCTTCCTCGGCGAGGCTCCCTTCGGGATGAAATTCCTGCAGCGCAAGGCGATTCAGAAACAGTGGCTGGTATTGCGGGTGGGGCTGATCGCCGCCATCGAGCACTTCACCGGTGTACTCGGCCAGTGGGCCATGGACAACGACACCTGGGAAGAAAACGGCGACCCGGCCATGGTGGATCTGTTCAAGTGGCACCTGGCGGAAGAGGTGGAGCATCGCACGGTAGCCTTCGACCTGTTCGAACACCTGTGCAAGACACAGCTCGGCTTCTACGTGAGCCGTCAGGCACTGATGGCCATCGTGTTTCCGTTGTTCATCTACTTCATTTCCGAGGGCGGCCGCAGCCTGGCCCGTCAGGACCCGGACCCAAGCGTGCGCAAAATGGGCCGTACCCTGATACCGCAATTGCTGATGCAACTGGAACAGACCGGCAAGCGCACCGAGAACGTGCCCACCTTCACCTTCCTGGTCAACGCCACCCTGCGCTGGCTGTCACCCCGCTTCCACCCGATCCACGAAGGCGACACGGAACAGGCGCTGGCCTACCTGGCACGCTCACCTGCAGCAAAAGCAGCGGCGGTGCACTGAAACGTCATCCCACAAAGCGCCTGCCCGGGCGTGATCCCGGCAGGCTCGAAGCGATGACAAAAATCAAAAACGAGTGACGAGGTTCGAGTAACGAAAAACCTTTCGCTCTTCGCAACTCGTAACTCGCCGTTTAGCCTCTACATCGGCACCTTGTCGAACCAGGGTGCCGCGTCTTCCAGTTGCGCCGCCAGCGCCAGCAGCTTGCCTTCATCGCCATGGCCACCGACAAACTGGGACCCCAGCGGTAGGCCCGGTTTTCCTGAAGCAGAGTCACACCAATGCAACGGCACCGACATGGCCGGCACCCCGGTGACATTGGCGAACTGGGTGAAGGGCATGTATTTGAAGTTCTCCATGGCCATCTGTTCGATCATGCCGGTTTTCATCAACAGTTTTTCGCCGCCCACCTTGAGCAGCATTTTCAGGGCGCTCTGCTGCCAGCCCGGAGTGGCCATTTCCCCGATTCGTGCGGGGGGCATGGCCAGCGTCGGCGTCAGCCAGAAATCGTACTGCTCCAGGAAGGTATCCAGGGCGATCATGTACTGCTGCCAACGGGTCTGACATTTCACGTATTCATGGGCAGGCGTCGCGCGGCCAAAGGCGGCAATGGCCAGGGTATCCAGCTCGAACCCTTCGTCACCACAGCCGGTCAACGCCTTCACTTCATCAACCTCGGCGGCACATTGACCAAACCAGACGGAGAGCCAGTCCATGCACATCTGTTTGGCATCCATTTGCGGCTCGGCCTCGACCACCTCGTGGCCCAGCTCCCGTAGCAGGGCCACGGTTTTCTCCACCGCTTTGACGGCTTCAGGATCCACCGGTGTGCCCAGCGGCGACGCCGTGGAAAAACCGATTCGCAGGGTCCCGGGACGGGATGCCGCAGCCACTTGATAGGGCTGCGCCGGCGGCGCGATCTGGAACAGGCTGCCGCGCTCATCCCCGTGAGTGAGGTCCAGCAGGAGCGCACTGTCACGCACCGAGCGGGTCAGCACATGGTTCACCGCAATGCCGTGCATGGCTTCGGTAAAGGTGGGCCCCCAGGGAGTGCGCCCGCGACCGGGCTTGAGTCCGAACAGGCCGCAGCAGGCCGCCGGGATGCGGATACTGCCACCACCGTCATTGGCGCCCGCTACGGGCACCACCCCGGATGCCACCATGGCGGCAGAGCCACCGGATGAACCACCGGGGGTATGATCCGGGTTCCAGGGGTTGCGGGCCGGGCCATAGGAATCCGGCTCGGTGATCCCCTTGGCGCCGAACTCCGGGGTATTGGTGCGACCGAAGGGCACCAGACCAGCGGCCTTCCAGCGGGCCACCAGGGTGGAATCCTGATCCGCGCGGATATCGTTTTTCTTGCGCGCCTTGTTACCCTGATAGCTGGGCGCACCACCCATTTCCTGAAACAGGTCCTTCACCAGCATGGGCACCCCGGCCAGGGGGCCTTCCAGCGGTGCGGCGGCGCGCTCCCGGGCCTGCTCGTAGAGCGGAATAATCAGACCATTCAGGGAGGGATTCACCTGCTCCGCCCTGGCGATGGCTGTCTCCAGCAACTCGCTGGCAGCGACCTCACCCTTACCCACCAGCTCCGCCAGCCCCATGGCATCAAATTGGCGATATTCCTCGAACTTCATGCGTGTGCTCTCCCGAAAACGTTATCGTTTTTTGCGACGGTCGCAAGGCGACAATCCGGTTACTGTGGCATAGTCTGCCCTGCCAAGTGGGCCAAAGCTTGTGTGTTTACGTTGTAGGGGCAAAGCATGAAAGCGATCGGTTTCAACCAACCCAGAACCATTGATGATGTACACGCGCTGGAAGATATCCAGCTGGACTTGCCGTCTCCCGGTCCCCGGGATCTGCTGGTGTCTGTACAGGCGGTATCCGTGAACCCCATCGACACCAAACTGCGCCAGCGTCCGGTGGACCAGGGCGGCTATCGGGTACTGGGATTTGATGCCGCCGGGGTGGTTGAGGCAGTGGGCGCCGAGGTGAAGAATTTTCAGGCAGGCGACCGGGTCTGGTATGCCGGCGCCCTGCAGCGTCAGGGCAGCAATGCCCAATACCAGTGTGTGGACGAGCGCCTGGTGGCAAAAAAACCGGACAGCCTGGGCATGCAGGAAGCTGCCGCCCTGCCCCTGACCGCCATCACCGCCTGGGAAGCCCTGGAAGACCAGCTCGGTTTCCGGCCCGGCGAATGCGAAGGAAAAAGTCTGCTGGTAATCGGCGGCGCCGGTGGCGTGGGCTCCATCGCCATCCAGCTGGCCGCCCACCATTTTGGGCTGACCGTGATTGCCACCGCCGGGCGCGAGACCTCCGCCAACTGGTGCCAGGCCATGGGCGCCCATCAGGTGGTGGATTACCGCAAGGAACTGCTGCCGCAACTGGAGTTGCTCGGTCACCCCCAGGTGGACGGCATCCTGGTCACCCAGAGCCTGGACGAATACTGGCACAGCGCCTGCCAGGCGGTGGCCCCGTTCGGTGGCATCTGCGCCATCGTCGATGCCCGTGCCCCCCTGGACCTGAACCCCCTGAAACCGAAAAGCGCCCGCTTCTGCTGGGAGTTCATGTTCACCCGCGCCATGTTCGCCGCAACCATGCAGCGCCAGGGCGACATCCTCGACCAGCTCCGCACCCTGGTAGACGCCGGCACCATCCAGACCACCCTCAGCGAAGGCCTGGGCCCGATCAACGCCAACAACCTGAAAGCCGCCCACCGAAAGCTGGAAAGCGGGCAGACGATTGGCAAGTTGGTGTTGGCGGGGTGGGAAAATAGTTAACAGTGAATAGTTAACAGCGACGCGGTTTATGTGTGCTGTTTTTTCAACGCAAGAGGCCGCGCTCAAACTATGGGCGCGGCCTCTTGCGTTACAGATCAAACCTCTCTTTTCACGCGCAACTGTTAACTATTCACTATTCACTGTTAACTCACCCCCCATCGCCCCAGGCAATAACCACTACCTCCGCTACCTGCCGGATGGCACCGTCACAAACCGTTTCCCTCCCTTGAAAGTCTGCCGCCAACTTTCAACAATGGGGTAACTGTGCGCTCACCCACGTTTCAGGGCCGATGAGCATGCTATAAACGCCTCGATGGGCAGCCATGCAGTCGCCTGGATAGACCGGCAAACTGGCAAGGAGGCACCCTATGGCAGGTGTACAGCGACCGCAGTCGATTCACCAGGCAGCGCCTCCCCATGTGTACCGTGGCCTGACCGGCCGGGTGCGGGATGTGCTGAAAGCCGCCGATGTGCGTATCAATGGTTCCCGCCCCTGGGACATGCAGATTCATCACCCCCGCACCCTGACCCGCATCGCCCTGCAGCGTTCGCTGGGCCTGGGAGAGTCCTACATGGATGGTTGGTGGGATTGCAATGCCCTGGATGAATTCTTCCATCGCCTGCTGACCCATGGCGCCAACAGGGTTAGCCATTCGCCGTTACAGAACGGTCTGCAATGGCTGGGGCACTGGTTGTTCAACCGGCAAAATCTGCATCGCTCCACCAGAGCGGCACGTCAGCATTACGATCTGGGCAACGACCTGTTCGAGGCCATGCTCGACCCCACCATGAGCTACAGCTGCGGCTACTGGCGCGGCGTCGATACGCTGGCGCATGCCCAGGAAGCCAAGCTGGATCTGATCTGCCGCAAGCTCAACCTGAAACCTGGCATGACCCTGCTGGATATCGGCTGCGGCTGGGGCGGGCTGCTTGAATATGCTTGCCGGCACTACAAGGTCACCTGCGTCGGCGTGACCCTGTCCCAGGAACAGGCCAGTCTGGCCCGGGAACGCTGCGCGTCCCTGCCCGTGGATATCCGCCTGGAGGATTACCGTGAGCTGGAAGGTCGCTTCGACCGGGTGGTATCCGTGGGAATGTTCGAGCATGTGGCACGCCGCAATTACGCCACCTTCATGGAAACCTGCGCCCGCCTGCTACATCGCCGGGGACTGATGCTGCTGCATACCATTGGCACCAATACCAGCACCAGCCGCCACGACCCCTGGATCGACAAATACATCTTCCCCAACGGTGAGCTACCTTCCTGCGCACAGATTGCCCGGCATGCGGAGGGCTGGTTTATCTGTGAGGATCTGCATAATTTCGGGCCGGACTATGCCCGCACCCTGCGCGCATGGGACCACAATTTCATGGCGCACTGGTCGCAGCTTGCTGATCGTTATGACCAGCGTTTCTACCGCATGTGGCGCTATTACCTGAATGCGTGTGCCGGCGCCTTCCAGGCCCGGGACATCCAGCTGTGGCAATGGGTATTCAGCCATGCCGGCGGGCGCGAGGAGATCTATACCGGAGCCCGCTAGCGAACTGCCACCTCACTGAAAATCAGGGCATTACCGACGGACAGGGACTCCCTGCCGGCAGGGCCTCCAGGGATGTCAGGCAGAGGACCGGCCGGCGAGCCAAGGTCCGGTCCAGCAGCGCCGGCCAGGCCTCCGGGTTGGCCATGGGGCGCGGCAGTTTATAGCTGGGCAGAGCCTTCCAGGCACCGTCCTGCTGCTCGGCCAGCACAAACTGGAAAGGGTGCAAACCCGGTACCCCCAGGCGAATATCCGTGACCAGTAACTGGTCTGGCCCGGCTTCCACATCGATGAACCCCCTGGTAAACCAGGCCAGCTTGCGCCCCGCCGGCACCTGCATGGCCTCGGCATAGTCCTGCGGCGAGCGGGGGAAGGTTTCAACCGTCAGGGCATCGCCGCTATCCAGCACCCCGGTGACAATCTCCAGTCGCTGCTGCTCACCCAGCACCGTTACCCGCCACAGCAGGGTCGAAAACGGCATGGGCTGCACCAGGCGCGGCGCCTGATCCAGCCCCCGCTCCGCCAGCACTGGCATGACCCGCTGTGTCATCCATTGCTGGGCCATCATACTCCAGCAAAGATACAGGGAAGACAGCGTCAGCCCGGTGGCCAGCGCCGTCCTGGCCGGCGGCCGCCACAGGGCCCACAACACAGCAAACAGCAACGGCAGGGTATAAAGCGGATCAATGATGAAGATGCTGCTGATTGCCACCGGATCACCCAGCGGCCAGAACAGGCGGGTGCCATAGGTGGTAAAGGAATCCAGTAACGGGTGGGTCAGCAGACACAGACCGGTGAAGGCCCACCAGCGCCACAGGCTGATGGCCGGACGCCAGCGCTGAAGCACCCAGGCCAGCAACAACGAGGCGGGTAGCAACACCAGCAGGGAATGGCTGAAACCGCGATGCTCGGTGAAGTTGGCCACCGCATCGCCATAGTCGATAAGAACATCCAGGTCGGGCAAGGTGCCCAACAAGGCACCACCCAGTAATGCCGAGCGCCCCAGCGTGCGGCCCATGACCGCACCGCCCACCGAGGCACCCAGAACAACCTGCGACAAGGAATCCATCAATACGCCCCTGGCAAAATCAGTATTTTAGCTGTGACATCGCCAGCAGACCGTCAAGATGGATGCGACGATCAGACGCCCCACAAGCCCTTGAGGCTATTCAGCACCTGACCGGTGACGCCTTTGTCACCGAGAAAGCCGAGAATTTTCGGCGCGAACTGGCTGACCATCTCCGGGCTCATACCCAGCGCGCCGAACGCCTTGGTGACACCCTGCATGCTGGAAATATTGCCCAGCATGGACGACGCCACACCACCGCCTTCTCCGCCGCCAAGCAGGGATTCCAGCCCCGGCACCTTGTTAAGGACACCGCTGAACTGGTCACCGGACAGGTTGCTTTGTGCCATGGCCAGCAAGGCACCGGCACCGCCTGCGGCCTGCTGACCGGACACGTCCAGATCCGTGGACAGGGAATCGACCAGTGCCTTGGCTTCACCGGAAACGGCCATGCCGCCATTGACGCTATCCAGCGTGCTGTTGGCAGAGTCACCCGCCTTGTTGATGCCATCGTTGGCTGTCTCGGACGCCTTGTTGATGCCCGCATCGGCGCTCTCGGAAGCCTTGTCCACCGCCGCATTGGCGGAGTCCGTCATCTTCTTCAGATCGAAAGCCTGCGCCGGAGACGCCAGCACCAGACAGAAGGACACACCCAAAACCCCGATTCGAAACGTATTCATACCTGCTCCTTGATGATTGATTGCACTTCCTTGCTCCTGTAGCAGCGACAAACCTTACCGGCTCCGGGACATCAGGACCAACAGTTTATGGCAAGCCTATGACCCGTCCGGCAAACATTTTTCCAGTAGCTGCAGCAACTGTTTACGCTCCACCCCATCCAGGTTCTGCAGCAGCGAGGCAAACGCCTGCTCGCGGATTCGCTGCCCGTTGCTGACCAGCTTGGCGCCCTGCTCGGTGAGAAACAAACGCACCCGACGATGAACTGGCAGTAACGCTCTCAGTCTTCCGGTACGTTGTAATGAAAACGCGGCAGATGCCACTGATAACGAATCGCCAGCAGGCGCACCATAAAGCCTGCCGCCAACGTCACCGCCGTGGCCAACCAGACCGGCGACTGCCAGTGCAATAACAGCAGATACAGGCAGGCTGCCCCCAGCGAAACCACCGCATAAAGCTCTTTCTGGAACACCAGCGGCACCCGGTTACAGAGCAGATCGCGAATCACCCCGCCAAAGATGCCGGTAATAAGCCCGGACAAAATCGCCACCGGCGCTGCCAATCCCATATCCAGCGCCACCTTCACGCCGATCACGGTGAACACCATCAGGCCCATGGCATCCAGGATCAGAAACAGCATCCGCAAGCGGCGCATCAACGGTGCCACCCAGGTGGTGACCAGGGCCGCCATGGCAGTCAGTGCCAGATACTCCGGATGGGCCACCCAGACCAGGGGATAATGCCCCAGCAGCACATCACGAATCGAACCACCGCCCATGGCGGTGACGCAGGCCACCATCACTACACCGAACAGATCCATGCGCAGGCGCCCCGCGGCCAGGGCACCGGTCATGGCTTCGGCGGTGATGCCGATCAGATAGAGGGTTAACAACATGCGTAGAGACTCCGACTATTCAGGCCATGATGCCTGAATCCTGGCCGCGATGAATTCGACCTTGGTGACTGGCGCCACCCTGGGGAGTCCCTGAATACCGGGTAGACGCCGGCTCAGTCCTGCGGCGTCAGGCGGATGGATTGCTTGTCGATGACGATGCGGCGTTCTTTATAAAGCCCACCGATGGCCTGCTTGAAGGCGTTCTTGCTGCAACGGAAAGTGGCAAAGATAGCTTCCGGGCTGCTCTTGTCACCCAGCGGCAGTTCGCCACCGGCGGCTTCCAGGGCAGCCACAATCTGCTCACTCAAGCCTTCGCTCTTCAACGCTCCGGGGGGGTTCAGTGACAGGCTGATCTTGCCGTCCTCGCGCAGGCGCTGGACATAGCCGGTAACCCGCTGACCCGGCCGCAGCGGCGCGCGCAACTCCTGCTTGGCAATCATGCCCCAGCAGCGGTTATCCACCACCATCTTGTAGCCCAGATCGGTGGCATGGGCCGCCACCAGAGACACCTCGTCACCTTGCTGGTAATCGTCGCTGGTATCGTCCAGAAAGCGGTCCAACTGGGCACTGACCAGCAGCCGCCCTTCCCGGTCAGTGGTGATCATCACCAGTACCCAGTCTCCCTCGCGCACCGGCCCCTTCTGCTCGGCGAAGGGCAGCAGCAGGTCCTTGGGCATGCCCCAGTCCACAAAGGCCCCCACCTTGCTGGTGGAGACCACTTTCAGGGACGCCACCTGACCATGCTGAGCGCGAGGGGCACGCAGGCTGGCCATGGGCCGACCCTGACCATCGCTGTATAGAGTGACCAGCACACTATCGCCGGGGCCCAGATTCTGGCCTTCCACTTCCCGGGACGGCAACAGCACCTCCCCCAACGAACCGCCATCCAGTAGCAGCCCGTTATGGATCGGTTTGAGAATTTCCAGGGAGTGGCGAGCGCCAAGAGTGGGAGATGCGGTCATGGTTCGGGCCTGGTTGTTGTAAGGGTGCGGGTCGCTGTGGGTGTGCGCTCATGTTTCAGGTTCGATTTTGTGAAACCTGTCGAGTTCTGGAATTCCTGATCGCCCTGCGGGCGATTTCCTTGCTACGCAAGGTTCGCGGCTCAAGCGCCGCTCCTACAGTGGCTTCGTAGGAATACCGAGGTCCTAGGAACTTTCCAGACCATTTCAACCCAATCGAGCGTAGCTCGTAGCTGGCGCTGCGCGCGCTACCACATCAGGTCGTCGGGGATCGGGAAGTCCTTGTAGGGGTCATCCTCGTCCACGGCGTTATTGCCTCGCTCGTTCAGCAGCAGTACCGCAGACTCCTCACGCTGGCGAATCTTTTCTGCCACTACCGTGGGCACCAGCTCATAGCCGTCGCCCAGGGCCACAATGGCGATCTGGCCACGCTCAAGCTGAGCCTGTTGCTTGGCGGTGACCCAGGCCTTCTTGATCTTCTTGTCCTGCACAAACTGGTAGGCCACATCGCCACGCTGTCGATCCAGACGACTCTGTTCGATCATCTGTTTGATCTGGGCGGCGATTTCCTTTTTCTCGCGCTCCGCCTTGCGGGCGGCTTCACGCTGGCGATCCGATTCGGCCTTTTCCTCGCGCTGGCGTCGGGCCCGCTCGGCCGGGTCCTCCAGCTCAATCTCGCCACGCTTGGCCTGGTTGGCTTCCTGGCGTTTTTGTTGCTTGGCGCGACGGGCCTTCTTCTGGTCCGCCAGACCGGCTTTCATCAATTGTTCTTGCAGGGAATTGGCCATCTTGCTCTCCGAACTCAACGGCGATTCTGGGTTAACGGGGACGCAGGCGGCACCCCCAGCAGCGGCTGGGCACGGTGGAACCGGGCATCGTAGCCAGGCTGCCAGGGGAACACGCCCTTGGTATCGGGCCACACCATCTGCAGTGCCGGGTACGGCGCAGGCAGGCTCTGGTAGAACCAGTTGGCGAAGCCCAGGTATTCCTTGTAATGCGGGAAGGCCACCGGCAGAAACATGACTTCCAGGCCATCGGCGATATCGTTATACAGGCGATATGGCTGATAGGGCTTGTTCAGACCACGAATCCGCACGGCGGCACTGTCCAGCAGGCGGCTCGCCAGGGAATCCTTGAGCCCCAGCACGATCAGTTCCGGGTGATTCAGATTGAGGAAATGCCCCACACTGAACGTGAAACCAGGCTGACCATCGCCACCGGCCACCGCAAAATGGTGCCATCCCTTGCGCTGGATATCCGCCAGCAGGTCTTTGTCTTGTGCATCTTCCGGTGCCGGGTAGCGGAACGTCCCGGGCATTTCATCTAGAAACATAGGTCACTGTCAGCAGGAGCAGGGCCTAACCTGCCGAGCCCCGGCGAATGAATCGTCATTGTTGTGGGCATGGTACCAGAATCCCTGTGGACTTGGTGACACCCTTGTAGACCTGCAATACTGACCTTTCACTCACTAGCAGGAGTTTCCATGAAACGCATCAGTCTCCTGGCAGCCGGTTTACTGGCCGCCCCCCTGGCCTGGTCTGCACCAGGTATTGCCGTTTATGGCGGCGGTTATAGCTGGGACACCGAGTTTGAGGGCACAGTGGCCTCCGGTGGTGAAGATATCCGCATGCAGGATGATCTGGGCTTTGATGAAGCCAACCAGCAGGTACTCTATCTCGGCGTGGAACATGCCGTACCGTTGATTCCCAATGTGCGGGTGCGCAGCCTGGATCTCTCAGATGACGCCAGTAATCGCCTGCAACGCAACATTACCTTCAATGGCCGGACATTTTTGGCTACCACCGAGGTCGCAACCGATATCGATCTGGATATCCTCGACGGCACGCTCTACTACACACCGCTGGATAATGCCCTGAAAGTGAATCTGGGGGTGACCGTCCGCAAGATCGAGGGCAGCATCAACCTGGACAACCTGCTGGTCAGCACCACCAAGAACTTCGACGAGACCCTGCCCATGCTGCATGCCTCTGGCCGACTCAACCTGCCGGTGCCTGGCGTCTATGTCGGTGGCGAGATCGATACGATCAGCTACGACGGCAACACCTTGCGGGATCTGACCGCTCGTATCGGCTGGCGTTCGGATTTCCTGCTTGGCGTGGAGCTGGGCTACAAGCACATGGACCTGAAGCTGGATGATGTCAGCGACCTGGATGCGGACCTGGATATGGGCGGCCCCTATCTGGCGGCCTCACTGAGTTTCTAACGGACTGTCACCGACAAGGCATTGACCCTGGCCTCTGCAGAGGCAGGGACAATGCCTCTCTCAGTTAAGTCTGGTTACTCGCTACCAGCGCGCTCAGCGGGTTGTGCACTCCCCTCGCTTTCCTGTTCTGCCATCTGCACCAGTCGCGCGTCCTTCTGCGCCCACAGATCACTGACCCACTGCTGCATTTCTGCCCGGAAAACCGGGTCTTCCTGATAATCGCTACGCCATAGCGCCGGCTCCAGGGGGCGAGTCTGTACATCCACCACGACCCGATCCACCCGGCCGCATAACAAATCCCAGAACCCCGGTGGCGCCCCTGCCGGATAGAGGATGGTCACATCCAGTATGGCATCCAGATTGTCACCCAAAGCGGCCAGCACAAAGGCCACACCACCAGCCTTGGGCTTGAGAAGATGCCGGTAGGGGGACTGCTGGTTATCATGCTTGGCAGCAGTAAAGCGGGTGCCTTCCAGAAAGTTCACCACCGTCACCGGTATGCCCTGGAATTTTTCACAGGCCTGCCGGGTGATCTCCAGATCCTTGCCTTTGAGGTGGGGGTATTTCTCCAGAAACGCCTTGCTGTAGCGTTTCATGAAGGGGTAATCCAGCGCCCAGAATGCCAGCCCCAGAAACGGCACCCAGATCAGCTCTTTCTTGAGGAAGAACTTGAAGTAAGGCGTCTGGCGATTGAACGCCTGAATCAACGCAGGGATATCCACCCAGGACTGATGGTTGCTGACCACCAGATAAGAGGTGTCACCGCGCAAATCCTCCACACCACGAATCTCCCACTGGGTGGGTGTCATCAACGCAAAGATGGCCTTGCAGATCTCGGCCCAGGTTTCCGCGATAGCCATGACTACCGAGGAACAGATCTGGCGTGCCCGCGAGCCTGGCAGAATCACCTTGAGTAGCGCCACCAGCATCATGGGGCCAATCAGTATCAGAGTATTGAGCAGCAATAATAGTGCGGTGATAACGCCCGTGATCGTGGCAGCCATGACGATGCTCCTACTCTTTTTCCTCTCAGAGAGTGTATTAAACCCGGTTCTCGCCATCACGCAAGTCTGTGTACCCGTCCCGGTTGTCGACAGCTTGAGACTGTCGATAACCGGGACACAAAAAAACGGCACGCTGTTGAGCGTGCCGCTTTTTGTTCACCGGTAAAAAGCGCTACTCGCCTTTACGCTCCACGGCCATCTGGTCCACGTTCTGGAATCCACGTGGCAACTTGGCGCCACGGCGGCCCCGCTCCCCGTAGTAGTGCTCCAGATCGCTGGCCTTGAGAGTCAAATGACGTTTGCCGGCATGGATGGTGAGCGCATCCTGCGGCCCCAGCACCTGCATGTCCTGCACAAACTCAACCCGATCCGCCACCCGCGCGCCAGGGATGGACATCATCTTGTTGCCCTTGCCCCGTGCCATTTCTGGCAATTCCTTCACCGGGAACACCAGCAGACGGCCCTCGTTGGAAACCAGCGCAATCAGATCATCGTCGGTGGAGGCAATCGGTTTCGGCGGCAGAACCTTGGCCCCCTTGGGTACCGACAGCACCGTCTTGCCCGCCTTCTTGTTGGCCAGCAGATCCCCGTAGCGCACCACGAAACCGTAACCGGCATCGGTGCTCATCAGATAGGCATCCTTGTCCTTGCCCATCACCGCTGCCATGAAGCTGGCCCCGGACGGAGGACTGACCCGACCGGACAGGGGCTCGCCCTGACCACGGGCACTGGGCAGGGTATGGGCCGGCAGGGAATAACTGCGACCGGTGCTGTCGATAAAGCACACCGGCTGATTGGACTTGCCCTGGGCCGAGGCCTTGTACTTGTCCCCAGCCTTATAGCTGAGGCCGGCCACATCGACCTCATGGCCCTTGGCAGAACGCACCCAGCCCTTCTCGGACAGCACCACGGTCACCGGATCGGCGCTGACCAGATCGGTTTCATCCAGAGCGGAAGCTGCATCACGCTCTACCAGCGGCGAACGACGGTCGTCGCCGTACTTGTCGGCGTCTTCCTGCAGTTCCTTGGCCACCAGTTTTTTCATTTTCGCCATGGAGCCCAGAGTGGTTTCCAGGTACTCACGCTCTTCGTTGAGCTCGTCCTGCTCGCCACGGATCTTCATTTCTTCAAGCTTGGCCAAATTGCGCAGCTTCAAGTCGAGAATGGCTTCTGCCTGGCGATCGGAAATCCCGAAGCGCTCCATCAGTACCGGTTTGGGTGCGTCTTCGGTGCGGATGATATGAATCACTTCATCGATATTAAGGAAGGCTACCAGCAGACCTTCCAGGATGTGCAGACGTTCCAGCACCTTGTCGAGACGGTGCTGCAGACGCCGGCGCACGGTGACCATGCGGAACTGCAGCCACTCGTTGAGAATCATATCCAGGCTTTTTACCTGCGGCCGGCCATCAATGCCGATCATGTTCAGGTTCACCCGATAATTTTTTTCCAGATCCGTGGTGGCAAACAGATGGCTCATCAACTGGGCAGTATCCACCCGGTTGGAACGCGGCGTAATCACCAGACGCGTGGGGTTTTCGTGATCCGATTCGTCGCGCAGATCACTGACCATGGGCAGCTTTTTCTTCTGCATCTGGTCGGCGATCTGTTCCAGCACCTTGGCGCCGGACACCTGGTAGGGCAAGGCAGTCACAACGATGTCACCTTCCTCGCGCTCATACACGGCACGCTGCTTGAGCGACCCCTTCCCTTCCGCATACATGCGGATGATGTCGTTCTGGGAAGTAATCACCTCCCCCTCGGTGGGGAAGTCCGGCCCCTTGATGTACTGCATCAGGTCGTCCAGTGACGCACCCGGGTCCTTGAGAAGATGAATACAGGCGTTGGCCACTTCACGCAGGTTGTGCGGCGGAATATCGGTGCTCATGCCTACCGCGATACCGGTAGTGCCGTTGAGCAACACATTGGGCAAACGCGCCGGCAGCAGCTTGGGCTCGTCCATGGTGCCGTCAAAGTTGGGCACCCATTCCACCGTGCCCTGGCCCAGCTCGGCAAGCAGCACTTCCGCATAAGGAGCCAGCTTGGATTCGGTATAACGCATGGCAGCAAACGACTTCGGGTCATCTGCACTCCCCCAGTTACCCTGACCATCCACCAGCGGATAGCGATAACTGAATGGCTGCGCCATCAGCACCATGGCCTCGTAACAGGCAGAGTCACCATGGGGGTGATATTTACCCAGTACGTCACCTACGGTACGCGCGGATTTCTTGTACTTGGAGGTTGCCTTCAGCCCCAGCTCACTCATGGCGTAAACAATACGCCGCTGCACCGGTTTCAGACCGTCACCAATATTGGGCAAGGCCCGATCAAGAATCACGTACATGGAATAATCCAGGTACGCTTTTTCGGTGTATTCCCTTAGGGGAAGACTTTCAAATTCATCAGCCATTTGTTCAATGCCTTCTTATTTACCCAGCACCGGTAAGTGCCGATAGGCCATACATTCTTTTCGGCGCAAGGAGTTGCAAGTTTCAAGTTGAAAGTTACAACGCGAGGCCGTGTCGTTGTTCGCTGGACGGTATGCGTTTCGCGCTGGCCATTAACGATGGTTCGCGTGCACGACCTTGCCGGCTTGTACGTTTTGTTCCGCGCCTTGCAACTTGAAGCTTTCAACTTGCCACTCAAATCTCCGCCAGATTACCTTTCTCTTCCAGCCAGATTTTGCGATCGGAGGCGCGCTTCTTGCTCAGCAACATATCCATAAGCTGGTGGGTGTCGTCGCCGCCGGTCACATCCAGGCGCACCAGTCGGCGGGTATCTCGCGCCATGGTGGTTTCACGCAATTGCAGCGGGTTCATTTCACCCAGGCCCTTGAAGCGGGTGACGTTGACCTTGCCGCGCTTCTTTTCCGCCTTGATACGGTCCAGCACGCCTGCACGCTCTTCCTTGTCCAGGGCATAGTAAACCTCCTTGCCCACGTCGATGCGGTACAGCGGTGGCATGGCCACAAACACATGGCCGTTTTTCACCAGTGCCGGGAAGTGGCGCAGGAACAGAGCACAGATCAGGGTGGCGATATGCAGGCCGTCGGAATCCGCATCGGCAAGGATGCACACCTTGCCGTAACGCAGGGCGCTCAGATCATCGCTGCCCGGTTCAATACCCAGTGCCACGGCGATATCGTGAATTTCCTGGCTGCCCAGCACTTCGGCGGAGTCCACTTCCCAGGTGTTCATGATCTTGCCGCGCAGAGGCATGATGGCCTGGTAGACCCGGTCCCTGGCCTGCTTGGCAGAACCGCCCGCCGAGTCCCCTTCCACCAGAAAGATTTCACTCTGGGAAGGATCATCGCTGGTGCAGTCCGCCAGCTTGCCGGGCAATGCCGGGCCACTGGTGACTTTCTTGCGGGTGACTTTCTTGGCAGCGCGCAGACGCTTCTGGGCGTTGTTGATGCACAGGTCCGCCAGCTTCTCTGCCTCGTCGGTGTGCTGATTCAACCACAGGGAGAAGGCATCCTTGACCACACCAGACACGAACGCGGCGGTCTGCCGGGAGCTGAGACGCTCCTTGGTCTGGCCGGCGAACTGCGGGTCCTGCATCTTGACGCTGAGCACATAGGCAACCCGGTCCCAGATATCTTCCGGGGTCAGTTTGACGCCACGGGGCAACAGGTTGCGGAATTCACAGAACTCGCGCATGGCTTCCAGCAAGCCAGAGCGAAGACCGTTTACATGGGTGCCGCCCTGGGGGGTGGGAATCAGGTTAACGTAGGATTCCTGCACCAGCTCGCCGCCTTCCGGCAGCCACATCACCGCCCAGTCCACCGCTTCGGTTTCCGCACTCATGGCGCCATTGAAGGGTTCACCCGGTACCCGCTCCCAGCCACGGCCGGATTCCAGCAGGTATTCGATCAGACCATCAGCGAATTGCCAGGTATCCGTTTCACCGCTGACCTGGTTGTCCAGGGTGACCAGCAATCCCGGGCACAACACCGCTTTGGCGCGCAGCAAATGCTTGAGTCGGGAAACGGAAATCTTCGGTGAATCAAAATACTTGGCGTCGGGCCAGAAACGCAGAATGGTGCCGGTGTTGCGTTTGCCGACGGTATCGACCACTTCCAGATCGCTGCGTTTTTCACCATCACCAAATTCCATCCGGTGCAGCTGGCCGTCCCGTTTCACCAGGATTTCCAGCTTGGTGGAGAGGGCGTTAACCACGGACACGCCGACACCATGGAGACCACCGCTGAACTGGTAGTTGTTGTTGGAGAACTTGCCGCCGGAATGCAGCGTGGACAGGATCACTTCCACCCCGGGCTTCTTCTGTACCGGGTGCATGTCCACCGGCATGCCGCGACCGTCATCCTCCACTTCCACGCCGCCATCTTTCAGCAGGGTGACCTTGATGGATTTGGCATGGCCGGCCAGGGCTTCATCCACCGAGTTATCGATGACTTCCTGGGCCAGGTGGTTGGGACGGGAGGTATCGGTGTACATCCCCGGACGCTTGCGCACCGGGTCGAGGCCCGACAACACTTCAATATTTTCGGACGTATACGTATTGGCCATAGATTTTCCAGAAGCGCCAGACGCATGACGCCAGACGCTGAACGCTTGGCAGGATCAAGCGTCTGGCGTCTGGCCTCGGGCATCAGGCGTGTATTTCAATACCACAAAACCGCAGTATCAGCGGAATGAAGGCGTCAAAGTTATCAAAGCCGTGGCTGCCACCCAAGCCGCAATATCGGTGGCAGTCCCCGTAATAGTCCCAGCCGTCTTCCCAGTCGAGGGTTTCATCGCCGGTCTGGGTGAGCAGAAGCAGGTTTTCCGGCTGGCTGATGGCCGGCACTTCATAGCGCTTCAGCTCGTCCAGCCAGGCCGGGTTGAATTCCCAGGCCTCGCCAGTGTGATAGTTATGCTGGATACCTGTGTATTTGTCCAGTAGTCGCCAGGGTCGAACGGCAGGATTTACGATTACCGCCTGCAAATCATGATGCTCAGCCAGCCAGGTGGCATAGAAGCCCCCCAGGGATGAGCCCAGCAACGCCACCGGCCCGGCCCCGGCAATCACCGCATCCAGCTCCGCCATGGCCGCCTTGGGCTCCACCGGCAGCGCGGGCACGTGCAACCGCTCAGGACAGCCAGCGCGTTCGAACACCTCTCGCAACAGGCCCGCCTTGTGGGACGCTGGGGAGCTGTTGAAGCCGTGAACGTAGATGAGAGAGGTTTCGGGAACCGACATGATGAAGAGCCAATTGATAATTGAGAATGGATAATTGATGACGAAAGAGCCTCTCAGGCCCCGGACAAGTTGTCCATTATCAATTCAGGATTCGAGGTTTTTAGTTATCAATTATCCATTTTCAATTAATCAGTAGCCCTTTACCGAGAAGTCCACCTCAAAGGTAATCCCCTCCACCCGGCTGACGGCGGTGTCAATGCGGCCGTCCGGGTACAGGTCCAGCCAGCGATAGCCGGGGTTGCTGTCGTCCACGGCGAAGTCTTCGCTTTTCGGTTTGAACTGCACGCAGGTGCTGGGCACGGCCAGCAGGCGCACGCCGTTGCGCAGGTCATCATATTCCTGGTGCACATGGCCCCAGATGATGGCGCGCACACGGGGGTGGCGGTCGATGACGGCGAAAAACTGCTCGGCACTACCCACCACCTGGGTGTCCAGCCAGGCACACTCCATCGGCACCGGATGGTGATGCAGACACACCATCAGGTGTTCACCTCGGGCGTTGGCCAGAGCGTCATCCAGAAATTTCAGGTCTTCGTCAAACAGGTCGCCAGGGACTTCACCGGGGATGGTGGAGTCGAGCATGATGATGGTCCAGTTACCAATCTCCAGCACACAGGGACTGATCCGCTCGCGATGGCAATCCAGGGCCTGGAGCATGGGGGCGGGCTTGTCGTGATTGCCTTCCAGCCAGTACACCGGCGCAGGGAAGCCGGAAAGAGCCTGCTCCAGCCGCTGATACGACTCGAAGGAAGCATCCTGAGACAGATCTCCGGTGGCCAGAATCAGGTCCGGGCTGGGCTGCTCACCACGGATCAGCTCCAACACCTTATCCAGACTGAACTGGGTATTCAGGCCCAACAGCTTGCCTTGTGTATCGGCAAACAGATGGCAGTCTGATAACTGCACCACTCGAAGGGGCTGCAACTGCTGCGTCAAGATCCCCGCTCCCGTCCTCGATTTATTATTCCCGTTTGGGAGGCACCGAATGCTCTCCCGAGCATTCCCTCAACGCTCATTGATCACTTATAACCAAGATGATGGCACTTTTCTAGGAAAGACGTCCAAGATCAGGACATGGTTAGCAATTCTTTACAGCTACCTTCAGGAATTACCGGTCACCTGCTGTCGCCAGCCGTTGCCGGCATCACGACCATGGTCGTGGACATGACGTAGCCACTCGGCCAGGAAACGGTTCCATTGCACTTTTTCATCACGCTGGTGCATATGGCGATTGGGATAGGCATAACGGGCATTGACCCGCCGAAAGGGACGCGCCTCGGTGACTTCCGCCAGGCGCGCATCGTGATACAGACGCACGGTCAAACGAGAGGCCGGTAGCACATCCAGCAATTCCTGGTCTTCCAGGCGTACGGTGGTGGTGTAGGGGGAGCGCTCAAGCACTCGCAGCTGCAAGGTATGGGAGTGATGGGTATGCCCCACTTCCACATCCATACTGTCGCGGTCGCCCATGGCCTTCATCAGCGGCAGCATCCGGGCGTAGTTTTCCTCGCACTGGCTCATCAAGGCCCGGAAATCCAGCTGGTAGCGATCGCGGCGTTTCATGCCCCGTCCCAGGCTGCATCCAGCCGGGCACGATGCAACAGCAACCACTGCAGGGCAATCAGTGACGCTGCATTATCTACCAGACCGGACTCCAGCAATTCGGGAATATCTGCCACCGGCACGGTCAGGGCACGAATATCCTCGCCCTCGTCCGGGCAACCGAAGATACCGCCGGCACCAGCCAGATCCGCATGACCCACAAATATCTGTAGCCGCTCATTGGTGCCACCGGGGCTGGGCATATAGGCAGCGATGGATTCCATCTCACCCAGGGTAATGCCCGCTTCCTCCATGGCTTCACGGCGGATCAGGTCGGCGGCACTTTCCCCGTCCTTGTCGGCAATACCGGCAATCAACTCCAGGCACCAGGGCGACGGGCGCCACTCCAGCGCGCCCACACGGAATTGCTCCACCAGCAGGATTTCACCCCGGCGCGGATCATAGGGCAGCACCGCCGACGCCTGCGGACGCACGAACAGCTCCCGGCGCACCGGTTTGCCCCAGCCACCGTTGTACTGCCGGTGCCTCAGGGTCAAGGTATCGACACGAAAGAAGCCCTGAAACGGTGTATCCCGTTCCAGCACTTCCACGTCATCGGGGCCGAACAGCGGCTTCAGATCACTCATTGGCTTCATGGTAAAGGGCACTGCCCTTTTCACGGAACTCCTTGGACTTCTCTTCCATGCCCGCTTCCGCGTCCGCCTGGGCCACCTGCTCCCTGCCATCGCCGTAAATCTCACGGACTTCCTGGCTGATCTTCATGGAACAGAACTTGGGCCCGCACATGGAGCAGAAATGCGCCACCTTGTGGGCCTGCTTGGGCAGGGTTTCATCGTGGAATTCCCGGGCACGGTCCGGGTCCAGGCCCAGATTGAACTGGTCTTCCCAGCGGAATTCGAAGCGCGCCTTGGACAGGGCATTGTCGCGCAACTGGGCGCCCGGATGTCCCTTGGCCAGATCAGACGCATGGGCGGCGATCTTGTAGGTGATGATGCCTTCCTTCACGTCTTCCCGGTTAGGCAGACCCAGGTGCTCTTTGGGCGTCACGTAGCAGAGCATGGCGGTGCCATACCAACCGATCATGGCAGCGCCAATGGCACTGGAAATGTGATCGTAGCCCGGAGAGATATCGATGGTCAGCGGACCCAGGGTGTAGAACGGCGCCTCGCCACAGTGCTTCAGCTGCTCGTCCATGTTGGCCTTGATCATGTGCATGGGCACGTGGCCGGGGCCTTCAATCATCACCTGCACATCGTGCTTCCAGGCGATCTTGGTGAGCTCACCCAGGGTGCGCAGTTCGCTGAATTGGGCTTCATCGTTGGCATCAGCAATGGAGCCGGGCCGCAGGCCATCACCGAGACTGAAGGTCACATCGTAGGCCTTCATGATCTCGCAGATGTCTTCGAAATGGGTATAGAGGAAGCTCTCTTTATGGTGCGCCAGGCACCACTTCGCCATGATCGACCCACCGCGGGAGACAATACCGGTGACCCGGTTGGCGGTCATCGGCACGTAGCGCAGCAGTACGCCGGCGTGGATGGTGAAATAGCTCACCCCCTGCTCGGCCTGCTCGATCAGGGTATCGCGGAAGATTTCCCAGGTCAGGTCTTCGGCCACACCGTTGACCTTCTCCAGTGCCTGGTAGATCGGCACCGTGCCGATGGGCACCGGCGAGTTACGCAGAATCCACTCGCGGGTTTCGTGAATATTGTCACCGGTGGACAGGTCCATCACCGTGTCACCGCCCCAGCGGGTGGCCCAGGTCATCTTGGAGACTTCTTCCTCAATGGAAGAGGTCACCGCCGAGTTGCCGATGTTGGCGTTGATCTTGGTGAGGAAGTTGCGGCCGATGATCATCGGCTCGATTTCCGGGTGGTTGATGTTGACGGGGATCACCGCCCGGCCCCGAGCCACTTCATCACGGACGAACTCCGGGGTAATTTCCGCCGGAATCGCCGCGCCGAAGCTCTGCCCCGGATGCTGGTTCACCGGCAGGCCCGCTTCGCGATGCTCACGCAGCCGCTGATTTTCGCGGATGGCGATATATTCCATCTCGGGAGTGATGATGCCCTGGCGCGCGTAGTGCATCTGGCTGACATTCTTGCCGGCGCGGGCGCGGCGAGGAATGCGCGTGTGCTCAAAACGCAGGCCGGCCTTGGCCACGTCGTTGGCCCGCTTGCGGCCATACTCGCTGGTCAACCCGGCCAGCTGCTCGGTATCATCCCGCTCATCAATCCAGGCAGCCCGAATAGGATTCAGCCCTTTACGGATGTCGATTTGAGTATCCGGGTCGGTATAGGGACCAGAGGTATCATAAACCGACAGCGGTGGGTTATCCTCGAACTTTCCGTCCGCCAATGGGGTCGGATGCTGTTGGATTTCTCGCATGGGGACACGAATGTCCGGGCGCGATCCCGTGACATAGATCTTTCGTGAACCCGCGATAGGCTGGCAGGATTCGTCAATGGCGTTGGCGATGGGGCGCTGATCGTCTGGCACGTCGGCCTCCAGAAGCAAATAAGAGAAATTCAGGAATGGCGGACACTATACGCCAGCGCCCAACAGCCGAACAACCGCGGAACTGGCCCAAACAGGCGGTGTTAATTTTCTGTACTTGCCAGTACCATAATGATTAACCAGACACACAAAAAGAGTGCACCAGAATGAAGCGTAGCCCGGCAACGCCCCTAGTTCTTCTTCTTACCTCACTGGCCAGTGCCGTTCAGGCCGCTGACCTTACTGAAGTCGCCAACGCCGCCTGGGATTACGACGGTACCTGGCGCGCCGACCGCCAGACCTGGGAAGCGGATCAGGAAACGCTGGTACAGGGGCGGGCCGCGCTGCTGCCGACCATCGATGCCAGCCACCGCTATTCGGAAATCAACCAAACCTACGAATCGACGGGTGACCTGGAGATAGACGGTAGATCTCGTTCCACCTCGGTGACGCTAACGCAACCGCTGTTCCGCCTGGATGCCTTCTACGGCTACAAGGAAGCCAAGTCGCTGACCTCCGTAGCCCAGGCCGAGTTCTACCAGTCCCGCCAGGATTTCGTGCTGCGCGTGGCGCAGGGCTACTTCGGCGTGCTGCGCGCCTGGGACACCCTGGTGTCCGCCCAGGCCGAGGAGAAGGCGATCAGCCGGCAGCTGGAACAATCCCAGGAACGTTTCGATGTGGGCCTGGTGGCCAGCACCGATGTGGAAGAAGCGCGCGCCGCCTACGACCTGGCCCGGGTGAACCTGATCGTCGCCGAGCAGGAATTCGATATCGCCCGCGACCAGTTAGAAACACTCACTGGTCGTAAATGGGAGACGCTGGCGGAGTTGCGCGACGATCTGCCGATGGAGGGGCCGCAACCGTCAAAAATGAACGCCTGGATCGATAAGGCCGCGTACCAGAATCCGCAGATTCTCGCCGCCCGCTACAGCGCCAAAGCAGCGGGTTTTACGGCCGACCGACAACTGGGGGCCATGCTTCCAAAGGTTCAGTTGTTCGCTGAGTATCAACACAACCACAATACCGATCCAAGCGTCTCGGGGGGCGACCCCGGCAATCCACTCACGCAATTCTACTCGACGCAACCGGACACTAATTCAAAGACTATCGGCATTGAAGTAACCGTGCCGCTGTTCCGCGGTGGCGGCCTCAACAGCCAGCGCAAGCAGGCGGCCCTGCTCGCCGACGCCGCCGGCCAGCGGTACCAGCAGACGATTCGCGACATCAGCCAGCAGACGCGCACCTTCTACCGCACCGTGGAAGCCGACGCCCTGCGCGTGGACGCGCGCCGCCAGGCGATCCGCTCCACCCGCTCGGCCCTGGAAGCCACCCAGTCCGGCTACGAAGTGGGCACCCGTAACGTGGTCGACGTGCTCAACGCCCAACAGGCGCTGTTCGCCGCCGAGCGCGACTATGCCAACGCCCGTTACGACTACATCATCAACTCCCTGACCCTGAAATCCACCACCGGCGACCTGCAGCAGGGCGACCTGGCGGCCATCAACCAGTGGTTGTCGGACACGGAAACTCTGAACATCTACCAGCCGGACCTGGAAGGCCGCAGCGACGCGCTGGTGCCGGATACACGTTATTGAAAGGCAATGTAGGAGCCATGCTTGCATGGCGAACCGAGCCCTAGCGAGGAAAAGGCGTTGCAGGATCCTCCGGAATCTCACCTGAGGAATCGGATACGCCTTCTCGCCCTGTGGTGCTTGTGCTTCGTTTCGTGAGGTTCGCCATGCGAGCATGGCTCCTACAACAGCCCCTGCTTTTACTGTTCACTAATCAGTTTAAGCCCCTTCTCCAGCGCCCCACGATTGGCTTCCACCACCGCTGCTGCCGCCTGCCCCTGACGCTGGCGTTGATCCGGATAACGGAACAGCGCCTGCAGGGCAATGGCCAGGGCATCCGCATTGTCCACCAGGGTCAGGGCACCGGCGTCATCCAGCAGATTGGAGATGGCGGTAAAGTTGTGCAGGTGGGGGCCAGTGAGCACCGGCTTTCCCCAGCCGGCCGGTTCCAGCAAATTGTGCCCCCCCACCGGCACCAGGGAACCGCCCACAAAGGCCACGTCGGCCACCCCGAACAACATCAACAACTCGCCCATGGTATCGGCCAGGTAAACCTGGGTGTCGGCGGCGATGGTGTCCTGCTTGCTGCGCCGGGCCAGGCCAAGTCCCTGCTGGCGGACCAGCTGGGCCACGCTGTCGAAACGCTCCGGATGCCGGGGCACCAGCATCAGCAGGGTCTGCGGTGCCGTTTCCAGTAGAGCCTTGTGCGCTGCCAGCACCGGCTCGTCTTCACCGGGATGGGTACTGGCGGCGATCCACACCGGACGCTCGCCAATAGCGGCACGTAAATCCCCTGCCGCCTGACGCACAGCATCATCCAAACTCATGTCGAATTTCACGCTGCCGATGGCATGGACCCGTTCCGGCCAGGCACCCAGAGCCACATAGCGTTTCGCCTCCACCGGGGTCTGCACCGCCAGGGCATCGAAGCGCGCCATCATGGGGCGGACCAGACGGGGGAATTTGCTGTAGCCCCGGTAGCTTTTCTCCGACAAACGCCCGTTCATCAGCATCAGCTTGGCGCCGTGACGTTTCACCGCCGCACACAGGTTGGGCCACAATTCGGTTTCCAGCACGATCACCGTTTTCGGATCAAACGCTCGCAGAAAACGGTTCAGCGCAGTGGGCAACTCCCAGGGGCAATAGACATGGGTCACCCGATCTCCGAACAGGGCTTTCACCCGCTCCGAACCGGTGGGTGTCGTCGTGGTCACCAGCAATGGCGTATCCGGATAATCCGCCAGCAACCGCTCGATCATCGGCACTGCCGCCAGGGTTTCCCCCACCGACACCGCATGCACCCAGATGCTGTTTTTCAGGGTGCCGGGGCGATACCCCCAGGCCATGCGTTCCTTCCAGCGCTGACGATAGGCCGGCGCCTGCCGACCGCGCAGCCACAGGCGCAAAAACAGTAACGGGAGCAGTAAATACCAAAGAAAGGAGTAAAGGGTTTGCATAGGCGCTCTTGTCTCGGTGTGAGGACTGCTTGCATGCATAACGCTACAGGAAAAGCAGGGTAATGCCTGTTGCCTGCTTGCGTGCCCGCAGCGCAGCCTATGCTAGCATAGCGGCAACTTTCTCTGATGGTGAGCCATGAGTCACTCCCCTTTGAAACCCGACATTCTGATCTTCGGCGGCGGCATTGCCGGCCTGTGGCTGATCAACCGGCTCAACGCCGCCGGTTACCAGTGCCTGCTGCTGGAAACCGACACCCTGGGCGGCGACCAGACCCTGGCCAGCCAGGGCATCATTCACGGCGGCCTCAAGTATGCCCTGGGCGGCAACCTGTCCAGTGAATCGGAATCCATTGCCACCATGCCGGACCGCTGGCGTGCGGCCATGGCCGGCGACGACCCGGTGGACCTGCGCCAGCTGCAAGTGCTCAGCGATACCCAGCACATGTGGTCCAGTGGTTCCGTGGCCTCGCGCATGACCAACTTCTTCGCCAGCAAGATGCTGCGTGGGCGCATCGAAAAACTGAAGCGGGACCATTTCCCTTCCGCTCTGGCGGACAAGGCTTTCAAGGGCAATGTCTACAAGCTGGATGATCTGGTCATCAACACCGAATCATTGATCGACACCCTGGCCGCGCCGGTGCGTGAACGCCTGCTGGCCTTCGATATGGAACGCGATTCTCTGGAATGGGGAGAGCAAGGGCTGAAGGCGGTAACCGTCAATGGCCAGCGTATCGAACCGGCCCTGACCATCCTGTCCGCCGGCAATGGCAACCCGGCATTGCTGGACGGTGCCCATCAGGCCCGCCTGTTGCCCGAGGAACACAGCCAGTTACGGCCGCTGAAAATGTTGCTGGTGAAGCACGATCTGGGCCACCGCCTTTACGCCCACTGCGTCGGCACCAGCAACAAGCCGGTGCTCACCGTCACCACCCATGACTGCCCGGATGGCAAGGTGGTCTGGTATCTGGGCGGCGACCTGGCCGAGCGGGGCGTGGAACGCAGTGACCAGGAACAACTGGCCGCCGGCCGAGACGAAATGAAGCAGTTGTTTCCCTGGCTCGATTTCAGCCAGGCCGAATTCGCTGTCCTCAACGTGACACGCGCCGAACCGAAACAACAGGCGCTGGTAAAACCGGACAACGCCTACGCCCACCGCGATCACAACCTGATCGTCGCCTGGCCCACCAAACTCACCCTGGCCCCGGATCTGGGCGACAGAGTGATGGCGTTGGTCAAAGAAAGCGGGCTGGAACCGGGGACACCGCTAACGGTACCGGCAGCGCTGGAACAGGCGCCCATGGGCGTGCCGTACTGGCACCGCTGTTTTTGATCCCCCTGTAGGAGCGCCGCTTGAGGCGCGAACCTGCTTGCGACGGCTTTCCCAAGTACAATTCGCGCCTCAAGCGGCGCTCCTACAGCGAGAATGTTTCAGGAGACTTCATGTCCTTCATGCGCCCGCTGGGCAACACAGGGTTAACCGTCAGCGCTCTCGGCCTTGGCACGGTAAAGATCGGCCGCGACAAGGGCGTGAAATACCCCAGCGCCTTCACCATTCCCGATGACAAGTCGGTGGTGGAATTGATCGCCCGGTCCCGGGACCTGGGCCTGAACCTGATCGACACCGCACCGGCCTATGGCCGCAGCGAAGAGCGCCTGGGACAACTGCTCCGCGATCGTCAGCACTGGGTCATCGTTACCAAGGTGGGCGAGGAGTTCGACAACGACAGCGGCGACAGCCACTTCGATTTCTCCCCGGAACATGTCCGCACCTCGGTGGAACGCAGCCTCAAGCGACTCAATACCGACTACCTGGATTGTGTGCTGGTGCATTCCGACGGCAACGATCTGGATGTCCTCAACATGGGCACCCTGGATGCCCTCAACGATCTAAAAAAAGCCGGCCTGATCCGCGCCACCGGCATGTCCAGCAAGACCGTGGCCGGCGGTATCGACACCCTCAACCAGGCAGACGTAGCCATGGTCACCTACAACCTGGCCCATGATGAAGAGCTACCGGTGATCGAACACGCCGCCGCCCGGAACAAGGGCATCCTGATCAAGAAGGCTTTTGCCAGCGGCCACCTGCACAACCAGGGAAAGGACCCGGTGCAGGAAAGCATGAACAAGATCCTTGGCACCCCCGGCGTCGGCAGTATTATTGCCGGCACCATCAACCCGCAGCACCTGCGGGAGAACGTGGAAAAAGCACGCCGCGCCTGCGGCGAATAACAAAAAAAGGAAACACTATGCGCAGCTTACTCAGTATCGCGCTGTTATTACTGGCCTCAGCCGGCCAGGCCGACAAGGTCTATCTTCTGGAAAACGCACCCAGCGACTGCCGGGCCGGCGATACCGTTACTATAGAAACCGGCGGCAAACTTCAGGGCCTGCTGTTCAGTGACGCCTGGATCGAAAACAACGCCAAAAAGAAACTGTTCAAGGCCATCAAAAAAGCCGACGGCAACCGGGCAGTCCTGAAAGACCGGCGCGTGTTTCTGATGGATAATCATCATCGCGGGATTCAACGCATTGAGCTGGAAGCCTGGACCTGGCGCTGTGAAGGGCAATTAAAAATTGATAATGAATAATTGATAATGGAAAGCCGCCAGGTTTCGAGACCGCAGGCTGCGTTGCAAGCGCCGCGCTTGCGCTGACCTTACCCGGCTGGTGTAGGGTGGGTTAGCCCGAAGGGCGTAACCCACCAGTTAACCCACCGCTTCCAATGGCTGCTCGCCCAGTGCCACCGACGCCGCCTGATGTCCTTGCCAATAGCCCTGCTCCAGCTTCTGCCCATTGGTGGTCAAGCGGCTCACCGGAAAATCCCGGCCCGGCGCAATCACGGTTACCCGACAATCCGCCGGCGGATTATCAATAAAGTCCAGCGCGTCATTGTAGGCTTGCGAGCGCTTGAGCATGCCCGCATACAAACCCGGCATATCCTTGACCCAGGGTTTCAGCAGCGGCGTCAACGCGCTGGGTTTCTTGCGATAGCCCTGATGCCGCGACAGCACTACGGTGATATCCCTGGCGCCCTGCTCATAGGCCCAACGCACCGGAATGGAATCGCCCAGCCCGCCATCAGTCATGGGATGCCCGTTCACCGTGGGGAATTGCCGGTAAGCAAAAGGAATGGAACAGGACGCCGTCATGATCTCGTTCAGGTTATCCGGCGTCGCCTGATGATAACGGGGCGCACCGTCCTCCACAGACGTGGTTACCACCCATAGCGGTGTCTGCGACTGCCAGTGCCGACCCAGATTGAGCGGCACATCCTGCAAGGATTGATGCCATAACCAGTGCACGTCACACAGATGACCGCCGCTCATGAAACGCTGCCAGTTGATGAACTCAGCCCGGCAGGCGTGATCGGTAATGATGTGCCGACTGCGCCCATGATCCCCGGCCAGGTAACCAATCAGATTGGTAGAGCCGGCGGACACGCCCACCGCAAAATCGAATTCCCGATATTCATTTTCCAGAAAGGCATCCAGCACCCCGGCGGCAAAAATGCCGCGCATGGCGCCTCCTTCCACAACCAGCGCTCGCGAAGACATGCACGCCTCCTGTTGGATCCGACTTCCTTATCCACTCTGCCAACACACGGCCAAAAGCGGAAATAGCACAGCCCTTTTCCCGCCATCGTTGCCGGCAATAGCAGTGCCAAACCGCAACGCAACCTTTTGCACTCTTACAGCGCAGCTGCATCAGCGTGGCGCATACCAGCCTGACGGCTGCCGCCGATAACGTCAGCCCTCAGAGATTTAATTTTTGTAAAAACAATCACTTAAATTATTTCCATTCGTTTGGCACCGCCTTTGCACAAGTCCGCATACCAACTTGTGTACAACCAGGTGTGCTAACGAATGATTGGCTGGACTCTTCAACAATGGCAGGCGGCCTACCGCAGCGGTGACCTCACCCCGGTACAGGCCATGAAACAACTGGCGACACTGCTGCACGACAGCGAGCGCGCCCTGTGGATTCACCTGCTGGACGAGTCCTCTCTGCTTGCCCAGGCCAATGCCCTGACCGACCCGGATCTGCCTTTATACGGCGTGCCTTTTGCGGTGAAGGACAATATCGATGTGGCCGGCATTCCCACCACCGCCGCCTGCCCCGCCTTTGCCTACACCCCGCAGGAAGACGCCACCGTGGTCAGACTTCTGCGCGAGGCCGGCGCCATTGTGGTGGGCAAAACCAACCTGGATCAGTTCGCCACCGGCCTGGTTGGCACCCGCTCCCCTTACGGTGAGGTACCCAACCCTTTCAACCCCGACTACCTCAGCGGCGGCTCCAGTTCCGGCTCCGCTGTCAGTGTCAGCCTGGGGCTGGTGCCTTTCTCCCTGGGTACCGACACCGCTGGCTCCGGGCGAATTCCCGCTGCCTTCACCAATACCGTGGGCCTGAAACCCACCCGTGGTGCCGCCAGCACCAAAGGTGTCGTGCCAGCCTGTCGGACGCTGGACTGTGTCAGCATCTTTGCGCTGAACGTAGAAGACGCCCAGAGCGTTTACCGCATCATCGGCCAGTTCGATAGCGCCGATGCCTACTGTCGCCAGGCACCGTCGCGCCAGAACACCAGGCTGCCGCCTCGCCCCCGACTGGGCATCCCCAGGGACCTGCCCTGGTTCGGTGATACCCGGGCGAAAGCGCTCTGGGAACAGCAACTGGAAAGCCTCAGCCGCATTGCCGAACTGGTTACCGTGGACACCATGGTGCTGCAGGATGCTGCCGCCCTGCTCTATCAGGGGCCCTGGGTCGCCGAGCGTTTCACCGTCACCGAAGCCCTGCTGCAAAAGCAGCCGGACGCGGTACTGCCGGTCATTCGCGACATCCTCGAACCGGCCGCACAACTCAGCGCCGTTGACAGTTTCCGTGCCCAATACCGGCTGGCCGAACTCAAGCGCCAGTCCGACACCCTGCTGGCGGAGGTAGATGCGTTACTCCTGCCCACGGCGCCGGGCATCTACACCCGCGACGCAGTGCGCGACGACCCCATCACCCTGAACAGCCAACTGGGCACCTGGACCAACTTCGTCAATCTGCTGGACCTGTGTGCCCTGGCCTTACCCGGCGGCTTTCGGGATGACGGTCTGCCCGGGGGCGTCACCCTGATCGCCCCGGCCTGGCACGACCATGCCCTGGCCGAATTCGGACAACGCTGGCAACAACACCAGCCCTGGCAGGCCGGCGCCACCGGACTGGATCTACCCGCACTGCAAACACCCACCACCATTGACGATGACAACACCATCACCGTGGCCGTAGTGGGCGCCCACCTCACCGGCATGCCACTCAACAGTCAGCTGGTCGAGCGTGACGCGGTGCTGCTGGAAGCCACTCACACCGCACCCTGCTATCGCCTCTACGCCCTGGCCAACACGGTGCCACCCAAGCCCGGCCTGATCCGCAATGAAAAGGACGGCGGCACCAGCATTCCCATTGAGCTGTGGCAAATGCCCATCGAACACTTCGGCAGCTTTGTCGGCCTGATCCCCGCCCCGCTGGGCATTGGCAGCCTGGAAACCGTGGAGGGTCGCTGGGTGAAAGGGTTTATCTGCGAGCCCTGGGCCATCGACGACGCCACCGACATTACCGAACTGGGCGGCTGGAGAAACTACATCGCGACATTGAAACAAGACGGAGCCCTGTAATGTTGAAGAAAGTGCTGATCGCCAACCGAGGGGAGATCGCGGTACGCATCTGCCGCACCCTGAAGCAGATGGGTATCGCCTCGGTGGCGGTTTACTCGGAGGCGGACCGCAACAGCCAGCACGTCAGCGTGGCGGATGAAGCGGTATCCCTGGGCGGCCAGACCGCCGCAGAAAGCTATCTGAAAACGGATCTGATTCTGCAGGCCGCCAAAGACACCGGCGCCGACGCCATCATCCCCGGCTACGGCTTTCTTTCCGAAAACGCCGAGTTTGCTGAAGCCTGCGCTGCCAACGGCATTGCCTTTGTCGGCCCTACCCCGAAACAACTGCGCGAGTTCGGCCTCAAGCATGAGGCCCGTGCCATCGCCGAAAAAGCCGGCGTGCCCCTGGCGCCCGGCACCGACCTGCTGGCCAGCCTGGAGGAAGCGAAACAGGCCGCCCTCGATATCGGCTATCCGGTGATGCTGAAGAGCACCGCTGGCGGTGGTGGCATTGGTCTGTCCCGCTGCAATGATGAAGGCGAACTGGTAGCCGCTTTCGAATCCGTAAAACGCCTGGGAGAAAGCTTCTTCTCTGACAGCGGTGTCTTTATCGAACGCTTCGTGGCCCGCGCCCGTCATGTGGAAGTACAGATCTTCGGTGACGGCAACGGCACCGTGCTGGCCCTGGGCGAACGGGAATGCTCCCTGCAACGCCGCAACCAGAAAGTGGTGGAAGAAACCCCGGCCCCTAACCTGCCCCAGGCCACCCGCGAGCAACTGCATGCCAGCGCCGTGCGTCTGGGCCGGACCGTCAAATACCGCTCCGCCGGCACGGTGGAATATATCTACGACGACGAACGCGACGAGTTCTATTTCCTGGAAGTGAACCCCCGCTTGCAGGTGGAACACGGCGTGACCGAATCCGTGTTCGGCGTGGACCTGGTGCAGTGGATGTTGCAACTGGCCGGCGGCGAACGCCCGCCGCTGGATGACAGCTACATCAGCCAGGGCGCCGCCATGGAAGTGCGCATCTATGCCGAAGATGCGTTGAAGGATTTTCAGCCCAGCCCCGGCGAACTGACCGAAGTTCGCTTCCCGGATAACATTCGCCTGGATGGCTGGGTAGATACCGGCACCGTGGTCAGCCCCCACTACGACCCCATGCTGGCCAAGGTCATCGTCCATGGTCGCGATCGCGCCGACACCCTGGAGAAGATGCAGACCGCCCTGGCAGAAACCCGCCTCTCGGGGATCGCCACCAACCTGGATTACCTGCGTCAGATTCTGCGCGACGACAACGTCATCGCTGGCACCGTTTCCACCCGCTATCTGGAGACCTTTGCCTACACGCCCCTGGCCTTCGAGATCGTTGAGCCGGGCACCTACACCACCGTGCAGGATTATCCGGGGCGGGCCGGCTACTGGGATATCGGCGTTCCGCCGTCCGGCCCCATGGACGATGTAGCCTTCCGTATTGGCAACCGCATTGTCGGCAACCATGACAGCGCCGCCGGGCTGGAAGCCACCCTGGTGGGCCCCACCCTCACCTTTCATTGCGATACCGTGGTAGCGCTTACCGGCGCCGCCTGCCAGGCGCAACTGGATGGCGTGCCCGTGCCCTTCTGGGAACCGATCACCATCAAGGCCGGCCAGACCCTGAGCACCGGTAAGGTGGACAGCGGCTGCCGCACTTATATTGCGGTACGCAACGGCATCGACGTGCCCGATTACCTGGGCAGCAAATCCACCTTCGTGCTGGGCAAGTTCGGCGGCCATGGCGGTCGAACCCTGCGCAAGGGTGACGTGCTGTCCATCTGCCAGCCACACCTGGCCGGCTGCCCTACACCGGCGCCAGTCGCCGAGCCACACCCCGCCGAAGACGGCCTGATCCCGGACTACCCGCAACAGTGGGAGATCAAGGTGCTGTACGGCCCCCATGGGGCGCCGGATTTCTTTCGCGAAGACGCCATCGAGGAATTCTTCAGCGCCGACTGGCAAGTGCATTACAACTCCAACCGGCTGGGCATCCGTCTGGTGGGCCCGAAGCCGAGCTGGACCCGCACCGACGGGGGCGAAGCGGGCCTGCACCCGTCCAACGTTCACGACAACGAATATGCCATTGGCTCGATCAACTTCACCGGTGATTTCCCGGTCATCCTCACCAAGGATGGCCCGAGCCTTGGGGGGTTCGTCTGCCCGGTGACCATCGCCAAGGCCGAGCTGTGGAAAGTGGGCCAGTTGAAGCCCGGCGACAGCATCCGCTTCTCACCGATCAGCTTTGCCCAAGCCAAAGCCATGGAAGAGTCTCAGGATGCATCCATTGAAAACCTGGGCGTCATTCCTCGGGTAAACCCGGAAATCAGCGACCACAGCGACGCTTTCACGTCAGCCACCATGCTCGCGGAGAAAGACGCAGACGGCCATGTACCACGCATCGTCTACCGGCAGGCCGGCGACAAATACATTCTCATCGAATACGGCGACAACGTGCTCGACCTGGCCCTGCGCATGCGAGTCCATGCGTTGATGGAAAACCTCAAGGCGTCGCCGGTGGAGGGCATTCTCGAATTGTCCCCCGGGGTACGCAGCCTGCAGATCCATTACGACTCACGACGAATAGATCAAACCACCCTGGTCGAGACCCTGCTGGATCGTGAAAAAAGCATCGGCAGTGTGGACGAAATGGTGGTCACCTCCCGGGTGCTGCATCTGCCCATGGCATTCGAAGACAGCGCCACCCTTGATGCGGTCACCCGTTACCAGGAAACCATTCGCTCCGACGCGCCCTGGTTGCCCAGCAACGTGGAGTTCATTCGTCGCATCAACGGCCTGCAATCCACGGATCAGGTACGCGACATCATTTTCAGCGCCAGCTATCTGGTGCTGGGTCTGGGTGATGTGTATCTAGGTGCGCCCTGCGCAGTGCCCATTGATCCTCGCCACCGTCTGATGACCTCCAAGTACAACCCGGCGCGCACCTATACCGCCGAAGGCACCGTGGGCATCGGCGGCGTTTACATGTGCATCTACGGCATGGATTCCCCCGGCGGTTACCAGCTGGTGGGGCGCACCCTGCCGATCTGGAATAAGCATCTGAAGAACACCCAGTTCCACAGTGGCGAGCCCTGGTTGCTGAAGTTTTTCGACCAGGTTCGCTACTACCCGGTGAGCGAGGAAAAACTCACCGAAATGCGCGACGCCTTCCGCCATGGCCACCTGCAGGTGGAGATCAGCGAAGAGCCCTTCAGCCTGGCCGAGCACCGCCAATTCCTGAAAAACAACGAGCAGGAAATTGCCGACTTCAATGCCCGCCGTGATGTGGCCTTCCGCGAGGAAGTGGCCCGCTGGCAGGACGAGGACGCCGCAGTGGAGTCCGCGCTGATGGGCAGCAAAGCAGACATCGGTGAAGTGGACGGACACCTGATCAGCGCCGAAATCAGCGGCAACGTCTGGAAGCTGCTGGTGGAGGAAGGCTCCCAGGTCAGCGAAGGCCAACCCCTGGTGATCGTGGAGGCCATGAAGATGGAATTCGAAATCGTCGCCAATGCCAGCGGCAAGGTAACCGGCCTGCATTGTCAGCCCGGCTCCATCATCAATGCCGGTGATCCGGTACTGGTCATCGATCCGAAAGCGGTTGCCTGAGAGGATAAGCCATGAAAGCGAACAAAGACAAAAAATCCAGCAACCTGGCGGATCGCATCTATCAGCAACTGAAAAGCGACATCTTCGATTTTCGCCTGATGCCAGGTGACCGCTTCAGCGAAAATGAGATTGCCGAGCGTATGGGTGCATCGCGCACCCCGGTTCGTGAAGCGCTTTTCCGTCTGCAACGCGAATCCTATGTGGATGTCCTTTTTCGCAGTGGCTGGCAGGTCAAACCCTTTGATTTTGATTACTTCGAAGAACTCTACGATGTGCGCACCATTCTGGAATGCGCCGCGGTACGCAAAATCTGCGAGCAGGAAAACAACTCGCCAAAACTCGATGATCTGATTCGCATCTGGTGCGTACCCGAGTCGGAAAGGCTGGAAGACGGCAGCACCCTGAGTCGGCTCGATGAACGCTTTCACGAAATGCTGGTGGAGGCCGCCGGCAACACCGAGATGGCACGCATTCATCACGACCTCACCGAACGCTTGCGCATCATTCGCCGCCTGGATTTCACCAAGCCCCCGCGCATTGATGCCACCTATCAGGAACACAGCTCCATCCTCGATGCCATCCAGCATCGTCGCTGTGAGCAGGCACAGATTCAGCTCCGTGCTCACATCGAAAGTTCCCGCAATGAAGTACGAAAGATAACACTGCATATGCTTCACGAAGCGCGTATGCACAGCGGCGAGTCGGACAACGACGACTAGCAGCCAACGATTTCATTCATCGATGGGGGGAATACCCATGTTACGAAAGGAAGCAGTAACGAGCGCGCTTGCCATGGCCGCTCTCATCACACCGATATCGGCACTGAGTGCCGATATCGATCCGGATATCTCTGTGGGCGGAGGCCTGCGCACCAGCTTTACCAGTGTGGAAAACGCAGCACCTGACGGCGAATCCAGCTCCAGCGATTTCAACCTGGACAGTGTCCGCCTCTACATCAACGGCCAGGTCACTGACACCATCAAGATGACCGTGAACACCGAATACGATGGTGTTGAAGAGAAGATGCGGGTTCTCGATGCCATTGCCCGATTCGAGTATTCCGACACGTTCAACCTTTGGGCCGGCCGCTTCCTGCCCGCCAGTGACCGTTCCAACCTTTCCGGGCCGTACTACCTGACCACCTGGAACTTCCCGTCCGTACAAGCCTACCCGGCTATCTTTGCCGGCCGTGACGACGGCGTTGCCTACTGGGGCCAGGTCAACGAAGGCCAGTTCAAATGGCAGTTCTCTGTCACCGAAGGTCCGGAAGACCCGGTCCCTGCGGAAGATGATGACGACCTGCTATACAGCGGCCGCCTCACCCTCAACCTGCTGGACCCCGAGCCGGGGTATTACAACTCCAGCACCTACTTCGGAGAGAAGGACATTCTCGCCCTTGGCCTGGTAGGCCAGAGCCAGGGTTCCGATTCCGCCTGGAGTGTGGATGCCCTGTTCGAGAAAAACACCGGCGCCGGCACTGTCACCGTTGAAGGGGCCTATTACCAGTACGACGGCCTTGGCGGTCTGGGCGGCGACGAAAGTGAAGGCTATTTCGTACTGGCCGGCTTTCTGTTTCCGCAGGAAATCGGTCCGGGTCAGCTGCAGCCGGTGATTCGTTATACCGAGGGTGAAGTGACCGATGGCGCCGAGGGCGACATCAGCGAGTTCAACCTGAACTACATCATCAAGAGCCATAACGCCCGCATCAGCGCGGCCTATCAGGATCGGAACGACGAACTGTTCAGTGACAACGACACCTTTGTACTGGGTCTGCAACTACAGATGTAAGTGCATCACGACAAGGAGTTTTGCCATGCAAATTTCAAATACACTGAAACGACTGACTGCAGGAATCATGATTTCCGGCAGCATTATCTACAGCGGCACGGTAATGGCCGCCGACACCATCAAGGTCGGGGTACTGCATTCCCTGTCCGGCACCATGGCCATCAGTGAATCCACCCTGAAAGACACCGTTCTGATGATGATCGAGGAACAGAACAAGAAGGGCGGCGTGATGGGCAAACAGCTGGAACCGGTGGTCGTCGACCCTGCCTCCAACTGGCCCCTGTTCGCGGAAAAAACCCGCGAGCTGATCAGCCAGCAAGGTGTGGATGTGATCTTCGGCTGCTGGACATCCGTATCGCGTAAATCCGTGCTGCCGGTGGTGGAAGAACTCAACGGCCTGCTGTTCTACCCGGTGCAGTACGAGGGTGAAGAGTCGTCCCAAAATGTGTTCTACACCGGTGCCGCACCCAATCAGCAGGCGATCCCGGCGGTCAACTACCTGATCAACGAACTGGGTGTGGAACGCTTCGTGTTGGCCGGTACCGATTATGTGTACCCGCGCACCACCAACAAGATCCTGGAAGCCTACCTGAAGTCCAAGGGCGTGGCCGACAAGGACATCATGATCAACTACACCCCGTTCGGTCACTCCGACTGGCAGTCCATTGTTAGCGACATCAAGGCATTCGGTAACCAGGGCAAGAAAACCGCGGTAGTCTCCACCATCAACGGTGATGCCAACGTGCCGTTCTACAAGGAACTGGGCAACCAGGGCGTCAGCGCCCAGGACATTCCGGTAGTGGCTTTCTCCGTGGGTGAAGAGGAACTGTCCGGCATCGATACCGGCCCGCTGGTCGGCCACCTGGCCGCCTGGAACTATTTCCAGAGCGTCTACAACGATAGCAACGATGCGTTCATCGCCCAGTGGCACGATTTCACCAAGGACGACAAACGCGTCACCAACGATCCCATGGAAGCCACCTATATCGGTTTCAACATGTGGGTGAAAGCTGTGGAAAAAGCCCAGTCCACCGACACCGACAAAGTGGCGGCAGCCATGATCGGCGTGGAAACCCCGAACCTGACCGGCGGCACGGCGGTGATGAACGAAAACCATCATCTGTCCAAGCCGGTGCTGATTGGCGAAATCCAGGATGACGGTCAGTTCGCCGTGGTCTGGGAAACCGACGGCCTGGTGAAAGGCGATGCCTGGTCCGACTACCTGCCCGGCTCCAAGGATCTGATTTCCGACTGGAGCGCGCCGACGCAATGCGGCAACTACAACACCAAGACCAAGCAATGCCTTGGCAGCAAGGCCATGCAGTAACAGGCACTACCCTCTCCGGTTATCACCAGGCGGTAACCCGCCCGGTGATAACCGGCTTTTTCCAATACACCCAGCCTGCAAGGAGCCCGTTATGGGTCATGTGATTGGCCGATTTTTCATCACCCTGCTGCTGGCAGCGTTATGCAATGTCGTCCTGGCTGAAGACGCCACGGACACAGGCCCGGCCCCCAACGCCGGCCTCCACGATATTCTCAACCAGTTGGCCAGCCGCAGCTTCGATGACAAGGAAGCCGCCATACGCCAACTGGCCGGGCAGGACCACCCGCGCGTGGTGCCCCTGCTCAATGCCCTGATGAATCGCGACCTGGTTCAACATCGGGACAGCGGCGCCATTCTGCTGGGCAGCAAGAACAGTGACGGCTGGCAGCTGCTGGATCCAGTCAGCGAGGAAGTACAGCAACAAGTCGGCTCGCGGGACGCCCGCCCGGTGGTGATCAATAACCGCCTGCGTACCGTCATCAATAATCAGCTGGCCCTGCGCGACCTGGCCAGCCCGGACAGCGAGCAGCGCTACCAGGCCGCCGGCCAGCTTATCGGCAACGCCGACCCGGAAATGCTCTCGGCACTGGCCGCGCGGCGGGCCAAGGAAACCGTTGCCCGGGTACAGGATCGTATCGATGTGGCGCTCAATATCGCCACCCTGAACGGCGATGATCTGGCCGCCCGCCTGAATGCCATTGAGGCACTGGCCGGCAGCCTGCACCCTGCCGCCAAAAACGCTCTGCGCGACCGGGTCGCCGCCAGCGACAACCCGGCGGAAGTGCGCGCGGCAGAAAAGGCCCTGGCCCGCATCGAAGCCCGCATCGAACGCTACCAGACAGCCGACACCCTGTTCTTCGGCCTCAGCCTGGGCTCGGTGCTGTTGCTCGCCGCTATCGGGCTGGCCATCACCTTCGGGGTCATGGGTGTGATTAACATGGCCCACGGCGAACTGATCATGATTGGCGCCTACACCACCTATGTGATTCAGCAGCTTTTACCCAACAGTCACGAATGGTCGCTGCTGATCGCCATCCCTGCCGCCTTTGTGGTGTCGGCCCTGGTGGGCATTCTGATTGAACGCTTTGTGATTCGTTTTCTGTATGGGCGACCACTGGAAACGTTGCTCGCCACCTTCGGGGTCAGCCTGATTCTGCAACAGGCCGTGCGGGTTATCTTTTCGCCCCTGAACCGCACCGTGATCACACCGGAATGGATGAGTGGCGCACTGGAAATCAACCCGGTGTTCTCACTCACCTATAACCGCCTCTACATCATCTTTTTTGCCCTGGCCGTATTCCTGGCCCTGCTCACCCTGCTGAAGAAAACCCGTCTTGGCCTGCAGGTCAGAGCCGTCAGCCAGAACCGCACCACCGCCCGCGCCATGGGCATTCGCAGCGAGCGGGTCAATGCGCTGACCTTCGGCCTGGGCTCGGGGATCGCCGGCGTCGCCGGGGTGGCCCTGGCACAGCTCACCAATGTGGGGCCCAACCTGGGCCAGAGCTACATCATCGATTCCTTCATGGTGGTGGTGTTCGGCGGTGTCGGTAATTTGTGGGGCACCCTCACTGCAGCTTTCAGTCTTGGCATCGCCAACAAGTTGCTGGAGCCCGTCGCCGGAGCGGTACTGGCAAAAATCATCGTGCTGATCTTCATCATCCTGTTTATCCAGCGCAAACCACGGGGTCTGTTCCCGCAACGTGGCCGGGCCGCGGAGGAATAAAATGCGAGACTCAACCTTCAAAAGCGCCTTCAGTGATCGCACCGCGAAAACCTTTATGGGCGTACTGCTGGGTGCCACGCTGGTGGTCACCCTGCTCAACCAGTTTTTCCCGCCGGACTCGCCGCTGCATGTGAGCGCCTACACCGTCACCCTGCTGGGCAAGTACCAGTGCTACGCCCTGCTGGCCCTGGCGCTGGATCTGGTGTGGGGTTACTGCGGCATCCTCAGCCTGGGCCATGGCGCCTTCTTTGCCCTGGGCGGCTACGCCATGGGCATGTACCTGATGCGTCAGATCGGCGACCGGGGCGTGTACGGCAACCCGGAGTTGCCAGACTTCATGGTGTTCCTGAACTGGAGCGAACTGCCCTGGTACTGGCAGGGTTTCGATCAGTTCTGGTTTGCCGCCCTGATGATCCTGCTGGTCCCCGGCCTGCTGGCCTTCGTGTTCGGCTGGCTGGCATTCCGCTCCCGGGTTACCGGTGTCTATCTGTCCATCATTACCCAGGCACTCACCTATGCCCTGATGCTCGCCTTCTTCCGCAACGAACTTGGCTTTGGCGGCAACAACGGCCTCACCGACTTCAAGGAACTGCTGGGCTTTTCCCTGCAGTCCGACAGCACCCGCGTCGGTCTGCTGATGGCGACCTCCCTCTCTCTGGCCATGGCCTTTGTGCTGTGTCGCTGGATCACCGGCAGCAAACTGGGGCGGGTTGTCATGGCCGTACGGGATGCGGAATCCCGGGCCCGCTTTGTGGGTTATCGCACCGAACACTACAAACTGTGGATCTTCACCGTCAGCGCCATTCTTGCCGGCATCGCCGGGGCGCTCTATGTGCCTCAGGTGGGCATCATCAACCCGGGGGAATTCTCGCCGCTCAACTCCATCGAGCTGGTGGTGTGGGTGGCGGTAGGCGGACGCGCCACCCTGTATGGCGCGGTGATCGGCGCCATCCTGGTCAACTACGGCAAGACCGTCTTCACCGGCGTCATGCCGGAGGCCTGGCTGTTCGCCCTGGGCGGACTGTTCGTAGCGGTCACCGTCTTCCTGCCCCAGGGACTGGTGGGCCTGGTCAGCCAACGCTGGGCAGCCATCCAGAAACAGTTCCAGAAAAAGGAAACCGGTAACGACAACCACACTCCGGCAGAAGGAGAGACCCCATGAGCGCACTTGACAACCTGCGCGACACCTTTCGCCGCGACCAGGTATTCGATTTCATGCGCCAGGGCACCCGTGCCGTGGCGCCCGGCCAGCTGGATTCCAGTGCCGGCAAGAACATCCTTTACCTGGAAGACATCACCGTCAGCTTTGACGGCTTCAAGGCCCTTAACGATCTGACCCTGTACATCAAGACCGGCGAACTGCGTTGCATCATCGGCCCCAACGGCGCGGGCAAATCCACCATGATGGACGTGATCACCGGCAAGACCCGGCCGGATAGCGGCACCTGCTTCTTCGGCCAGACCCTGGATCTGACCGCCATGAGCGAAACCGACATTGCCATGGCCGGCATCGGCCGAAAATTCCAGAAGCCCACCGTGTTCCCTGAACACACCGCCTTTGAAAATCTGGAACTGGCCATGAACGGCCCCAGGGGGCCCTGGCATTCCCTGTTCACCCGATTAAGCGGGGAACAGAAAAGCTGGATCGAGGACACCCTGGCCACCGTGGGTCTGCTGGAAGATCGCCACAAGGTAGCCGGGCTGCTTTCCCATGGTCAGAAGCAATGGCTGGAAATCGGCATGGTGCTGATGCAGAAACCGCAACTGCTGCTGGTGGACGAACCCATCGCCGGCATGACCCGCCAGGAAGTGGAACGTACCGGCGAATTACTGAAAAGTCTGGCGGGAAAACACTCGGTGGTCGTCGTCGAACACGACATGGAATTCATCCGCTCCATCGCCAGCACCGTCACCGTGCTACACCAGGGCAGCGTGCTGGCCGAAGGCACCATGGAGCAGGTGCAGAATGATCCCAAAGTCATCGAAGTTTACCTGGGCGAATAACAGCCCCCTGTAGGAGCGCCGCTCTCTGTGCTCTGCGAGTATGAGGCGCGAAAACCGCTCACAATAGAGAGTACCGAGAAGCTAGTAACGAGTAACGAGTTGCGAAAACCGAAAATCTTTTGCCTTTCGAAACTCGCTTCTCGCTACACATAACTGGGCATTCGCGCCTCAAGCGGCGCTCCTACAGCGGCTTCGCAATAATGTTACGGAGTAAAACCGTGCTGAAACTGAACAACGTCAACCAGTACTATGGCGAATCCCACACCCTCTGGGATCTGGATCTGGGACTAAACCAGGGTGAATGCCTGTGCGTCATGGGACGTAACGGTGTCGGCAAGACCACCCTGCTGAAAACCATCATGGGCCTGTTGCCAGTGAAAAGCGGCAGCATTGAATTCAATGGACTCGATTATGCTAAACAAGCTGCGGAAGAACGGGCCCGGGCCGGCATCGGCTACGTCCCCCAGGGACGGGAAATCTTTCCGCTGCTCAGCGTGGAAGAAAACCTGGAAACCGGCCTGCAGGCCCGCCCGGATCGCAGCAAGAAAATTCCCGATCGCATCTACGAACTGTTTCCGGTACTCCATGAAATGCGCAACCGCCGCGGCGGCGACCTGTCCGGTGGCCAGCAACAACAACTGGCCATCGGCCGTGCCCTGGCGCTGGACCCAAAGCTACTGATTCTTGATGAGCCCACCGAAGGGATTCAGCCCAACATCGTCGACATGATCGGCCGGGTGATCAAAACCCTGAACAAGGAAGAAGGCCTCACCGTGTTACTGGTGGAGCAGAAGCTCCATTTCGCCCGCGCCACCGCCGACCGTTTTGCCATTATTGACCGCGGCAGCAAGGTGGCAGAGGGAGACATAGGCGAGCTGGACGATACGTTGATTAAGAGTTATCTGACCGTCTGATCATCAACGCTCCTCCTCTGTCGTAGGAGCGCCGCTAGCGACGCTCCTGCAGGCAAAGACGGGTTGCTGCTGTGCGTCTTTACCGTGGACAGCTTACACTGGCCACCTTGCACACTGACAGGCGACCACAATGCTCAACCGCATGACCCAACTGTTCCCGCTCTGGGCCCTGCTGTTTTCCCTGCTGGCCTACTGGCAACCAGCCCTGCTGGTCGGCGGCAAAGACGCTATTGTGCCATTGCTCATGCTGATCATGTTCGGCATGGGCCTGTCGCTCACCTGGGAGGATTTTCAGCGGGTGCTACGCCAGCCGGGCATTATCGGCCTGGGGCTGCTGCTGCAATACAGCCTGATGCCGCTGCTCGCCTTTGCCATCGGCATCGCCCTGCAGCTTCCCCAGGAATTACTGGTGGGGCTGGTGCTGGTGGGTGCCTGTCCCGGCGGTACCGCGTCCAACGTGATCGCCTATCTGGCGCGGGCAGATGTAGCCCTGTCAGTGGCCATTACCTTTGCCTCTACCCTGGTGGCGGTCGTTGCCACGCCATTGCTGACCTGGGTGTATCTGGGGGAACGCATCCCGGTGCCCATTGACGGCATGCTGATTTCATTGCTGCAAATCGTGCTCTTGCCGGTCACCGTAGGCTGTTTCCTCAATACCCGCTTTGCCCGCCAGCTGGCACCGCTGCGCGATGTCTTTCCGCTGGTTTCTGTGGCCGCCATTGTGGTGGTGATCGGGATTATCGTGGCCCTGAACCAGGGGCGCATTGCCCAGGCAGGCATTGCCATCTTTATTGCGGTGGTGGCCCACAACGGTCTCGGCCTGGCCAGCGGCTACGGCATCGCACGGCTGTTGCGCCTGGATAAAAAGCGCGCCCGCACCCTAGCCATCGAAGTGGGCATGCAGAATTCCGGTCTGGGTGTGGCACTGGCCGTAAAACACTTCAGCGCCATGGCCGCCCTGCCCGGTGCGCTGTTCAGCATCTGGCACAATCTGTCCGGGTCGTTGTTGGCGACAATTTGGAGACGCAGCCCCGCAGAAAGCCCCCGTAGGAGCGGCGCTTGAGCCGCGAATAATCAGTCTCGAGTTACGAGAAGCGAGTTTCGAACCCCAGACCTCGACACTTTTTTGATCTTCGGAACTCGCTTCTCGTAACTCGCAACTTTCCGGCTGTTCGCGGCTCAAGCGCCGCTCCTACGGGAACGCGATCTTTACGGCGCGAGCCGCTCCCGCACCCAACTCCCGTCCGCCTGTTTGCGGTAACGGAAACGGTCATGCAGTCGGCTTGGCCGACCGTGCCAGAACTGGATTTCCGTGGGCGTGATGCGATAGCCACCCCAGTTGGCAGGTCGGGGCACTGGCGCTTCCGGGTGCTGCTGTTGCAAGGCTTCCACTTCCGCTTCCAGCCATTCCCGGCTGGTCGGCTGGCTTTGCGGGGAAATGGCCGCGCTGATCTGGCTGGCGTAGGGTCGCGACGCAAAGTAGCTTTCCGATTCCTCTTCATCCACCTTGCTGGCTTCACCGATCACAATCATCTGCCGGTCAAAGGGCTGCCAGAACATGGTGAACGATACCTTGGCATTGGCCGCAATCTCTTCACCCTTGCGGCTGTCGTAATGGGTAAAAAAGGTAAAGCCGCCGCCTTCGATCCCTTTCAGTAATACCACCCGGGTAGAGGGTTGGCCGTCAGCACTGACCGTGGCCAGGGTCATGGCGTTGGGCAGCGGGAACCCGGCTTCGATGGCTTCATCCACCCAGCGCCGGGCCTGCTCTACGGGATTGTCGTGGAGGAGCCCTTCGCTAAGGCCCTCGGCATGATATTCTTCGCGTACGTCTTTCATGGTCTCCCCGGCGTTCAGACTGAGCCAACAGTATAGCGCCGCTACCGTGAAGACACCGAACCGGGATCAAGAAAACCATGCTGGATACCTCCGCCGAAAACCGCCGTCGCCATTCTCTGGACCCACATCAACCGGTGTGGCTGTTTGGCTATGGTTCGCTGATCTACAAGGCGGACTTTCCCTTTCTGGAACGGCGGCCCGCGACCATCCGCGACTGGGCACGCCGTTTCTGGCAGGGCTCCCATGATCATCGTGGCACCCCTGACCGCCCCGGCCGGGTGGTCACCCTGATTCAGACACCGGGCGCCCTCTGCACCGGAATGGCGTACCGGATTACCCCGGATGTGTTCGAGCATCTCGACCATCGGGAGAAAAATGGTTACCTGCGCTTTCGCACCCAGCTCACCTTTGCCGACGGGGATCAGGCGGACGGTCTGGTCTATATTGCCACCGAGGACAATGCCGCTTTTCTCGGACAGACCGACGAACTGCTGATTGCCCGTCACATCGCCACCAGCCAGGGCCCCAGCGGCAGCAACCGGGATTATCTGCTGCAGCTGGCCGAGGCGTTGCGGGACATGGACGCTGACGACGACCATGTCTTTACCATCGAACGGCACCTGCTCAGCCTGTAGGCTTTGCCGTCTCTCGTTGGCGCTTTGCTCGCAAAGCGAAGGCTTCTGACGGTCCGGGGTCTGAGATTCGCTTTGCATGCAAAGCTCCAACAGCGGCATTCACACCGCCTGCATATACCGATCCCAATAGCCATGCTGCGGCTCAATCTGCTCCACCACATCCACCCATAACCCGGACGGGTCACGCAGGCCGAAGCGGCGCTGGCCGAAAGGCTCGTCGCTGAGCGGGTAATCCACCTGGCCGTCACTGGCCTGGAAATCCGCCAGCGCCTGACGGGCATCCTCCACTTCGATCTCCAGGCACAGTCCCTGCCCGCCAAAGGTCTCCGGGCCCGGTGGGGCTGAGGGATGATCCGGGCTCATGAACGCCACCACGCTGCCCTGCTGCTCGTCCCCCAGCAGCACAAACCAGTCGCTGTCGAACAGCACATCCAGGCCGAAATGCTGTTGCCAGAAATCCCGGCAGGCCACTTTATGCTCGGTGACCACGATGGGGTAACGGTCGCTGATCTTCATCTGATACCTCCTTGTGAATAAAACAGACAATCAGTCTGTTTTGAGTAAATAAAAACAAACTGGTAGTTTGTTTGTCAACCAGAAGAGGACATCATGGCCACCAATGCCCAACGTCGCGCCCAGACCCGCGGCTGTCTGATCAATGCCGCCCGCCATTTGTTTGCCGAACAGGGCTACGCGGACACCAGTACGGAGACCATTCTGTCCGGTGCCGGGGTGACCCGGGGCGCCATGTACCACCATTTCCGCAACAAGGCGGAGCTGTTCGAAGCGGTTTGCGATCTGCTCAGCCGGGAAGCCATGGCAGCCATCGAGAAAGCCGTCGCCGGGCAGCGCGGTAGCCTGGCCACCCTGAAGGCTGGCAGCCTGGCCTGGGTGGATTTCATGGCCCGGGACGATGTGCGACGCATCCTGGTCGTCGAAGCCCCCTCGGTGCTGGGCCAGGAGCGTTGGCGGGCCCTGGACGAGCGTTACAGCTTCCCGCTGTTGCGTGAGGGCATTCGCGAAGCCATGGAAGAAGGCGCCCTGCACTTTTCCGGCAGCGCCGAAGGACTGGCCGTATTGCTCAACGGCGCCATGAATGCGCTGGTACTGAATGATCCCTGGGCCGAGAATCTGCCCCGCTTGCGCCAGGATCTGCTGGCGCTGTTCGATTGCTTTAGTGGAGAGACCCCATGAGCGCTTGCCCCTGCCAGTCCGGACTGGACTACGCACACTGTTGCCAGCCCCTCCACCAGGGCAAGCCGGCAGCCTCACCGGAAGCGTTGATGCGTTCGCGGTTTTCCGCCTTTGCGTTGAAAAATACCGACTACATCGCCCGGAGTTGGCACCTGAGCCAGCGCCCTGTCGGGCTGGACCTGGATGACGACCAGCAGTGGCTGGCTCTGGAGATCATCGCCAGTGGCGAAGAGGGAGATACTGGCTGGGTTCACTTTTGCGCCACCAGCAAGGATCGTCAGGGCTTGAGCGCACTCGAAGAACGCTCGCGTTTCGTGCGCGAAAACGGCCACTGGTATTACCTGGACGGCACACCCTCAGTCAGCGCATTAAAGCGTGGCAGAAATGATCCCTGCCCCTGCGGTAGCGGCAAGAAATTCAAGAAGTGTTGCGGGTGATGATCAGCTTCTAGCTACCAGGGACGAGCTACAAGACAGAAAAAAAATAGTGGGATTACTTCGTAGCTCGTAGCTAATTCTCTCCCGTCACGAAAACCGCAACAAGCCATCCTCCACCGGCTCTTCCAGTAAAATATGCTTATCCTTGCCGTAATGGTTGACCACCTTCCACGGGTGATGTCTCCCCTGGCGCGGCAGTTTATGGCTTGAACGTTTCACGTACCCGGAGGCCAGGGCGTCCATGATGGATCTGTCTGCCAGGGTCAGATCGCTGTCCCCTTCCGGGGTGACGACCGTCAGCCCTTCCGCGTCCATGTAATTGAGCAAGCGGCAAATATAGGCCGAGGCGATATCCGCTTTCAGGGTCCAGGACGCATTGGTATAACCGAATATCCAGGCCATGTTCGGTACGCCTTCCATCAGTACGCCCTTGTAAGTCATCCGCTCACTCACATCCAGGGGCTCGCCATCCAGGGACAGGCTCATTCCCCCCAGCACCTGCAGGTTCAGACCGGTGGCGGCAATGATGATATCCGCGTCCAGTTCGCGGCCGGATTTGAGACGAATACCGTTTTCCGTAAAGGTATCGATATGGTCGGTCACTATGTCGGCTTTGCCTTCGCGCAAATCCCGGAACAGATCCGCATCCGGCACCGCACAGAGCCGTTCATCCCAGGGCTGATAAACGGGCTGAAAATGTGTCATGTCGAAATCTTTCCCCACATGACGTTTCACGTTGGACAGCAGTAGCTTGCGGGTAAAGTCGGGATACTTTTTCGCGATCACATAGATCAGTCGCTGCAACTTGATATTACGCCAGCGGGCCATGCGGTAGACCCAACCGGACGGCAACACACGATCCAGTAATTCAGAAAACTTGTCGTAGGCGGGAACAGAAAAGATATAGGACGGTGATCGCTGCAGCATGGTGATGTGCGACGTTTCTTCCGCCATGGCCGGCACCAGTGTCACCGCTGTCGCACCGCTGCCGATCACCACCACCTTCTTGTCGCGGTAATCCAGGTCTTTGGGCCATTGCTGCGGGTGCACGCAGGTACCCTGAAACCGGTCCATACCGGGAAACTCCGGCAGATAACCCTGATCATAATTATAGTAACCGGTGCAGCCGATCAGAAAACGGGACAGAAAGGTTTCCGTTTCCCCGCTGTCTTCGCGCTCCGCCGTTACAGTCCAGCGATTCTCCGAGGAGGACCAGGCCGCCCCGGTGACCTTCAGACCATAATGAATATGCGGGCTGACCCTGTATTCATCGGCGGTCTCGTGAATATAGTTGCGAATGGATGGCCCGTCCGCCAGCACCTGCAGTTCATTCCAGGGGCGGAACCCATAGCCGAAGCTGAACATATCCGAATCGGAACGAATGCCGGGATAGCGAAACAGATCCCAGGTGCCGCCCATGGCCTGACGCCGCTCCAGAATGGCAAACGTCTTGCCGGCGCATTCTTTCTGCAGGTGACAGGCGGCGCCGATGCCGGAAAGCCCGGCGCCGATGATCAGCACATCAAATTCGTGGTGGCTACTGTTTTTCTCCATCCGTTGTCTCCCGAAAAATCCGCGAAAACCCGGCCCTGTCGCTTCTTCTGCGGCAACAGTGTCGCTTCCTTTCCCTCCCTATCCCAACGTAATTTATCGCCGTTAACAATCTTTTTATTCGCACCACCGCACTGCAAATTCTTTCCGCGAAAAGCCCCGCAAGGTTGCCAAGTTAATACAAACCATGGCTTGGCCATCCGCAATATTGGGTATAGCTTAAAACTGAAACCGTGATTTCATCGCGGCGCATGACATGAGCCTTTGCCGCCACGTTGAAATCAGCGATTAAGGTTCAAAGTGATAACTTTGCATGCAGGGTGGAGACATGAAATCAGCAGAACAAACCACCGCTTTTACAGACTGGCATGACGGCAAACGTTACCTATGGTTACTCAGCCCCGCCATTCCGGTACTGGCTGTGTCGTTTCTACTCATCTACATGTTTATCTGGGACTGGCCCGGCCTGCTCTGGGGCGGCCCCCTGTTGGTGTACGGCCTCATTCCCCTGGCCGACTGGGTCATCGGCACCGACACCAACAACCCGCCGGAATCTGCCGTCCCGCAACTGGAAGACGACAAGTATTATCGCCTGATCGTCTATGCCTATATCCCAACGCAATATCTCGCCACCATTATGGGCGCCTGGCTGGTAGCCCAGGGACAAACGCCGATGTGGGGATTGGTAGGCCTTGTCTTCAGTGTCGGCGCGGTGAACGGCATCGCCATCAACACCGCCCACGAACTGGGCCACAAGAAAACCAAAAACGAGCGCTGGCTGGCCAAGATCACCCTGGCACCAGTGGCCTACGGGCATTTCTTTGTGGAACACAACAAGGGCCACCACAAGAACGTGGCCACGCCGGAAGACCCGGCCAGTGCCCGCATGGGTGAATCCTTCTGGCGGTTCCTGCCGCGCACCATGATCGGCAGCGTCAAATCCGCCTGGCACATCGAGGCCCAGCGTCTGGAGCGTTGCGAGGATCCGCTGTGGTCGTTGAAAAACGAAAACCTGCAGGGCTGGTTGATGACAGTGCTGCTGTTCGGGCTACTGACCCTGTGGCTGGGCTGGATTGTGCTGCCTTTCCTGCTGTTGCAAGCGTTCTACGGCGCCTCCCTGCTGGAGGTAATCAATTACATGGAACACTACGGGCTGCTGCGCCAGAAGAAAGCCGACGGCCGCTATGAGCGTTGCGAACCAAGACACTCCTGGAACAGCAACCACATCGTGACCAACCTGTTCCTCTATCAACTGCAGCGCCATTCTGATCACCACGCCAACCCGACCCGGCGTTTCCAGGCGCTGCGCCACTTTGATGACAGCCCACAACTGCCCTCGGGTTATGCCTCCATGTTGATGCCGGCCTACATTCCTTTTGTCTGGTACCAGAAGATGGACCCGCTGGTATACCAGCACTACAAGGGTGACCTGACCCAGGCCAACCTGCAGCCGGGCAAACGGGAAAAGCTGCTGAAGAAATGGCAACAGCCGGCGGCGACCTATCACAGCGCCGACTCGGAACCGGATGTGGCGGAAGGCGCGGTGGCGGAAGCCCATCAGGCGGAGCAGGAAATCGACACCCCACACCAGTTCCAGTGCCCCAATTGCGGCTATGTGTATGACGAGAGTCGCGGCGAAGAAAAGGAAGGTTTTGCGCCGGGCACCCGCTGGCTGCAAATCCCCAATGACTGGCCGTGCCCGGATTGTGCGGTGCGCGAAAAAGTGGATTTTGTCCTCAGGAAACACTGAGAGGACAACCCCGGCGAACCTAAATATCCCCCCCGTGTACGCCGGGGTCTTTTACAGCGCCCCCTCCTTGCGCATGGCGAGAGGGGGCATTCCAAACCAGCGTCGAAAGGTTCGGCTGAAGTTGGATGTATCCTGGTAGCCAAGCTTTTCGGCGATGCGCTCTATGGGCAACTGGGTTTCCGTCAACCACCAGGCTGCCAACTCACTGCGCACATCATCCAGCAATTGCTGATAACGGGTGTCTTCCGCTTTCAACTTGCGGATCAGGGTGCGGGGCGACATGGCAAATTTTTCCGCCATGATTTCCAGGGAAGGGAACTCACCCTGACAATCCAGTAGCACCAGGCTGACCTGCTGACTGAACGGCCCGCCTTTTTCCAGTTGTTTGAGCTGGTGTTCACAATCACGAATGGCATTGCGGTGCATGGCCGGGTCTGCGGTCAGGCAAGGGGATGCCAGTTGCTCTGCTGGCACCTCAATCAGAAAGCACTCCGCATCAAACGCCACCGGACAGCCAAGCAAACGTTCATAGTGCTCCGCCCAGGCCGGGCGCTCGAAAGGCAGGTGGACCCGGGCGCCACGGGAGCGGCCGGTGGACACCGCATCCGTCATCTGGAAATAACTGCCCAGCAGGGCGCCGAGCAAAAATTCCCGGCAGTCGCCCAGGTCCGTTTGTTCCTTCAGCTGTAACCGGCCCCAGCCATCCTGCTCTTCAAAGGTTAGCTCGATCAGCTGCAGGCGCACCCCCACATAGCGGGCCACCACGGATAGCAGAGTGCGTATATCCGGCGCCGAGACCACCGCATAGCCCAGCGCGCCGTGCGATGACACCGGCGTATTGCCGCCAATCTTCACACCGATCCAGGGTTCCTGAGTCAACCGCAAGGCCCGACGGATCAACCGCGACAGCTGTTCCAGGCTGAGATAGCGATGCTCACTCAACAATTCCTGCCAGGCCAGCCGGGTACCGGAAAAGATATCCCCATCGCTGAAGCCTTCCCGCTTCAGGTGCGCGCAGAGCACACGGCTGTAGGTCGGATGAATGGCCGGCTTCAACCGGTCCATTTCCCCAAGCGCCATCGGATCCTCTTCTGTCAGTGAGTGAGTCCCTAGCCTACCCCTAAACGCCCTGTTTAATCTGTCACTTTATGACGATTTTTTGCCACCTCTAGGGGTGCTCGCCCCGGTCTTTCCGGAACACTATGAAGAAACTCAGATACCACCAATAACCAATGAGGTCATACCATGAGTCAAGCTGGCGTATTTGTCGGCCCTTCCGGCGTCGAGTACCGCGATCGCAAGCGGCACCTGTGGATTGTGTCTCTCTTTGTTCCGGGCACCGTTTTCCTCGGCCCGCTATTGGTGATGGCAACCGGAGAGCCCTGGCTGCTGTGGTTACCACTGGCATTCTATTATCTGGCTATTCCGCTGCTTGATATGCTGATTGGCCAGGACCGCAGCAACCCGCCGGAAGAGGTGGTGCCACAGCTGGAAGCCGACCTGTTCTATCGGCGAATGACCTATGCCCTGGTGCCGATCCTGCTGAGCGCGTACCTGTTCGGCATGTGGTTTGTTGGCACCCACTCACTTCCACTACATGGCATCATTGCCATGGTACTGCTCACCGGCACCATCTGCGGTGCCGCCGGTATCAACCTGGGCCATGAGCTGGGCCACAAGAAAACGCGCACCGAGCGCTGGCTAGCCAAGCTGGTACTGGCGCCGGTGGGCTACGGCCACTTCCCCATTGAGCACAACAAGGGCCACCATCGTGATGTGGCCACCCCGGAAGACCCGGCATCCTCTCGTCTGGGAGAATCCATCTGGAAGTTTGCCCTGCGGGAAATTCCCGGCACCATGAAGCGGGCCTGGCACCTGGAAAAAGCCCGGCTGCACAAGGAAGGCAAATCCGTGTGGTCCCTGGACAATGAGATTCTGCAACCGGGTGTGCTAAGCCTGATCATCTGGGGCAGCATCATCGCCCTGTTTGGCTGGAAAATGCTGCCCATTATTGCCGCCGCTACCTTGTGGTCCTACCTGCAGCTGACCTCCGCCAATTACGTGGAACACTACGGTCTTCTCCGCCACAAGGATGCCAATGGTCGCTATGAACGCACCCAGCCGCACCACAGCTGGAACAGCAACCATATGTTCTCCAACTGGGCGTCCTTCCACCTGCAGCGTCATTCCGATCATCACGCGCACCCCGCACGCCGTTACCAGAGCCTGCGTCATTTCGAGGGCCTGCCGACGCTCCCCAACGGCTACTTCGGTATGTTCCTGATCAGCTATATACCGCCGCTGTGGTTCAAGGTCATGGACCGACGCATGCTGGAACACGCCGGTTATGACGCCGCCAACATCAACTTTGATCCGGCACGGCGCGATGCACTGATTCGTAAATACCAGATCAAACAGACCACGTAGTCTGCACCGGGTATGGCATTTGCCCCACCCTCCTTGGTGGGGCTTTTTTTGTCGCGAACACCCGCTGTTTGGCAAAGGGTAGGGGTACTGAGCCTTTTCCCGGTTACGTTTACCCCTATCAATCCCTTAGGATAGGACCATCATTGGACAGTCGTTCCGATTTCGCTTTGCGTTCATTTCCAAGGAGTTCCCATGAGTGATGCACAGTTTGACGTGGTGGTGTTTGGCGCCACCAGTTTTGTCGGCCAGATTCTCTGCCAGTACCTCACTGACACTTATGGGGTGGATGGCGACCTGAAATGGGCGGCGGCAGGCCGATCCAAAGACAAGCTGGAACAGGTAAAGGCCCAGCTGGGCCAGGCCGGCAGCGCGCTGCCACTGCTCACCGCCGATGCCAACGACGACGCCAGCCTGGACAGCCTCTGCGCCCAAACCCGGGTAGTGGTGTCCACCGTGGGCCCTTACGCGCTCTATGGTGAACCCATGATTCGTGCCTGTGTAACCAGCGGCACCGATTACTGCGACCTGACCGGTGAAGTGCAGTGGATTGCCGCCATGCTGGAAGAATATGAAGACCAGGCCAAACAGAGTGGCGCCCGCATCGTGCACTGCTGCGGCTTCGATTCCATTCCCTCGGACATGGGCACCTACTTCCTACAGCAGCAGGCCCAGGCCCGCTTCAAGGCGCCCGCCACCCGCGTAAAAATGCGCGTAAAGGTCGCTAAAGGCGGCGTCTCCGGCGGCACAGTGGCGAGCATGATGAATATTGCCGAAGAAGCCGCAGGAGACCCGGCCCTGCGCAAGAAACTGGCCAACCCCTATCTGCTGTGTCCGCCGAATCATGGTTTCAATGCCCGTCAGGACAGCATCAGCATGCCGCGTAAGGATGAAGACTTCGATGCCTGGGCCGCGCCTTTCGTGATGGACGCCATCAACAGTCGTATCGTGCATCGCTCCAATGCACTCAACGGCAAGGCCTACGGCGACAACTTCACCTACAACGAAGCCATGCTGGCCGGACCGGGCATGGGCGGGCGCATGAAGGCCCTGGGTATCGGCACCGGCACCGGCCTGTTCTTCGCCGCCGCTGCCATCAAACCGACCCGCTGGCTGCTGAACAAGTTCGTGGTGCCACAACCCGGCGAAGGCCCCAGCCCGGAAGCCCAGAAAGCCGGCTTCTATGACATCCGCTTTTTCGGCGTTACCGACAACAACGACAGCATCCGCGTGAAAGTCACCGGCGATGCGGACCCGGGCTACGGCTCCACCGCCAAGCTGCTGGGCCAGGCGGCAGCCTGTCTGGCGCAGGATCTGCCTGCGGATGCCCCCGGCGGTTTCTGGACCACCGCGTCCCTGCTCGGCGACTCCCTGCTCAAGCGCCTACAGGAAAAAGCCGGCATGACCTTCAACGTGATCGACTGACACCTACCCGATAGCGGCTTCGGAACCACTGGGTTCCACCGCAACTGCCGAAACCTGGCGATATTAATAATAAAGAGGTAAGCAAAGAGGCCGCGCCCAATTTATGGGCGCGGCCTCTTTCGTTTCAGGAGCCAGGAACAGTATTCCTCAAGCTTTTAACTATTTACTGTTAACTCTTAAGCCGATATCCCGTCCGAAAGATCCACCACACCAGCGCGATACAGATCGCCAGGAAGAACAGGGTCATGCCGATGCTGATACCGATATGTACGTCAGCGCTGCCGAAGAAGCTGTAGCGGAAACCACTGATCAGGTAAACCACGGGATTGAAGAGAGTCACGGTTTGCCAGAACGGTGGCAGCATGCCGATGGAATAGAAGCTGCCACCCAGGAAGGTCAGCGGGGTGATGATCATCAGCGGAATGATCTGCAACTTCTCAAAGGTATCTGCCCAGATACCGATGATAAAACCGAACAGACTGAAGGTGATCGCAGTGAGCAGCAGGAAGCTGATCATCATCAGCGGGTGCTGCACCTCGTAGTCCACAAACAGCCTGGCGGTAATCAGGATCAGTATTCCCAGAATGGTGGACTTGGTGGCCGCTGCCCCAACATAACCGACGACGATTTCCACATAGGAAACCGGTGCCGACAACACTTCATAAATGGTGCCGGAGAACGTGGGCATGTAGATACCGAACGAGGCATTGGAGATGCTCTGCGTCATCAGCGACAGCATGATCAGGCCAGGAATAATGAAAGCCCCATAACTGACCCCGTCGATTTCCACCATGCGCGAACCGATGGCAGAACCGAACACCACAAAATACAGGGAGGTGGAGATCACCGGCGACGCCACGCTCTGCATCAGGGTGCGCCAGGTCCGCGCCATTTCAAATTTGTAGATGGCGCGAATGGAGTACATGTTCAATTTCATCAGACCTCTCCAGCTGAGCTGGCGTTTGCAGGTGCAGGCTGGCCGTTGTGGACCAGATCCACAAAAATATCTTCCAGTGAGCTTTGCCGGGAATGCAGATCCTTGAACTCGATGCCGGCCGCATTCAGAGCCCGCAGCAACTCGGCAATGCCGGTGGTTTCCTGGTTGGCGTCGTAGGTATAAACCAGCCCGTAGCCATCTTCCGACAGCGCCAGGGCGTCGTCATCCAGGGTGGCCGGCAGGCTTTGCAGTGGCTCGGCCAGGTGGACGGTGAGCTGCTTGCGGCCCAGCTTCTGCATCAGGCGGGCCTTGTCATCCACCAGAATGATTTTACCTTCACGGATAATACCCACCCGGTCAGCCATTTCTTCGGCTTCCTCGATGTAGTGGGTGGTAAGAATGATGGTAACCCCCTGCTCGCGGAGCTGGCGCACCATCTCCCACATCTCCCGGCGCAGTTCCACGTCCACCCCGGCGGTGGGCTCATCCAGAAACAGGATCTTGGGTTCGTGGGACAGGGCCTTGGCGATCATCACTCGCCGTTTCATACCGCCGGACAGCATCATGATCTTGTTGTCTCGCTTGTCCCACAGGGACAGAACCTTCAGCACTTTTTCGATATGGGCATCATTGCGGGGTTTGCCGAACAGGCCACGGCTGAAGCTCACCGTATCCCAGACCGTCTCGAAGGCATCCGTGGAGAGCTCCTGGGGCACCAGGCCGATGGCGGTGCGCGCTTCCCGATAGTCACGAACAATGTCGTAACCGTCCGCCAGCACGGTGCCACTGGAAGGATTGACGATGCCACAGATGATGCTGATCAGGGTGGTCTTGCCGGCACCATTGGGGCCCAGCAGGGCAAAAATCTCCCCGGCGTGAATATCCAGATTGATGTTCTTCAGGGCCTGAAAGCCTCCCTGATAGATCTTGTTCAGGTCTTTCACGGAAATGACAGCACTCACCACTTTCTCCTTCACTGGGCCCGTCGAGGAGCCTCATTATGCCCGAAATGGCACCCTCTCGCTGGCATCAACGATCAGAATTTGGCAGCATAAAACCTCAAGTTAGATTAAGGTCATCCAACATGTCCAAGGGATCCCCATGACGCTGACCTGTACAGACGATATCTTCAAGGCCCTGACCGTGGGCGAGGTCGCCGAACGCAGCGGCGTGGCTGTTTCAGCCCTGCATTTCTATGAGAAGAAAGGCCTGATCCAGAGCTCACGTAGCGCCGGCAATCAGCGCCGCTATCACCGTGATGTATTACGCCGGGTCGCCGTCATCAAGGTAGCCCAGCGCATCGGCATCCCGCTGGTGGAAATTGCCGAGGCTCTGGACGAACTGCCCGATGGCCGCAGCCCCACTGCCCGTGACTGGAAGCGCATGTCGGCCAAATGGCGCGGGCATCTGGACGAGCGCATCAATGATCTGACCGTGCTGCGCGACCAGCTCAATGAGTGTATCGGCTGCGGCTGCCTGTCCATCAAGGCCTGCCGACTACGCAATCCCTTTGACACCTTGTCCGAGAAAGGCCCGGGGCCGCATTTCTAGGGACTTTTCGCCCTTTCAGAGCCCCGGCCGGCAACCCTTCCGACCTTGGTCGGCATTCATTTTGCCATCTGCAGCGGGCACAATGTGATTCCTGCAACACCCTTTCCGCAATCAGGAGGCAGCATGAACAAGAACACCGTAACCGTTATTCCCGGCGACGGAATCGGACCGGACATCGTCGATGCCACGGTACGGGTACTGAAAGCCCTGGATTGCGGACTCGAGTTCGAATATGCCATTGCCGGTCAGGCCGCGCTGGACAAAGGACTGGATCTGGTACCGGAAGAAACCCTCGCCGTACTCCGCCGCAATCGCCTGGCCCTGAAAGGCCCCATCACCACGCCAGTGGGCGGTGGTTTCACGTCCGTGAACGTGACCCTGCGCAAAACCTTCGACCTGTTCGCCAACGTGCGCCCGGCCCTGTCCATTCCCGGGGTCAAATCCCGTTACGACAACGTGGACATCATGACCGTGCGGGAAAATATCGAGGGTATTTATTCCGGCCTGGGCCAGACGGTCAGCGACGATGGCGAAACCGCCGAACTACGCAGCCGCATCACCCGCACGGAATCCGAGCGTCTGCTGCGCTTTGCCTACGAGACGGCGGTAAAACAGGGCCGCAAGAAGGTCACTGTGGTGCACAAGGCCAATATCATGAAGTCCACCTCCGGCCTGTTCCTCGACGTGGCCCGCAAGGTGCGCGAAGACTATCCGCAGCTGGAGCATGAAGAAATGATCGTGGACGCCTGCGCCATGCAGCTGGCCATGAACCCCCATCGCTTCGATGTGATCGTTACCACCAACCTGTTCGGCGATATCCTTTCCGATCTGTGTGCCGGCCTGATCGGCGGCCTCGGCGTGGCTCCCGGCGCAAACATCGGCGAGCATGGCGGCCTGTTCGAAGCCGTGCACGGCAGCGCCCCGGACATTGCCGGCCAGGGCATCGCCAACCCAACTGCCATCATGCTGGCCGGGGCCCTGATGCTCGACTACATCGAGCTGCATGACAAGGCCAAACAATTACGTCGCACCGTGCGTCAGGTGGTAGGCGAAGGCGAAATCGTCACCCCGGATCTGGGCGGCCGTGCCAGCACCAGCGAATTTACCGATGAGCTGGTGAGAAGACTTCAGAGCCTTTAGTTATGGTCGTGCCATAGACAATGCTTAACCTCTTACCAAAGAGTTCGAGATCGGTCTATCGATGACGACTTTTTACAAAAGGCCTGCCAATAAATATAAAAAAGGGGACTGCTCGCCCCCTTTTTTACTTTAGTTTTTGCTAGGCATTATTGGGCAGGCGCATTTTCTTTAATCGGGCTTGACACATCACTCATGAAAAACCCGAGAAAACTCTCCGTACCACCATCCACATGACGAAAATCAACAAGCGCTGAATCAGAATCGCCGCTCTTGATGGGAGCAATTCTCCAGCTACCGGTGGATTGGTCAGGCATGGTTTCAATAAATACCAAGGTGCCGCTTTCTGTGGCTTCCCAGGGCGCATCAATGGTGCTTGATTCTTCGTCCTCGGTACCGGGAGAGAAGGTCATCGTGCCCGTGCCATCCGCGTTGAGAGAAATATTGGCATTGTCATCTTCGCCAACCAGATCAATGCTGAAGTCAATCTCCATCCCTTCCAAGAAGCCATCTTCCTCACGCTCGACAATAACAGTACTGGCGTTACCGTCAAGGTCCTCCAGCTCCACAGCGAAACGACCAACACGACTGAAACTAAAGGCTCCGTCCACTGCATGAGTAAAAGTCAGGTCACCCCACGGAGGGGTCTCATAGGACTCAAGTGCATTAGGGGAATCTGCATCATACAGACCACCCGGACCATCCGTTTCAACCTCAACATTGGTAATATTGAAAGCGTCACCGCTAACCGAATAGGTCCCCCACTCGGAAGAAACGGCTATCGGGGAGTCTCCCTCATAGGATTCCTCATTGGCATTGTGAGCGATGGTGTAGCGGGAACTGTCCAGAATGGTTAGCACATTGAAAGCGCCGCCCTCTTCTGCCAGGTACCAGGCCCCGACAAGGGAGTCCGTCGAGCTTTCAACCGCTGAAAACGTCACCGTGTTTTCCACAAACTGATCATCAGCCAGCTCTTCAGACACAGTAAGAATGAACTGATTATCAACTAACTGTAATGTTACAGTCTCACCTGACAGATCAGACAACCCACCAGTACCATCTGATTCGCCGGACACCGTAAGGGAGAAGTCGCCCGATACGGGATCCCAAGTGTATGTTCCCCATTCAGCAGTCGCTGCCTCTTGATCACCATCATCAGCATTCGAATGAGCAATGATATAGCGACCACCGTCCAGGAAACTCAATACATTGCTGCCAAAATCGTCTTTAAACAGCCAGCTTCCGCGCAAATCCGCCTGCTGAGAGGCGGCGAAATGCGCCTCGGCCTCTTCTTCGGTTACCAGGGTCTCGCCGATAGCCGTTTGCGCCTCGGTCTCAAAGGCGGCAGCAGGCTGATTAACTTCCACCTCCTTGCCAATAAAGTCATCAAGGGTTTGCTGGCTAATGGAAATGCCGTTGTCAGGATTGCCGTCATCATCCAGGGTCTGAAGCAAGCGCAGCACATTGGTGACAACATCCGCATCGTTGCCATCAGCCATATCCGCTGGCGTGACGCGCCCGGTCGCCGTTACGGCGGGCAACTGAGTATCACCGATCCTGAAGGTGACGGTGTCCCCTTCGACATAGTCGTATTCCCCAAACGCATTGGTCTTGCCACTCTTGTTGCCTGGCTGGGTCTGGTACTGGATGCCCGCTACCGCACTATCCGTGAATACACCCGTTTTAGAAGGCGCCTCTGGCTCAGTGCTGCCATTACCGCCAGACGATGATCCGCCACCACCACAGGCCGTCAAGGTCACGGCCAGCGCCAAGGCTCCATACTGGAATGTTTTCATTATCCCTCCGGTTTTTTTAACAGTAGCACTAGGCTAGTCAAGCCACTCGCGCCGCACATCCCCCAAATTGGGGATAAGCATTCACTCACCGTAAAACCGTTTTTTGCATTATTGAAAGGGAATAAAAAAAGAGAATCAGCCTACACTTGATAGCAGAAAAGGAACGCGGGGCTGGTGGACCTGTCGTTGCACAGGGAGAGCCCTGACTAGCTTGGTAAGCTGGGCCTGACTGGTGATATCGGTCTTGATAAAGATGCTCTTTATCTGACTACGTATCGTGTGCAGTGAAACATTGCCACTAGCGGCAATATCCGCCGGCTTTTCGCCCTGCGCAACCCGGGCCGCAACACGCGCTTCCGCCGGGGTAAGATCCAGCAAGGAGGCGAGTTTGCCAAGATCCATCTGCGACTGCTGTTCACCATCCACCAGATAGATAGCCACGTGGGCAGGAACCGGCATCAGGCCGCTGTCTGCATCCGGGTGCAAGGGCATGACCTGCATGAGCAAGGGCGTGCGCCCGTAACGCCAAACCGGGACGACGCCGCCGGTGACCGGGGTATGCACATGACTGTCATCGAAAGAAGCGACGAGCAGCCTGTCCAGCAGATCTTGTGCGGCCTTGTCCTGTAGGCGAAGTTTTCTGGCGTGCATGCGAAGAGAGGGTTCCGCACGTAGCATTTCCCAAGCGGACTCGGAGGCGTACACCACCTCTTTGCGAGCATTGAGCAACAACATGGAACTGAACCGGCCCTGTTGCTCCAGATAATCCTGTTGCTGTTTACGCTGGTGAATCATCGCCTCAAGCCGAAGAGCACGGCGGATATGTGGCGTCAGGGCATTGAAGGCATTGGTCTCGTCACGGGTAAAATGACCCTGGCCACCGGTACGCTGCATAAACATCTGTATGGTCTGGCCTTCGTGCTGCCAGACGGTTCCACTGGCGCCATGGTGAATATCCAGCCCACGGGCCCAGTCATTGAAAAATTCGGACCGGTAGAAGGTTTTCTGGTCGCAGATACCATCCAGAAACGAGGAATAGAATTTACCCGGCGGCAGCGAAGCCAATCCGGGTCGCCAGGGGCAAAGATTCACATAATGTTCTACAAAGGCCTTGTGAGCACTGGCATCGGTATTGACCTGCACGCCGTTGAACACTTGGTCGGCATCCTTGTTCATCACCAGGATTCGCGCCGAACGACTGCCAGACAAGCTCACCATCCGGTTTAGAAACTCCTGCCAGCCGGATGCTTCATAGGGTGCGTAATAGAGGGCATCCAGCAACGCATTCAGCCCTTTGCCAACAAACATAAATCGCCTCTTTCACCCTCTGTTCAATGGCAACATTACAAGATTATCGCCTCTATTTGATGCTTTATACCGGCAAGTTAAGCACCAGCGCCGTCAGCTGTGACTGGGAATGCGCCCCGGTCTTACGATAAATATTTTTGATGTGATGGCGGACGGTGTGCACAGAAAGGCTCAGCTGATCAGCAATTTGCCTTGGCTTTTGACCGCGCGCAATTCCATTGGCAATCCGCGACTCCGACTCGGTCAACCCCAGCCACTGTCCAATCAACTCTTCTTCACTGTTTCCCTCGCCCGGGTCCGCAACGATAAAGATCGCCAGTAACCCATGTGACAGAAACAAGGCTTCATCCCGATGCTGTACCGTGCTGACCAATAATCGCATGGACTCCTTACCGGCGTCGCCAATGTTCACCATCCCGGTGTATTTTCGCGTTAGGCATTCCTGTATGAGAGTATCCAGCTCAGCCTGAGACTGTCGACGGAACACTCTCAGGCGACTTGCTTCGAGCCTCACCGAGGCTGTTTCCATTAATTGTTTCTCTGCTTCCGTGGACACGAAAACCACATCTCGCTGACCGTCCAGAAGCAGCATGGCTCCCTGTTTTTGCCGGTAGACCGCCATCTGACGATCGTCTATCAGTCTGGCGGCCTCCTCCTGACGCAGTGCTCTGGCAATGTGCGGCATCAGCCCTTCAATCAATTCCTTTTCAGCGCCCCCAAACCCACCCTGCTCTGCTGGACGCTGCACAGTCAGCACCAGTAGTGCATCGCCCGCATCATGGCGAACATCACACAGGGTGAGCGCTTGCCCGCCATGATTACGGGACTCTGCGAGGGAGCGGGGACTCTGATAACAGCCCATTCGCTGGTGGTTCTCCTTGTCCAGCATCAACAGTTGAGCGGATTGCCCGCCGCTCAATACACTGATCCGGTCCAGGCAATCCTGCCATCCATCCCTTTGATGCGCCGCGAAGTAAATCGCGTCCATAATCTCTGCCAGATCCTTGTCACTCGACACCCCAGGCCCCTCCCTATCTCTTGGAATTCAGAGTAATTTGGCAGCGCTATCCGCGCATCCCCCAAATGGGGGACCGATAGCAAAACGCCCGCATAAGCGGGCGTTTGAGGCAAGAGAGGGCGATATGGGCTAGCGGTCCGCGCCCTGTTGGCGGGCTCGATGCTGTCGCTCGCTCAGGCCCACGGCATCATTTTCCGGCAATTCCCAGCCCTGCAGATTCTCTTCAATCAACTGGGTGAGCGCATCCAGGTGGCCAGGCTGAGCATTCAATGCCGGGATATAGGCAAACGCTTTTCCGCCGGCTTCCTCGAAATAGCCACGGTTCTCCACGTCGATTTCCTCCAGGGTTTCCAGACAGTCAGAAGAAAAGCCCGGGCAGAACACCTGCACGGATTTCACTCCCTCCTCCGGCAACGCCATGAGGGTGTGATCGGTGTAGGGCTTCAGCCATTCCTCACGGCCGAAGCGGGACTGGAAGGTGGTGAGCCAGTCGTCGTCGCCCAGCCCCAGGCGCTCCGCCAGCAGCCGTGAGGTCTTGTGGCATTCACAGAAGTAGGGGTCGCCATTGAGCAGGTATTTTTTCGGTACCCCGTGGTAGCTAAAAATCAGCTTGTCTGCCGTGCCGTGTTCGGCGCGAAAGGCCTCAATGTGTTTGGCCATGGCATTGATGTAGGGCGGGTAATCCGGGTAATGGCTGATAAAGCGCAAGTCCGGCAGCCAGCGCCGCTGCATGAAGTCCTTGGCAATAGCGTCGAAGGTGGACGCATTGGTAGAGGCCGAGTACTGCGGATACAGGGGCAGCACGACCAGCTTGCGCACGCCGGCCTCTTCCATGGCCTGCAACTGGCTGGCGATGGAGGAGTTGCCGTAACGCATGGCAAAGCGGACCTCGATGTCGTCTCCGAACTGGCTCTGCAGTCGCTCACGGATGCCCGCACACTGGGCTTCGGTGTGCACCATCAGCGGCGAGCCCGCATCCGTCCAGACACTTTTATAGGCATGGGCGGAACGCGGTGGGCGGATCACCAGAATCACCATGTGCAGTATGAAAAACCAGATCAGCCGGGGGACTTCCACCACCCGCGGATCGGACAGGAATTCGCGCAGATAACGGCGCAGGGCACCAGTCTCCGGTGCATCCGGCGTACCCAGATTCGTGACCAGCACTCCCAGTTTCTGTGCCTGGCGGTGATCAAAATTGTTCTGCCCCTGATAAGCCATCCATTCCTCGCTGCCGTTACGTTGGGGGATCAGTGTGACCGGTAGTGTAGCGCTGCGGCGTCAAGGTGACATACGCGCCATGACTATCGGTCTGATCAGAACCGGAAATTACAGGGTCTCTGCCAGCTCTCCCTGATGCTCGCTCAGTACCTGGCGAAACTCGTCGGGGATCGGCGCCGAGGCCTGTTTGTCGTGCTCGAAGTAGACCTGCACCGCCTTGCCCCGGGCCACCAGTTTGCCGTTCTGCCAGGCCTGCTGGGCCACCACGAAGGAGCTGTTGCCGATTTTCTCAATGCCAGTGCGCAACAACACATCACTGCCGTAATAAATCTGACCGACGAAATCCACTTCTACCCGGGCCAGAATCAGTGGCAGCGCTGACGGATCACTGCCGCCCCCGAACAACTGGAACAGGGGCGCCCGCCCGGTTTCAAACCAGCCGGTGACAACGGTGTTGTTCACATGACCAAAGGCATCGGTTTCGTAAAAGCGGGGCGTGACGGTGAGTTCAAACATGGGGACGCTCTCATGGGGACTGCGGGGGCGTCATGATACCCGAGACGCCCCCCGGCCTGAATCTTTAGCAGCACCCGGGCCGGCAAGTCGTCATCTTATTCCCCACGCAAACTGGCCAGGGCCTTTTTGCGACGATCCACTTCTTCGCCAAGGCTGTCTCGGGCGGCTTCCTGCTCTTCCACCCGCTCAATCAGGGCTTCCACCTCCTGGCTGGCCTTTTCCATGGGCTCACCCAGTCCACCGACAGCTTCGGCGTTTTCTTCCAGCACAGCCAGTTCGGCCCGTGCCGCCATCAACTGCACCTGGATCTGCCGCAGGGTGTGATCCGCTTCCGCCAGGGCGGACAGGCTGTTATCCAGCTTCGCCTCCAGCTCCTTTTCCAGCTCAGCGAACTCATCACTGTCTTCGGCAATGACCTGCCAGCCTTCAAAGCGGCGCTCGAAATCGTCTGCCACCATACCGCGAGGCAGAACCTGTTCATCCAGCGTGGTCACCATGTTTTCTTCACCATTACCGCTGATGACCTGTACAGAAGCGGTCAGCTCCCGCTCTTCACCCGACTCCATGGCCGTGCGGGTAACCACGCGCTGGCCGATGTCATCCACATAGCGAACTTCGCGCAACGGGCTCTGCAGAGCCAGCACGGCCTCCACCTTGTAGGTGGTAATTTCTTCGGGGCCGGTCTGGTTTTTTTTCTGGTCTGCGATATCCAGATCAGCTACCTGCCAGTAACCCAGCTCCCGGGTTTGCAACGCCTGGTCGATGGCTGCTGCCAGGCGTTTTTCCTCGCTATTCATGCCGCAACTGACGAGCAGCCACGCTGCTGCCAAAAACAGACCGACAATCGCTGCGCCTCGTTTCAATGACATCACCCTTCCTCCATGCGGATTTCAATATGGGTATCCCAAGTATGCCCTATAGTATGCACGGTAAGGGGCCAACGTCGACGCCCGCCGTGTACAGACCGTATCATGGCTCCCCCATTGCAGGAGAAGCCCATGACTACGCTGGATACGGCCACACGCACCGAACTGGAAGCCGCCGCCTTTCGCCGCTTGCTGCAGCATCTGGATGATCACAAGGAAGTGCAAAATATTGATCTGATGATACTGGCGGACTTCTGCCGTAACTGCCTGTCAAAATGGCTGGTTGCCTCTGCGGATGAGCGTCAGGTGACACTGGATTACGACGCCGCAAGGGAATGGGTATACGGCATGCCCTTCGCCGATTGGAAAGCGCAATACCAGACACCGGCTACCCCGGAACAACTGGCAGCGTTCGAGGCCAAACAGAAAAATTGATCGTGGAAAGCGGCAAGCCGCCGCATGTGGAGAGCCTTGCCCCAAACGGGATGATATGACTCCGCGCGGCAATGCAATAAACAAGCGCCCAAAGTGCGTGAAAGGCTGTATTGCACAGCCTTCCACGCGTTATAGCTTGTAGCTTGAAAGGCAGCCCACAGGCCGCCTCGATATAGCTAACGAGCATTACTCCTCGTCGAATAGCATTTCCACCTGGTAGACAGCGGTGGTACCACTGACTTCGTTACCCACCACCAGCAACGGCATGCCATTGGGGGAATCGGCGGCGGCGATGAACACCAGCCCTTCCGGTCCCAGATCCCCCACCACGGCGCCCACATCGCTTTCTGCCAGCAGTCCATCATCGATCAGGTCTTCGATATCCTCGCCATCACCGCCGCCGCCCCAGAAGTTGCGGCTGTTCAGGTAATCCAGCCGCTGGGGCTGCTGCGGATCGGTAATGTCATAGACCAGGATCCCGCCCATGCGCTCCAGGGCCAGGAACAGGAAGGTCTTGTCGCCGATGGCGCCGATGGTCAAACCTTCCGGCTCAGGGCCCTTGGCATCACTGCGGCTGTCCATGGCATTGATTTCATCATGGCCACTGTTGAAGTAATCCTGGCAGGCAATGCTGCGGTTGGTGCCCAGCCGACATTCATCGCTGGCCAGGAACTGTTCGATGGCATCACCGCTATCGAATACCAGGTTGCCGTTTTCATCCCGGATGGAGAAGGAGCGACCCCCATAGCTGTACAGGGTGTCATACATGATGCGGGTTCCGGCTTCATCTGCCTCTCCCGCATCGTTATACATCACAGGATTACCAGCTTCGTCGACCTTGTAGCCCTGAGTCCAGGTAATATTGAGACGGCCCAGCACATCGTCTTCACGGCAATCCCCGGGATCACCGGCGGTGGCGCCGCAGTAATCGAACACCGCCGGATCCAGCAGCGCACCGGCACCCAGTTCACGCAGCTGGGGAGGTAAATCGTCACCACAACGACGGTCGAAACCACTCTTATGCACCAGATGTTTGACGCGAAATTCTTCCACGAATCCCTGACTAGCATCACCGGCGCAACCTTCGCCCTCTTCACCCCAGTAAGCATCGTTATCTTCGCCCCAGGCACGAGCGTCGCCTTCGTTGGCAGTGACCAGATAGGTACTGCCATCAGCGCGGTAAGCATGAATGGCATCAGGCAGGTACAGGCCCACTACCCCTTCCCAGGTTTGGATATTGATCTCTTGATCGTCATCGCTGGCATCAATGCCGAAGCCTTCCACGCTGCGATCGATTTCTCCCAGCGGGAGGATACCGGTAACGGTAGCCGTCTCGATATTGACCTTGGCCAGGGCATTATTTTCCTGCAGGGTCACCCAGGCGGTTGTGCCATCGGCGGACACGGCGATGTATTCCGGTTCCAGATCCTTGGCCACATCCGCGCCGGGACCATAGATACGCACGCCACTGCTGCGCAGTGTGTCCGCATCAAATGCACTGAAATCCGCCGTGCTAACCTGAGGGTCTTGCGGGTTGCTGATATCGATAATGCTGATGGAGCCATCCGGATCGATCTGATAATCATCGCTGGGCTCCCCTTCATTAGCGGTAAGCACCTTGCTGCCATCCGGGGTGAAGATAATCATGTCCGGCTGAGCACCCACTTCTACACTACCGAGCAGGCTGAGGTCATCGGCACGATACAAGGCGGCAAAGCCGTTATCGGTTTTCGGGTCGGCCTCAATGGCGATCGCCACCAACCCATTTTTCACCGCCACGCTGTTGACCACCGCACCGGCAGCAACCTCTTCAACGCCCAGCGACGCGATCAAGGCAGGCTTGGCCGGGTTGCTCATATCCAGCACATCGAGCACACCCAGCCTGGCGTTGACCACGAACAGGCGCTGGCTGGCACTGTCATAGGCTGGAATTTCAGCAGCAGAGGTATCGAAACTGCCGGACTCGTAGCGGCTCAGAAAGGACAAGCGCAGGCTATCCGGCGTCTTCACTTGCTCGCCACCCGCAGCAGGATTGTTATCGCTGCTGTCACCGCCACAGGCAGTCAAGGCAGTCGCCAGCAGTACGCCGGCGCCCAGGCTATACCAGGATGTCATTGTGAATTCCCCAATGGTTCGTGTTATTTGTTGATCAGTGAACCTGGGGTTATAGCCGGGCGGGATGAAATCGATGCGACAGTAGCGTGATGATTTTATGGCAGAAGCAGGAAGCTGCGCCAGAACATGACCTTGGCCGCAAAAAAAACGCGACCAGAGGCCGCGTTCACCGGAAGAAACCAGACCAGGAGGTCAGACGGCTTCGTAATCGCGCTCTTCAAATTCCGACATCTGGGCCGCGTACTGGGTAGCAAAACCCGGATACATGGTGGCATTGAAGCCATCCTCGGTCAGATACCAGCTTTTGCAGCCGGAGTTCCAGTTGGTTCGGGCCAGGCGCTTTTGTATTGCCCTGTTGTGTCGGCGCTGAACGTCTTCTTTCACGTCCAGCATTTTCAGATTGTTTTCGATAATTTTCCGGATGCCTTTCACCGCATAGTCGAGCTGGGATTCCATGTACACCAGCGCCGAGTTATGGCCGGGGCCCGAGTTGGGTCCGAAAGTCATGAACAGGTTCGGGTAACCGGACACATTGATGCTCTTGTAGGCCTGGGCTCCGCCCTGCCACTCTTCCCCCAGCACCCGGCCGGCACGGCCTTTCACCGGGAACGGCGTGCCGGAATGACTGACGTCGAAACCAGTAGCAAAGACAATACAGTCCACCTGATGCTCGATGCCTTCCACCGTCCGGATACCCTTTTCGCTGAGGCGGGCAATGGGCCAGGTGATCAGTTTGGCATTATCTTTCTGCAGGGCCGGGTAGTAGTCGTTGGAGACCAGCACCCGCTTGCAGCCGATGGTGAAATCCGGAGTCAGCTGGCGACGTAGCCAGCGATCTTTCACCTGGCGACGCAGATGCAGGCGCGCCACCCGTTCGGCAATACGCGTCAGCGGTGACTTCCAGATAACCGCCAGCGCCATGCTCTCATGGGTCCAGTAGAGAAGATTGCGCATGGCCTGCTGACTGGCTGGCAGTTTTTCAAACAGCTTCTTGTTCCAGGCGGGCGTGGCAAAATCCGGGCGCGGCATCACCCAGCCCGGAGTGCGCTGAAACACTTTCACGTGGCCCGCCTGTTTCACCAGTTCGGGAATAATCTGGATGCCGCTGGCGCCGGTACCGATGACAGCCACTTTCTTGCCGGTAAAATCGTACTCGTGATCCCAGCGGGCGCTGTGAATCTTGTGGCCCGTGAAATCCTCGATGCCGGTAATGGCCGGGAAGCTGCAGTTGGACAAGGGGCCCTGAGCCATCACCGCGGCCCGCCCGGCAAACTGCTCACCTTTGTCGGTGGTGGCGGTCCAGATGCCTTTCTTTTCATCAAAGGATAGGTCTTCCACATTTTTCTCGAAACGGATGTGCGATTCCAGCCCAAACTCGGCCACCAGATGGTGGATATAGCCGAGAATTTCCTCGCTGCCCGAGAAGCTCCGTGACCAGTTCGGGTTGGGCGCAAACGAATAGGAATACAGATTGGAGGGAATATCGCAGGCGGCCCCGGGGTACTGATTGTCCCGCCAGGTGCCGCCTACCGCGTTGGCACGCTCCAGAATCACGATATCCTCAATGCCGGCCTGCTTGAGTCGGATAGCCATTCCCAGGCCGGCAAAGCCCGCCCCCACAATCAATACGGCGGCCGGCTTTACCGCGGGTGCTTTCTTTGCCGCCGGGCGTTTTCCCGTGGCGGAGCGTTTGCGGGTCGCCGCCTTGCGTGGGGCCTTTTTCGGGGAGGCAGAGGACGTAGTCATAACAGAATCTCTTCAGCAATCAGGTGGCCGCGCCATGTGCCGGGTGCACATGGCGCGCCGTCATGGCGATATCAGGCAGTGGGCTGGTAGGTCAGCTCTTTCACCCAGGAAGGCACAGCAGGCAGCGCCCGGCGCGGAATCAGACCGGTCAGTTTGACCATGCCATCCACAGGCACGTGATAGGCACGGTTACGCCGATTCACCACAAGCTTGGCGTGCTGGCGAATGACCTGGAACCAGGGGTTACGACGGCCATCTTCCGTACGACCACCAATTTTTTCGAACTTGGCCATGGCCGCATACAGCCGCTCTTCCGGCAGCCCCATGGTAATAATGTTGTCGCGCATTTTATTGAGCAGCGGCACATAGGAGGCGATGCCCAGCATCAGACGCGGATCCAGTAACGGTGCCAGCATTTTGGTGGCACCAATAAAGGTTTTCCCGCGGCCCTGCATTTCCATCACACTGAAGCCCACGCCCAGATGACGGGACTCATCGTCGTTGATCTTTTCGAACGCCTGGTGGCAAACCGGATCTTTCACCGTCTCCAGCAGGAAGGTACACAAGGCACCGTCCAGGGCAATTTCCAACATCGGCACCACCGTGCCCAGCACATACACCGGCATGTCATCGCTGTAACGATCCAGCCATTCAATCACCAGACGCAGATTGATGTTGGGCTCGGGAATTTCATCACCCTCAAGCATGCCCCAGCGCTTCATCAGTGCCATCTCGGCATTGGCATGGCGCTGTTCTTCCGCATGAAAGTAGGTGTAGATCTGGCGTAAGGTATCGGTAGGGGCTTTCTTGGCCATGGCGGCAAATGCCCGGGCACCCACGTGCTCAATCCACATCAGGTCGGCCATGAAATCTTTCAGCTTGGGCCACTGCTCTTCGGTAATCAGTTCGGCACCCGGGGCGTCCCAGTCGATATCCGACAGGGCCCACTGGGTGCTTTTGATTTTGGTCAGCATTTTGTCCAGATCGATGGAAGCCATGATGCACTCCTTACGGATTATTCTGCGAGTTGAACGAGGGGCCCGGTCTGCCCGGCGCACCGTTACTGGTGACAAAATTATTTACTGTCACATTGGTTGATGTAACAATAAAGCGAATGCTCGTTCGGATTCAACTCGGATAACCTGATGGCTCGCAAACCCAAACAACAACGCTCCAAAGCCACCGTGGACGCCATTGTCCAGGCCGCCCTGATCTCCATTGCCAATCACGGGCCGAGCGGCATCACCGCCCGGCAAATCGCAGAGAAGGCCGGAATCGGCGTGGGGTCACTCTATGAATATTTCGAAGACAAGGACGCCATCATCGATGCGGCCAGCAAGCGCTTTGTCAGCGATACCGTTGACCTGATCAAGCCGCTGATCCCGGAACTGGTGCGTCTGGACATTCGCGAGGCTATCGAGAAATTGCTGTTCAGCTTTCGCGACTTTCTGGAAGAGAACAATCAGCTCTACCTGCGCTGCGCCCGCCACGCCTTCAGCATGGACATGGTGATTTACCAGTCACCGATCAATAGCGCCCTCATGGAGCTTTTCACCCAGTACCTGATGCATCATCCGCAGCTGCTTAAACTGCCGAATATTCCCACCGTGGCTTATTTCTATATTAATGGCGGCATTTTCACTGTGGTCAGGCATCTCTCCGAGGACAATCCGATACAAAGCTTTGAGGAGCTGGCAACAGTGTTCGGGGACATTCTCGCCAGCTACGTGGAGAAGAAGGTGGAAGCCGCAGGGTAAATCCATCCGGCAAAAGGGCTGCCGCAGCCCGGAAAGCATGAGGAGAAGCATTGCGCTTCCCCTCATTCAACAAGCCTGTTCCTGATGTGCATCAGGCGGCCTTCTTTTTCTCCGCGCTCTGGTAGACCACTTCGTAGTCTCCTACCTTGAAACGGCTCAAACGCTTCTTGAGTTCCTTCAGCGACCAGGGCCAGGCGGCAAAGTTGCGGCCGTTCTGGTCCAGGTAGTAGCTCTTGCAGCCACCGCTGTTGAACACCGTAGTTTTCAGGTGTTTCTGAACCTTGTCATTGTGGGCCCTCAGCACCTGGGGCTTGATGGCAAAACGGGTAATCCCCTTCTCTTTCACCTTCTTCAGGCCATCGATGATGTAGTCCAGCTGGGCTTCCGCCAGGCCGATAAAGGAATCGTACACCAGCACATTAGGGCCCAGCACCAGGAAGGCATTCGGCACATCCTTCATGGTAGCGCCCAGATAGGCCTCTGGTGAGGTGTCTTTCCACAGGTCGGAGAGGCGATCGCCGTTCGCGTCGATAACCTTGCGACCAATGGGGGGATGGGATACCTCGAAGCCGGTACCCCAAATGATCACATCCACCTCGTGACGCTCACCGTTGGCAGCAATCACGGTATTGCCTTCCACTTCCACCAGACCATGGGGAATCAGGTTGGCATTGTCTGCCTGCAAGGCCGGGTAATAGTTGTTGGCAAACAGGATACGCTTGCAGCCCAGGGTAAAGTCCGGGGTCACCGCCTTGCGCAGGGTCTTGTCTTTCACCTGGACGCGCAACAATTGCTTGGCAGCCGTGCTCACCGGCTGCAGAGCCGCCGGGTTACGAAGCCCGAAGTTGATCACGTTCAGGGAGGTAGCCACCGCCTTGCGCCAGCTTTTCTGAATAATAGGCAGCTTTTCGATCAGCTGCTTGCTGGTGTCACCCAGATCCATATCCGGCTTGGGCAGTACCCAGGGCGCGGTACGCTGGAATACGTGCAGCTCTTTGACCTTGGGCTGGATCTGCGGCACAAACTGGATCGCCGAGGCGCCGGTGCCGATCACCGCCACCCGTTTTCCGGTCAGATCATAGTCATGGTTCCACTGGGCGGAGTGGAACATTTCGCCCTTGAAGCTATCCAGGCCCGGCAGGGACGGAATCTGGGCTTCGGTGATCGGGCCAGTGGCGAAGACAACCGTGCGTGCCAGGGTCTGGCCTTTTTCCTCACCGGTTTTGGTATCCAGCACCCACAGGTGGCGACTTTCGTCCCACTCGGCATGTTCCAGCTCGGTGCCAAACTCGATCAGTTCCTTGATGCCGAAATCTTCACTGACCTCTTCCAGGTAGCTGAGAATTTCCGGCTGGCGAGCAAACAGATGGCTCCACTTGCTGCTCAGGGCAAAGGAAAAGGAGTACAGGGAAGAAGGCACATCACAGCCGCAGCCCGGGTAGGTATTTTCCCGCCAGGTACCGCCGACGCGGGTGGCTTTCTCGATGATCTTGAAATCGTGATAGCCCTCTTTTTTCATCTTGATCGCAGCGCATAGGCCGGAAATGCCGGCGCCGACGATAAAGGTGTCGTAAATCCTGGCCTCAGGGGTTTTGCGTTTCTTTGCTGCTGCCATGATGAAATTCCTCGATCAATTCTTAACAAACCGGTAAGAGAACCCAAGCAGGTTCGCGTACAAATTGGGAGTGGCACGCTTCATCATCCAGAACAACTTGGCGTCCACCTGGGGCGTGGTGTACAGCTCACCCTTGTCGAGACGATTCAGGGTCAGCTTGGCCACGGAATCACTGGTGGTCATGGCGTAGTTCATCAGCGCATGATCGGCCAGCTTGGAATAACGCGCCGGAATGCGGCCATCCTTGATGATGTTGGTGGGCACCAGAGTCGGACACAGCACGTTGACATTGATATTGTCGCGCTTGAGCTCAGCGTACAGGGTTTCGGACAACGCCCGCACGCCGGCCTTGGTCACGTTATAGGCACTCATTTCCGGCGCGGCGGTATAGGATGCAGCAGAGGCCACGTTGATAATGGCGCCACGGCCCTGCTTCTTGAACCCGGGTACAAAGTAGTGGCAGCCATGCACCACGCCCCACAGATTCACATCCATGGCCCATTTCCAGTCTTCCAGGCTCAGTTCTTCGAACTTGCCACCAATGCCCACACCGGCATTATTGATGACCATGGTGACCGGGTGGCCCAGCAGTTTTTCAGACTGCTCGGACAGCTTCTTTACCTGGGCCGCCTTGCCCACGTCACAGGCCACCGCAAACGCTTTACCGCCGGCCTTCTCGATCAGCGCCACGGTTTCCTCGGCACTTTCCAGCTTCAGATCCGCGCAGACAACCGCGCTGTTTCGTCTCGCCAGTTCCAGGGCAAAACTGCGACCAATACCACTGCCAGCACCGGTGACAACAGCGTAGCCGTTATAGCTCGGCTTGCTGGAACGAAACTTGAGAATATTCAGCATTATTTTCTACCTTTTCAGGTTGAGTATTCAGCGTTCGTTCAGGCGCGCTTGCCCGGTACGAATTCCTTGGTCAGATACGGCGTCAACAACCCGGTTTTCGGGTGCAGCAGCTTTTCCTTGTAGTACTCCAGGTAGGCACTGGTATCGTGGTCGCTGGGGTGAAAGTCCCGACGGGTGTAATCGAGAATATGCTTGATGGTGCTGCCGAAGACCCCCTCTTCAGGCCCGGCCAGTACCGCCAGGCTACGCTTCACATCTTTCCAGTATCTGGGGCTCAGCAAGTTACGCGGTTTGCGCATTACCGGAATCAACGACGCCGCAACCGGAATCAGGAAAGTGATAGTGAAGGCCGCCAGGGCAAAACCACGCATGCGCAGATAATAATCACCGGACAATTCCTGGAACACGTCGTAGGCAACATCCTTATGCTCCGACTCTTCCAGCATGTGCCACATCCACAGGGCCCGCTGCTTCTCGTCCAGGGATTCATAGAAGATGTCTTCGTTCTTCATCATGTATTCCGCCATCACCGCAGTGAAATGCTCAATGCCTGCCATCAATGACAGCTGCATGCGGTTGGACAGTTTCTTGAAGCCGTGCTCGAACACCTTGTCGGCAAGATAGCGATACAGGCCTACCGGATAACGATGCTGGGCCAGTACCTCGTTGAACTCGTTGTGCATCTTGGAGTGAATGGCTTCCTGACCGATCAGGGCGGTTACCAGACGCTTGAGCTCCGGATCTTTCACAAACTGACGGTGGTAACGGGCGGTGTCGATCACCAGATCTTCGCCAAAGGTCAGAAAGATGGACAGGGCTTCGAAATACGCCGATGCCAGCTCCGTGTTCCTAAAGAAGGTATCGTCCAGTTGCTTGGCATCGAACTGAAAATCCATGTGGCGAATCGGCATCTCAGGCCGTTTCTGAGCGGTTTTCGACACGTATTGATGAATCGTTGCAGTCGTCATTAGGTCACCTGTCCAATAAGGGCAAAGCCGATAAAGTTGCGCGCCATTGACGTTAGTTGGGCGCGCACTACTGTTACATTGACGAGCGACACAATAAAGCGAATGCTTGTTCGGGTTCAACTCGGTTCAACCTTCCTCTGTCATGCCTGCTGTCATTATTCAGCCATGTCCGTCAGAAGGTATAACAACGGGCCTAAAAACCCCCAAAAGGAAATGCAACTCTTTGTTTTTAATAGTTAAACTCCAATTGCCCGGGGGCATCTGAAAACGCCATCACCTGCCCCTCTCCAAGCCTGCTTTCCACAACCCGGGCAGCCCACCCCTCGCTCATCGCCAAAACCGAGCACAGCGTTCGGATTTAGGCCGCACGATAGGCCACGATTTGCCTAGTATTCGCTCCCCTATGGAGCGGCCATAGAGGCTTTTCCATATAACAGAGCATTACAATCTATGGGTAGGAAAAGCCCGGTAGCCCGGCAACAATGAAGCAAATGAATCGTCATCGGGGTATCTATGTTCAACAAGGAAAAGCTGAACCAATCAAAAGTCCTGCAAATGGTGGACTGGCAGTTTAATCGCTACCTGTCCATGCAGTTGCTGCCATTGCTCTACCTGCTGATGATTATTGGCGCGGTATTGCTGGTGGGCTTTTTTGTGGCTGCCAGCTTTTCCAGTTCGTTATGGTTTGGTTTGGCCACCGCCACCCTCTCCCCCCTGATCCTGCTGGTGATGATCGCCATCGTCCGGGCTGCCCTGGAATATCTGGTCATGGCCCACCGCACCATGAGCATTGTCGAAAGCATGCGCCCCCTGCCCGAGCGTGTGGAAAGCCTGGATAACAAAGTGGATGCCCTCAACGAGCACGTCATCGACCTGCACGAAATGCTGATGCAACTGCGTCCGCTGCTGCGTTCTGCAGGGCTGCCGGGACGTTTTATCGAATCACTGCGCAAGGGCGACAGCAAGGAAAACGGCGGCGACAAGTAAACACTGTAATCACCTCACCGCATGAGGGGGCGGCGCTGCGGTGATTGTGCCAAGAATCTACGGTTCTAGACTGAATTCCATTACAACAAAAGGGAATTCATCATGAAACCGGACCAACGTTTGCAGCGACCGCCTTCACTCGTTCCCAATCTGGCGGATTGGCGTTTCGAGCACTACCTCACCATGCGCCTACTGCCGCTCTTCTATCTCCTACTGGTAGGCGGAGCGGCCGTGGCTGTGGCCGGCACCGCCGCCGCCTGCTTCTGGATATCCACACCGGTTGGGCTAATCGCCTCAGCGGTAGCCCCCCTGCTACTGCTGGTGATAGTGGCGGTAGTACGTGCCGCTCTGGAATACTTGATCATGGCTCACCGCATCATGCGAATTATTGAACGCATGGACGCTTTGCCTGATCAGGTCAGGGGGCTGTCTCACCGGGTAGACGGCATCACCCGGCAAGTGGACAGCCTGACAGATAATGTTCAGGACATTCACCAGGACCTGATGCACGTGCGGCCTTTGCTGCGCTCAGCAGGCTTTCCATCTCGCCTACTGGCTTTTCTGAAAGCCCCCACGATTCGCTAGGCAGCGTCTGAATCAGCATGAACGTCGTATCCAACCATCGCAATTGCCGCTCTTTTCAGGTGTAATTTCTCTCCTGCAGGCGCCCGCCATGGCGCCCTCACCCAGAACAAGGAGTTACCATGTCGCTACCCGCGTCCCTGCAAGAGCGGCTGCGTCTGCCAGCTGTTGCTTCCCCCATGTTTATCGTCTCCAACCCGGATCTGGTCATCGCCCAGTGTAAGGCGGGCATCGTCGGCTCTTTCCCGGCACTCAACGCCCGCCCGGCAGAAGAGCTGGAAGTATGGCTGGAGCGAATCACCGAAGAGCTGGACGCCTGGAACCAGGCCAACCCGGACCAGCCGGCAGCGCCCTTTGCGGTCAACCAGATCGTGCACAAGTCAAACAACCGGCTGGAACACGATCTGGAAATGTGTGTGAAGTACAAGGTGCCCATCGTGATCACCTCACTCGGCGCCCGGGTGGACGTGAACGAGGCGATTCACAGCTACGGCGGCCTGGTATTTCACGACATCATCAACAATTTCTTCGCCAAGAAGGCCATCGAAAAAGGCGCCGACGGCCTGATCGCTGTGGCCGCCGGTGCCGGTGGCCACGCAGGTACCCAGTCGCCATTTGCCCTGGTGCAGGAGATCCGCGAATGGTTTGACGGCCCCGTGCTGCTGTCCGGCTCCATCGCCAAGGGTGACGCCATTCTCGGCGCCCAGGCCATGGGTGCGGACCTGGCCTATATCGGCTCCGCCTTTATTGCCACCGACGAAGCCAACGCGGACGAACGCTACAAGCAGTCCATCGTCGACAGCAGTGCCAGCGACATCATCTATTCCAACCTCTTTACCGGCGTTCACGGCAACTACCTGCGCAGCTCCATCGAAGCGGCCGGGCTGGACCCGAACGACCTGCCGGAAAGCGACCCATCCAAGATGGATTTCGGCGACGGCAGCTCAAAAGCCTGGAAAGATATCTGGGGCAGCGGCCAGGGTATCGGCGCCATCAAGAAAATCGGTCCGGCCAGTGAATTGATCGAGCGACTCAAGCAGGAATACAGCAGCGCTCGCCAGCGGATGGATCAGCTGCCCTGGAAGTAAAAAGCGGCAAGCAACAACGCGTCAGAAAAAAGCAGAGGACTGAAACCAAAGAGGCCGCGCCCGATCCCCGGGCACGGCCTCTCTGGTTTGCAGCCACAACACGTCTTGCCGCGTTGTGGTTTACCGCTCGCTTCAGCCTGTAACGGAGCCAAGCACCGATGCAACCAGCCCTTTCTTTTTCACTGGCTGGAAATTGCTGAACTCCAGCACACCATCATCAATGGCGCCGAAACGCAGCTTCGGCAGATCTACCAGGTAATTCTGCACGACCATCCATGGCTGCTTGGAGCCCTGTCGGGGCAGACGATCGTCCGCACGCATGACATAGCCCGACTGCAAACCCAGGAAGTTTTCATCGGTGATGCAATCTTCGTTGTCACGGGGAATCACGGTCTGGGCGCCGGTTTTTTCCATGTGGTTAAGCAGGCGGCACACATACTCGCAGACCAGGTCCGCTTTCAGGGTCCAGGAAGAGTTGGTGTAGCCGAAGACCAGCGCCATGTTCGGCACATCACGCAGCATCATGCCTTTGTAGACCAGCGACTCGCGGGGCTCTACGGCCTTGCCGTCGATGGTCCCTTCCACCCCGCCAAGCATCTGAACATTGAGACCGGTGGCGGTGATAATAATGTCCGCCTCCAGCTCCTGACCGGACTTGAGCAGAATACCGTTCTCAGTGAAACGCTCGATATGATCGGTAACGATATCGGCCTCACCCCGGCGAACGGTCTTGAACAGGTCACCATTGGGCACCGCACACAGACGCTGATCCCAGGGGTTATAGCTGGGGCGGAAATGGGTCATATCCACATCATCGCCAAGCTGACGCTTCGCCGCCGCCAACAGAGCTCGCCGCACCAGTTTCGGGCGCTGCTTGGACAGCTTGTACACCAGGCGCTGGATACCAATGTTACGGGCGCGAGCCAAACGATAGACCATCATCTCGGGCATAAAACGGCGCATACCCACGGAGATCGGGTCCACTTCCGGCACGGTGGCAATATAGGTCGGGGAGCGCTGCAGCATGGTGACCTGGGCGCCCTCTTTGGCCATGGCCGGGACCAGGGTTACGGCGGTGGCGCCGGAACCGATCACCACGACTTTCTTGCCTTTATAGTCCAGGTTTTCCGGCCAGTGCTGGGGATGAACCACCTGGCCCTTGAAGTCTTTCTCACCGGGGAAATCCGGCTTGTAGCCTTCGTCGTAGTTGTAATAACCACTGCAGGAGAACAGGAAATTGGCGGTAAAGGTTTCCTGCTCGCCGGTTTTCTCGTTGGTGGTTTCCACTGCCCAGTGATTATCAGCACTGGACCAGTTCGCCTTGATCACCTTGCGACCAAAGCGGATATGTTTTTTCACCCCGTACTCTTCCGCCGTGTCTTCCACGTACTGGCGAATAGAGTTGCCATCAGCAAGCACCTTGGGCTCGGTCCAGGGACGGAAGCTGTAACCCAGGGTGAACATGTCGGAATCGGAACGGATACCCGGGTACTTGAACAGATCCCAGGTGCCGCCAATGCGTTCGCGGCGCTCGATAATGGCATAGCTACGATTCGGGCTCTTGCGGGTCAGGTGGCAAGCTGCCCCGATACCGGAAAGGCCGGCACCAATAATCAATACATCAACGTGGTTATTAGACATTCTCTTTTACCTCCAGCCCTTGGGCCGCCTGGTCTCGGCAGTGCAAAACATTGACATCATTCAATGGCACCGTTAACTGACAGACAGAATAGCCGTACTGGCGGGTATGAGAAAAGGCCAAAACAGGCCGTTAATTGGCCCTGGAGACGGGGAAAAGTGCCGCTAGGGACGGCAGGTGTGGCGCAACCAGCATTAACACTGGATCTACTTTCCCTGACCGCCTGTCTACCCACATGGCGGCCATGGGGTTGGCGACCAGCTATTACTCGCTGATTTTCATAATAAAGTGGTACGGACGATCCAATATCATCGTGCCATCACCGATTTGTGACCTCATACACATTGCTGCCCTGCCCACTTCTGCATACTGCCTGCGCGCCATAGGGGAAAGGCGCTTACGGGGATGGATTACACACTATAATTATAAGGGTTCCGGCATGTTCGATCTGACTGCCTTCGGGGATACGTTCGCCTCTCACCCCTGGCTATGGATACCGATTTCCTGCGCCACCATTATCAGCCTGCTGTTATGGAGCGGTCGCATCCGCCAGCCCGGCATGGTCAACCTGTTCGCCGTTGGCCTGATACTGCCCTGCATCAACCTGAGCATGATCGCCACCGGCGCGCTGGTTGCCGCAGATCAACTGACGCTGGATCTGGTGGCCTTACTGCCGTTCTGAGAGTCGCAAGTGACAAGTTGAAAGTTTCAACGCGGATCAGCGCTGCTGTCAGCCGCTACGCATGAGGCCGCGCCCAATGACTGGAGCGCGGCCTCATGCGTTTGAAATCAAGGGCAAAGGTATGGCGCGTTGCAACTTGAAACTTGCCCACGCTACAAACCCTGAAGAAATTCCAGCTGATCCGCCACACTGATATCCCTGGCCTCGCCCTGATAGATATCGAAATGACCAATCGGATAGCGCTTCACTGTCGCTTTCGCCATGGCCGCAGCGGCCTTTTCTGCGGCTGAAGCCGGCGCCACGGTATCGGTTTCACAGATCAGCACCAGCGCCGGGCAGGCCACCTTGGCCGCCTGCGTCACAGGGCGAAACAAGGGCAGCACCAGGCCGATACGAGCCGCTACTTCATTGGGCACACCCTCCGGCATCAGCGCGGTATAACCATCGTAGGCATCATGACTGGACATGGCCGCCAACTCGCCGGGCTTGCCGGCAGAGGGCAACATGCGCGGCCCCATCCCCAGCAGGCTGCTGGTCATATCCCAGAGACCCAGACCGGTCATTTTCACCGCCTGGCCGACCCCCGCGTAACGCACTACTTCCTCCACCGAGGCCAGGCCATCCATCATCGGACACTGGGCAATGATACCGGCTACGTCCGGTTCCCGGGCCGCCACGGCGGTGACCAGACCGCCGCCAAAGGAGGTCCCCCACAACACGATGCGCTGGTTATCCACTTGCTCCTGCTTGCGCACACAGGCCAGCGCCGCCTGCCAGTCCGCCACTTCCCGGTTGGGCAGCAACACCTGACGGGGCATGCCTTCACTTTCACCGAAGTGCCGGTAGTCAAACTGGAACACCGCGTAGCCGGCTTGCAAAAAGGCATCCCGAAATGGCTCCAGCCCACAGGCCTTGGTGAGACCAAAACCGTGGCCCATGACCACGGTCAGGAAGGGGCCGTCGCCTTTGGGAAGATATAGATCTCCCCGGCAGGACTGGCCGTCGCTAACAAATCGCAGCTCATGCATTTTGCTCATGGAAACTCCTTGTTTTTTCTTACCACAGAGGACACAGAGAACACGGAGTTAACGCCTATCAACACAGGTTCTGTTTTCCCTCGGTGAACTCTGTGTCCTCTGTGGTGAATACGCCTTACCCGGCAATCGCCGGGGCGATAAAGCGCCATTCCTCAATGCTCTGCCCCAGCACCAGGAAGTGAGGATTGAGGATGTCTTCCTTGTTATACTGCAATGGCTCGAACGCGGTATTGACCACAACGCCACCAGCAGCCGTTACCACCGCATGCGCAGCAGCAGTGTCCCATTCAGAGGTGGGCGCCAGACGGGGGTAGATGTCGGCACTGCCTTCGGCTACCAGACACAACTTCAGGGACGAGCCCATGGAGGCACGCTCCACGTCACCGACTTCTTCGCGAATAAAGGCTTCCAGCTTTTCCACCGCTTCACCGCCATGGCTGCGGCTGGCCACCATGACCACCGGGGCGGTACGGGCACGGCACTGGATTGGTTTGCGCTCACCGCCTTCCTCTTTATAAGCACCCACACCGCGGCCACCCAGGTAGGTCACTGCCGTTACCGGCACATGCACGACGCCCAGCACCGGGGTATCCCCTTCCACCAGAGCGATGTTGACGGTGAACTCGCCATTGCGCTTGATAAATTCCTTGGTGCCATCCAGCGGGTCCACTAGCCAGAAACGGGGCCAGTCCTTGCGATCCGCGTAGGCAATGCCACCGGACTCTTCGGAAAACACAGGGATCTCCGGGGTCAGCGCCTGCAGGCGCGCTTCGATAATCTTGTGCGCCGCCATATCCGCTTCGGTAATCGGCGACTTGTCGTCCTTGGTTTCCACCCCCAGGTCGTCACGCTCATACACAGTGAGAATAGCCTTGCCCGCTTCACGGGCGATCTCGGCGAGCGGTTCCAGCAGGGTATTAAAGTCGGTCATTTCGTTTTTCCTGTGATTCAGATTTTGCCACCTGTAGGAGCGGCGCCCTCTGTGCTCTGCGAGTATGAGCCTCGAACAGGGCTGCGAAGTCCGGAAAATCGCATCCATATGCGATAGATTTCCTCGCCTGAGGCGAGGATCGCGGCTCAGGCGCCGCTCCTACAGATCAATTATCGACGTTGCTCCAGCAACCGCTTCGCCATCAGCAACGCGGCGATCACCCGGGCTTCCGTCACGTCGTCCCGCTCAATCAAACGGTCCAGGTCGGACAGTTTCCAGGTGAGCACTTCCAGTTCTTCCGGCTCATCCCCGGGCAGGGACTCTTCATACAGGTCTTCCGCCAACACCACCTTGATGCGGTGCCCCATATAACCTGGCGACAGGGTCATGTCCTTCATCAAGGTAAGGTGACGGGCGCCATAACCGGCCTCTTCCTTCAATTCCCGGTTAGCTGCGTCACGCCAGTCCTCGCCGTGTTCGTAGGCGCCCTTGGGCAGGGTCAGTTCGTAACTTTCGGTGCCGGCGCCATACTCGCGGATCATTACCACGGTGTCGTCATCCAGCAACGGCACCATCATTACCGCCGCAATGGGCGGGGTGCGCAGGCGCTCATAGGTCCGCTCCACCCCGTTGCGAAAACGCAGGTGCAGCTCTTCGATTCCGAACAGGCGGCTTTTTGCGACCAGTCGGGTGTCGAGAATCTCCGGTTTCTCATCCATAATCAGCGTCAGATCTCGCGGCAATGATTGTAGGGAGTTACTCAGAAGCTCCTTGAGGCCGAAGACTAACCCGAATACGCAGGAAATTCATGATTGACTGGCAATCCGTCGACACCGTGCTACTGGATATGGACGGCACCTTGCTCGACCTGGAGTTCGATAACTGGTTCTGGCAAAAACATGTCCCCGAGTGCTACGCCCGCCAACAAGGGCTGGATCGGGCCGAGGCCGACCGCATCATCCACGACTGGATCACCAGCCATCTGGGCACCCTCAACTGGTATTGCCTGGATTTCTGGACCGCGGAGCTGGGCCTGGAAATCGCCAGCCTGAAACGGGAAGCCGGCGATCGCATTGCCGTGCGACCCGGCGCGGACACGTTTCTGCAGGCGCTGAAGGAGTCTGACAAACAGGTCATCATGGTCACCAACGCCCATCGTGATGCCCTGGACTTGAAGGTAGAGCGTACCGGCATCGACCGCTATTTCGATGAAATCGTCTCCAGCCACGATTATGGCCACGCCAAGGAAGCCCAGTCCTTCTGGCAGCACCTGCAACGCCACCTGCCCTTTGACCCGGCCCGCGCCCTGCTGGTGGATGACTCCCTGCCGGTGCTGCACAGTGCCCAGCTCTACGGGATCGGCCAGCCGGTCAGCATCCTGCACCCGGATTCCAGCCTGCCCAAGCGGGACCATACCCATCCGTTCCCGGCCATCGACGATTTTCTGCGGGTCTTACCATGAGAGAAATGCCGTGAGCGAGACCGTTCGTATCGACTCCTGGCTGTGGGCGACCCGTTTCTTCAAGACCCGCAGCCTGGCCAAGGCCGCCATCGAAGGCGGCAAGGTGCAGATTGATGGCAGCAAGGCCAAGCCCAGCAAGAATGTGCAACCCGGCCAGACCATTGCCATTACCAAGGGCACCGAACATTTCGAGGTAATAGTAGAAGGCCTGAGTAGCAAGCGCGGCCCCGCCAGCGTGGCCCAGACCCTCTATCAGGAAACCGAACAAAGCCGCAGCCGCCGGGAACAGAGCAGCGAGCAACGCAAGCTGGCACGGGCGGCCGCCGCCGCACCGGACCACAAGCCCAGCAAGAAGGAACGCCGGGATATCCAGCGCTTCAAGAGAGACAACCTGGAATAACCGCTATCGCGCCCCCATAAAGGCATCGCGAAGACAGCAACAGCCCTCAGGACACGACCATGCAAGATCACAAACAACGCTTTCTGTTCCCTGACTCCGATATCCGCGGCGAACTGGTGCAGGTGGAAAGCAGCGTCACCCGTATTATTGAAGGGCATAACTACCCGCTGGCAGTACAGGGGCTGATCGGCGAGGCGGTAGCCGCCGTGGCACTGCTGGCCAGCACCCTGAAATTCAAGGGCCGCCTGGCATTGCAGGCCCAGGGCAAGGGCCCGGTGTCCCTGCTGCTGGCCGAGTGCACCAACGAGGGCGAGTTGCGCGCCCTGGCCCGCCACAGCGACGGCCAGGACTGGAGCCATGGCGACATCCAGACCCTGATCGGCGACGGCAACATGGTGATCACCATCATCCCGGAGCAGGGCCGCCAGTATCAGGGCATCGTCCCCCTGGCCGGGGACTCCCTGGCCCAGTGTCTGGAAGCCTACTTCCACCAATCCGAACAACTCCCCACCCGCCTGTGGCTGGCCAGCGGCAATAACCGGGCCGCCGGCCTGCTACTGCAACGGCTGCCCAACCAGCTGGCCAGCAGCGACGCCAACACACAGATGTGGGAGCACCTGGAAGCTCTGGCCGGCACCCTGAAAATGGAAGAGCTACTCAACCTGGACGATCAGACCATCCTCCACCGGCTATTCCACGACACCCCACCACAGCTGCCCGACGCCCAGGCCCTGCAGTTCGGCTGCACCTGCTCCCGGGACCGCAACCGCAATGCCCTGATCTCCCTGGGAAGCAACGAATTGCAGACCCTGCTCGACGAAGACGGCGAAGTGACCCTGACCTGCGACTTCTGCCGCAACCGGGAACGCTTTGATGCGGTGGATCTGGCGGAGATGATCCGGGAGAGTAGTTGACAGTTGATAGTGGACAGTTGACAGCGTCGCGGTCCGGCGTATCAGTTTCTGAAGTGCAAGAGGCCGCGCTCGAACCTTGAGCGCGGCCTCTTGCGGTTAAATGTGTGTCACGGCTAACCCGCGTAGCTGTCAACTGTCCACTATTAACTGTTAACTTGGCCGTGCTGCCGTGACCGCCCGGTCCAAGGGGGAATCGCCACTGATTTCCTTTTCTGGCATAATCGCGCGCCTGTGCTGACTGGAGGTTTCATCCCCCGGTCCCCTTTGGTCTTGCCCGGTGGCAGTAACGGGCACGAGACCGGCACTGTTATCCGCAATGCGAACCAGAGTTTCGGCGCCCATACACGCTGAAACGGCACGGCCACAAGCCCAGGAATGACCATGACCGACCCGATTGTTTATAACGACCTCAGCCCGGCCCAGCTGGTAGAGCTGGCTGTTCAGCGCAACGAAGGCCGCCTGTCCGACACCGGCGCCCTGGTAGTGGAAACCGGTCATCGCACCGGCCGCTCCCCCATGGACCGCTACATCGTTGACGAGCCCAGCACCAGCGAGCACATCCACTGGGGTGCTATTAACCGTGCCTTCCCCGCCGACAAGTTCGATGCCCTGTGGGATCGTGTCAGCGTTGCCGTTGCCGACGCTGATGCCTTTGTTTCCCACCTGCACGTGGGTGCCGATGCGGACCATTACCTGGCAGTGAAAGTGACCGCGCAGACCGCGTGGCACAACCTGTTCGCCAACACCATGTTCATCCGCCCGGAAAAGTACAATCCGCGCAGCAAGGAAGAATGGCAGATCCTGCACGCCCCGCACTTCCAGTGTGAGCCGGAGCGTGACGGCACCAATTCCGATGGCTGTGTGATCCTCAATTTTGCCCAGCGCAAGGTACTGATCGCCGGCATGCGTTACGCCGGTGAAATGAAGAAAGCCATGTTCTCCGTGCAGAACTTCCTGCTGCCGGAAAAAGACGTACTGCCCATGCATTGCTCTGCCAACGTGGGCGACGATGGCGACGTGGCCCTGTTCTTCGGCCTGTCCGGCACCGGTAAGACCACCCTGTCCGCCGATCCGAACCGTTACCTGATCGGTGACGACGAGCACGGCTGGGGCAAGGATGTGGTGTTCAACATCGAAGGCGGTTGCTACGCCAAGTGCATCGACCTGAGCCAGAAAAACGAGCCGGTGATCTGGGATGCCATCAAGTTCGGCGCGGTACTGGAAAACGTCATCATCAATGACGAAAGCCGCACCGCCGACTACACCGACGTGTCCCTGACCCAGAACACCCGCGCCGCCTACCCGCTGGAAAACATCGACAAGAAGGTAGAAGCCAACCGTGCCGGCGAGCCCAAGCACATCATCTTCCTGACCTGCGACCTGACCGGTGTGCTTCCGCCGGTATCCAAGCTGTCCAAGGAAGCGGCGGCCTACCACTTCCTGAGCGGCTACACCGCGCTGGTCGGCTCCACCGAAATGGGTTCCGGTGGCGGCATCAAGAGCACCTTCTCCACCTGCTTCGGCGCCCCCTTCTTCCCCCGTCGCGCCGGCGAATACGCCGAGCTGCTGATCAAGCGGATGGAAGATTTCGGCTCCACCGTGTTCCTGGTGAATACCGGCTGGACCGGCGGCCCCTTCGGCGAAGGCGAGCGTTTCAGCATCCCCACTACCCGTGGCGTGGTGAACGCGATCCTCTCCGGCGACCTGGACAACGCCGAAACCGAGCACCTGGATATCATCAACCTGGACGTGCCGAAAGCCGTTCCCGGTGTGGACAGCCAGCTGCTGCAGCCCAAGAACACCTGGGCCAACCCGGAAAACTACGAGGCCCGCGCCCGCGATCTGGCAGAACAGTTCGAAAAGAACTTTGCCGAGAAGTATGCGGACGTGTCCGACGAGATCCGTGCTGCCGGCCCCAAGGCCTGATCCGTAAGGATCACTGAAAAAGCCCGCCACCGGCGGGCTTTTTCATTGCCGCCCGGCGGGCAGACCCGCCCACCCGGGAAGGCAAAAAGGAAACACCTGGTCTGGACTTGTTTACCACACGCGCTAGACTGCACCCCCGGAGTGGCGACAACCGTCATCGCTCCCTGCCCCACAAGGGCTCTGCCTCATTGATGAGCCACTGAGTGCGCCCAGCGTCATTCAGAGGCTCCTTTAACCCGGACCTGTTCACCGCCAAGGTGGATATGATTGACTGGCAACCCATGAGGGTTGGCCCGACAGGAGCCCCAATGAGCAAACCCAGAATTGTTGTCGTCGGCGGTGGCGCCGGTGGTCTGCCTCTGGTCACCCGCCTGGGTCGCAAGCTCGGCAAATACGGCCACGCGGACGTGACCCTGGTAGATTCCTCCAGCATCCATGTCTGGAAACCGCGTTTTCATGAAGTGGCCACCGGCGCCATCGACGCGGACCTGGATGCGGTGGACTACCGCGCCCACGCCCAGCTGAACCATTACCGTTTTGAGCCGGGCACCATGACCCAGGTGAACGTGGAGGCGCAGACTCTGACGCTGGCTCCGCTCCAGGACAACCACGGCTCGGAAGTGCTGCCGGAACGACAACTCCCCTACGATTACCTGGTACTGGCCACCGGCAGCCAGAGCAACGACTTCGGCACCCCCGGGGTGCGTGAAAACTGCCTGTTCATGGACAGCCGCGCCCAGGCGGAACGCTTTCGCGAACGCTTCCTGAATGCCTGTCTGCACGCCAACTATGAAGGCAAGCCAGTGTCCGTAGCCATTGTCGGCGGCGGCGCCACCGGCGTGGAGCTGGCCGCGGAACTGCATCATGCGGTGTCCATGCTCAATTTCTACGGCCACGAAAAGCTGGATCGCAAACACCTGCAGGTGGACGTGATCGAAGCAGCGCCACGGATCCTGCCGGTGCTCAGCGAACGGGTCTCTGCCACCGCCACCCAGCGGCTGGAATCCCTGGGCGTGAAAGTCCGCACCGGTGTCATGGTGGCCGAGGCAACCCCTGAGGCGCTGGTACCCAAGGAAGGCGACCCCATCAACGCCGACCTGCTGGTATGGGCCGCCGGGGTAAAGTGCCCGGACTGGCTGGGCCAGATCGAAGGCCTGACCACCAACCGCATCAACCAGGTGGAAGTGGAGCCGACCCTGCAGGCCAAGGGACACAAGAACATCTTCATCATCGGCGATGCGGCGTTCCTGATCCCGGAAGGCGAAGAGCGGCCCATCCCGCCACGGGCCCAGTCCGCCCAGCAGATGGCCCAACACACCGCCCGCAGCCTGCAGCAACTGATCATGAAACGTGAACCGCGGCCGTTCCAGTACAAGGACCATGGCTCGCTGGTATCGCTGTCCAATTACAGCTCGGTGGGCATGCTGATGGGCAACCTGAAGGGTGGTAACTTCTTCGTGGAAGGCTGGCTGGCACGGATGATGTACATCAGTCTGTATCGCATGCACCAGGCCGCCCTGTACGGCTGGCCCCGCACGATCATGTTGCTGATCGCCGGCCGCTTCAACAAGCTGGTGCGCCCACGACTGAAACTGCATTAACCGTAGCACCTGTAGGAGCGCCTCTTGAGGCGCGAACCCGAGCCTAAGCGAAGGAGCACTTCCAGAAAGCAACCATCCCTTCTGGAACGATTGCCCGCTCTGCTGGCTCTTCCGCGTTCACACGCGGATTCGCGCCTCAAGAGGCGCTCCTACAGCTACCATGTAGAGACAACCGGTAGTTAGCGACCACCGCAACCGATACACTCCCTGCTACCCATGGACGACGGTGGCCACGATGAAAGAAACCTTTCTCTACTGGTTCGGCATTCTCAAAAACACCATACGCCTGTGGCTGGAAGGTAATGCCGCCAGCTATGCCGGGTCGTTGGCGTTCTTTACGCTTTTCTCCATTGCCCCGGTCATCATCCTCGCCGTGAAGGTGATCTCGTTGGTGATGAGCAGCGAAGCCGCCATGGCGGAAATTCTCGGCCAGCTGGAAGCTACCGTAGGACCCGCCGCCACCGAAGAAATCCGCAATGCCATCATGAACACCCGCGCACCCAGCCAGGGAGTTCTCGCCGGCATACTCAGCCTGACGGTCATGATCATCGGCGCCACCACCGTATTCGCTCAGATGCAGCGCTCCATGAACGCCATCTGGGAAGTGGTGCCACGGCCCTCACGCAATACCCTCGTGGCTCTGATCAAAAGCCGCCTGCTGTCATTGACCGTGGTGGTGTCCCTGGGCTTTGTATTGCTGGTATCCCTGTTGCTCAACGTGGCCGTGCAGACCCTGCTGGTCTACGCGGAAAACTGGATTCCCTTCCATTCCAGCGTGGCCCTGGCACTTGAGGTCATGGTCTCCATCATCGTCATCGCCCTGCTGTTCGGCATGATCTTTCGCCTGCTTCCCGACGTGGTACTGAGCTGGAAAGACGTGGCCCCCGCCGCCCTGATCACCGCCGTGCTGTTTGCCATTGGCCGCGCCCTGATCGGCTTCTATCTGTCTCACACGGCAACCGCTTCCACCTACGGAGCTGCCGGCTCCCTGGTGATCCTGCTCATGTGGGTGTACTACTCCTCCATGATCCTGCTGCTCGGCGCCGCCTTCAGCCGCGCCCACAGTGAAGCCCGGGGGCGGGTTATCCGTGCCCGCTCCACTGCCGTCAGGGTCCGCCGGGAAATTCACGAAACCCCTGCCTGACAGGCTGCGGAATCAGCCGCCTGGCAGGGTTCATGCCCCCTTCACGGTCGGATTGCCACGGTAAGGTATCATTCCAACAAGGGGGATCTCATGACACTAAAAGCACCGTTTTCCATAATCAGCCTGACCCTGCTGGCCCTGTTTCTCTCTGCATGCAGTGACAGCGACAACACCATTAGCCAGGAAGTCACCGCCACGGCGTACACCCTGTCCGAAGCGGAAACCAAGAAAGGCAATGTGGGTCTTGCCGCCTGGGGCGACCAGCTGGAACCCGGCATGAAAGCCATCGCTGTGTCCCGCGACCTGATTCCCAAAGGGCTCACCCATCGCACCGAAGTGGAAGTGGAAGGCATGGGTACCTATGTAGTGCTCGACAAGATGAACAAACGCTGGACCGACAAAATCGACATCTTGATGGCGGATAGGGCCGAGGCTCGTGAGTGGGGCAAGCAAACCGTCACCATTCACTGGGAAGCGCCACAGGAAACCCCCTGAACGAGCCGGCAATTTTGCAATTCTCCCGATGAAACCCTGGCGGGGCCGTCGTAAACTCCCTGTCATTGATGCCCCTGCCACGGTTTCGGAGTCCCCATGGCCACCCGCTTTTTATTGATTTCCCTGTTCCTGTTTTTCAGCCACCCGGCCCTCGCTCTGGACCAGGAAAGCTTTGCCATGTGCATCAGCAAACTGCGCCAGGCGGGCCTGGAAGCCGGCTTGCCTGCCCAGGTGATCAGCCAGCACCTGGATGATGCAACACTGAATGACAAGGTGGTGGAACTGGATCGCAGTCAGCCGGAGTTCACCAGCAGCTTTGCCGACTACTTCAACCGGCGCGTCAGCGAGCAACGTATTGAAAAAGGTCGCGAAAAATACCGCAGCCATCGTCAATTGCTCGACACCCTGACCCGGGAATACGGCATCCCCGGCCATTACCTGGTGGCCTTCTGGGGACTGGAAACAAACTATGGCGGTTACCTGGGCAACATCCCTACCCTCGACGCCCTGGCCACGCTGACCTGCGAAGGCCGGCGCGGTGAGTATTTCCAGGGTGAACTGTTCAATGCCCTGCGTATTCTGCAGGCCGGCGATGTCAGCGCGTCACAGATGAAAGGCTCCTGGGCCGGCGCCATGGGGCAGACCCAGTTCATGCCCGCCGTGTTTCTCAAACACGCCCAGGATCACGACGGCGACGGTCGCCGCGACCTGTGGGGCAGCAGCGCCGACGCTCTGGCCTCCGGCGCGCACTTTCTGCAAGCTCTGGGCTGGGAACGGGAAGCTCGCTGGGGCCGGGAAGTCAGTCTGCCAACGGATTTCGACTACCAGCTCACCGGCTTCGGCAACAAACGCCCGCTCGCCGACTGGGCCGAACTGGGGCTGACATTGCCCAATGGCCAGCCCCTGCCATCCGCAGACATGGAGGCGGCCGTGATCGTGCCGTCTGGCCATGAAGGCCCCGCCTTTCTGGCCTATCACAACTTCCGGGTGATCATGGGCTGGAACCGCTCCGAATCCTACGCTATTACTGTGGGCCGCCTGGCCGACCGCATTGCCGGCGCCGGCCCCCTCTCCAAAACGCCACCGCAGGCACCGCGCCTCAACCGGGATCAGGTGACCCGTCTGCAAAAGATCCTCAATGAACAGGGCTTTGATGCCGGCGAAGAAGATGGCCTGATGGGCCCCGGCACCCGCAAGGCCATCGCCCGCTACCAGCAGGCCAACGAGCTGGTCGCCGACGGATTTCCGGGCAAGGACGTGCTTACTCGTATCGGCATCCTGCCGTAACCGGCAAGACAACAAACAGCAGAAATCCCAGGCGGCGCCGAGACTCACTGCGCCATGCCCAGCACCTTGTCTTCCAGCACAGGGATGACCCAGTCGATAAAGGCCTCCAGACGCCGGGTCATATGTTCGCGATGCGGATACAGCAGGGTGATGGGCATGGGGGGCGGCACGGTGTCAGGTAGCACGCTGACCAGCCGACCGGAATCCAGATGGTGGCGCACATCGTAGTGCGGCACCTGGATCATCCCCAGCCCCGCCAGGGCACAGGCGATCATCCCCTCCGCCGTATTCACAGTGACACGGGCGGGGAGCGCCAGGCTGTCCAGCTTGTCTCCCTGCCGGTATTCCCAGCTTTCCACCCTGCCCGTCATGGACGACGCAAACGCCACGATGCGATGGGATGACAGGTCCTTTACCGTGTCAGGTCGACCATAACGGGTCAGATAGCCTGGGCTGGCACAATTACACAACGGCAAGCTTCCCAGCGACCGAGCGATCAGGTTGCTGTCTGCCAGCTCGCCCACCCGAATCACACAATCCACGCCTTCGCTCACCAGATCCACTGCCCGATCGGTGACACCCATCTGAATATCGATATCCGGGTAACGATCCAGGAAATCCGGCAACGCCGGTGCCAGCACACGCCGTCCCAGGCGCCCGGGCACATTGATGCGCAGCTTGCCTTGAGGGCGGCTATCGTTGACGGCAAACGCCCCTGCCAACTGTTCATAATCCTGCAACAGTGACTGGCTTTTCCGGTAGAGGAAGCGGCCCTCTTCGGTGACCTTGATAGCCCGGGTGGTGCGATTCAGCAGACGCGCGCCCATCTCGGACTCCAGTTCCTTGATCGCTGTGGACACCGTGGAACGGGGTATCTCCAGGCTTTCAGCGGCCCTGGTAAAGCTCAGGCAATCCACCACCCGGACGAAGATATGCATTCTTTCAAGACGATCCATGGCTTCTCATTGTTCGTTATTTTCGACAAGTGCTGTCAGCTTACACCGGTTTATGCCCCTGCCAAGCCTGCCGACAATAGCTCCACCACAAACAACCTGGAGCAAGACTGATGACGGACTACGGATTCAAGGACAAGGTGGTACTGATTGCCGGCGGCGCCAAGAACCTGGGCGGCCTGTTGAGCCGGGAAGTCGGCCGCGAAGGCGCCAAAGTGGTGGTGCACTACAACAGCGATGCCAGCCGCGCCGATGCGCAAGACACGGTCAAGGCAGTGCAAGACCTGGGCGGCGAGGCCTACATGACTCAGGGCGACCTGACCCGGCCTGCCAATGTGGAAGCGCTTTTCCAGGAAGCCAAGGACAAATTCGGCGGCATCGATATCGCCATCAATACCGTGGGCAAGGTGTTGCGCAAACCGATCATGGAGACCAGTGAAGATGAATACGACTCCATGTTCGATATCAACGCCAAATCCGCCTACTTCTTCATCAAGGAAGCGGGCAAACACCTGAACGACAACGGCAAGATCGTCACCGTGCTCACCTCTCTGCTGGCTGCCTTTACCGATGGCTATTCCACCTATGCCGGCGGCAAATCACCGGTAGAGCACTTCACCCGTGCAGCCGCCAAGGAATTCGGAGGTCGCGGCATCTCGGTTTCCGCCGTGGCCCCCGGCCCCATGGACACGCCCTTCTTCTACGGCCAGGAAACCCCGGAACGGGTGGCCTTCCACAAGTCCCAGGCCATGAACGGGGACCTGACCAAAATCGAGGACATCTCCCCCATCATCAAATTCCTGGCCACCGAGGGTTGGTGGATCACCGGCCAGACAATCTTTGCCAACGGCGGTTACACTACCCGTTAGCGCCAACAGGCAGGCACGTACCGTGCCTGCCGCCCATCTCACTGGGAGCCGCACATGCATACGCTTATCGTCATTCTCGGTGGTCTTTTGCTGTTCGCCATACTGGCGCTAATCGGCCGCTCCATCCCCTGGCTGCGACACCATCTGCTCGCCGTCTTCACCCTGTTCTGGTTTATCGCCTCGGCCATCAATATGACCGTGGGCATTGTCCATGCCGGTTATTCCTTTATGGCCGAACTGCCTATTTTCTTTGTGGTATTTCTGGTTCCTGTTGCCCTGGCCTGGGCGGTGAATCGAAAACGCCAGCGTTAGTGACGATGGTTCACCCTTCACGCCGGGCATGGCATGCTCAAGCCAGTCCGAACAAGGGAGCTCCTCATGCGATCACTGATCACCGTCACCCTCACGGCCCTGAGCCTGTGCGCCTGTGCCGACAACGCCGCCACCCTGACCCCGCAAAGCAATGACAGGGTTAAGACCGAGCAAATCACCGATGGCCTGGACCACCCCTGGTCCCTGGCATTTCTGCCCGGTAACGAATGGTTGATCACTGAACGGCGCGGCACCCTGCGCCGACTGGTGAATGGCAGCCTGCAGGAAGATCCGGTCAGCGGGGTACCAGAGGTGGTGGCCAGTGGCCAGGGCGGGCTATTCGATGTAATGCCACACCCGGATTTCGCCGACAACCAGCGCCTTTATCTGAGCTATGCCAAACCCTGTGGCGACAATGGCGGCACCACGGCGGTGGGCTACGGCACTTACCGGGATGGCGCCCTGAAAGACTTTCGCGATATCTACGTGGCGGAAAAAGCCTGCACCAACACCGCCAAACACTTCGGCGGGCGCATCCTCTTTGATAACGACGGCTACCTGTTTGTCACCGTGGGCGACCGGGGTGAGCGCGAGCGCGCCCAAGACACCGCAGACCCGGCCGGCAGCGTGCTGCGTCTGCACGACGATGGCCGCACTCCCGATGACAATCCGCTGGCCGGTCAGTCTGGCAAGGCCGCGGCCATCTGGAGTTGGGGCCACCGCAACCCACAGGGGCTGGCCTTGCATCCCGACACCGGCAAACCCTGGCTCAATGAGCACGGCCCCCGCGGCGGAGACGAAATCAATGCTGTGGAAGCCGGCGAGAATTATGGCTGGCCGGAGATTACCTATGGCCGGGAGTATTATGGCCCCGGCATCGGTGACACCAAGCAGGAAGGCCTGGCCCAGCCGCTGCTGCACTGGACCCCTTCTATTGCACCGTCAGGCATGGCCTTCGTGACCAGCGATCGCTACCCGGACTGGCAGGGCGATACCGTCCATGGCGCCCTGAAGCTGACCCATCTGAACAAGGTGGCCTTTGATGGCCACAAACCGCTGTCGGAAGTCCGCCTGCTGGAAGAAAGGGGCGATCGCATCCGTGATGTTCGCCAGGGCCCGGATGGCTATCTTTACCTGCTCACCGACAGCAGCAATGGCGCCTTGCTGCGCGTCAAATCCTCTCGCTAATACACCGCCCCGACGCCTGCCGGGGCCTTACAGTCCGACACAAAACCCGCCGGCTCATTCACTTTCTTGTACCAGTGTACCAACAGACCCGTCCCGGTTCCGCTTCTATCCTCATAGGCTAAAACATGTATAACAATTCGGGGATAGCACCATGCCTTCATCCTTTCTGCGGCCCGGGCCATGGCTCCTGGCAACCCTGCTTTGCATCGCATTGCCCTTGACCGGTTGTGGCGGCGGTGGAGGCAGTGCGGCCACCGTCTCCAACAACAGCAACACCCCGGAAGCCAACGCCGGTAACGATACCAATGGCAGCAACGGGGACGGCAGCGGGTCGGCGGAAGATCCAGCACCGCGGAACCTGAGCTGGGGCGAACCCTATCAGCGCGACGAGCAGTACCCGAACACCGTCGACCTCCCCCAGCAGCTGATTACCATGCGCGACGGCATTCGCTTGGCCGCCACCGTGACCCTGCCAGCGGATGAAAACGGCAATGCCATCGACGGCCAGTTTCCGGTGATCGCCACCTTTACCGGCTATAACCAGGCGCTCGGCGCCATCGGTGCCGCCGACCCGGCGCTGGTGAAACGGGGCTACGCCTACATCATCGTCGATCTGCGTGGTACCGGTGCCTCCGAAGGCAGCTGGCAGGCGTTCAGCCAGATAGATCAGGATGACATCGGCGAACTGCTGAACCACATCAAGACCCAACCCTGGAGCAACGGCAGCATCGGCATGAACGGCGCTTCCTATATGGGCATTACCGGGCTGCTCGCCGGTGCCCGGGAAGACCCGGCAGTGAAAGCCATTTTTGCCATTGTGCCCATGGGCGATGCCTACCGGGATATCGTTTTCACCGGTGGCCAGATCAATGCCGGCTTCATCCCCCTGTGGGTCACCCTGGTCACCGGCCTCGGCATCATTCCCACCCCCGCCGGGCTGGATAACAATGAACCGGGGTATTACCTCAACACCACACTGCAACACCTGCAGGGCGCCCTGACAGAATTCCAGGTGCCGGTAGTGGCTGGCGCCCTGATCGGCGATGAAAATAAATACGACACTGAATTCTGGCGTATCCGCTCACCGCTGGAGCAAATCGACAAGATCACCGCACCGACCTTTGTGGTGGGCGGGCTCAACGATATTTTTCAGCGCGGCGAGCCCTTGATCTACGAGGGCCTGAAAGATCACACCACCGCCAAGCTGTTGATTGGCCCCTGGGAACATCTGGACGGCTCTTCCGGCGCCGGACTGCCCGCCGACGGGGTGCCGGCGCTGTCGACTATCCGCCTAGCCTGGTTTGATCAGTACCTGAAAGGCATGGACAGCGGTGCCGGCGATTACCCGCCTGTCACCCAGTACTACACCGGTGAGGAACGCTACGTCACTGCCGCCGACTGGCCGCACCCTGAGGCAAAAGCAGAAACCTTTTTCCTCCACGGCCAGCCCGGCGCCCCGCTGTTCGGCAGTATTTCACCGAGCGCCCCCGTCACCAACAAGCAGACCAGCCTGCTGCAGACCCCGGTGAATGGCCTGTGCTCCGCCAGTGCCAGCCAGTGGACCGCCGGCGTGCTCGGCCTGATCCTGCCGCCCTGCTCGGCCCAGGACAATGTGGTGAATTTGCTGGAAGCGGTATACACCAGCGAGCCGCTGGAAGAAGACATGGTTATCAACGGGCCGATCACCGGGCAGATCTGGGCCTCCACCACCGCCCTGGATACCAACGTCACCGTCAGAGTGAGCGTGGTGGGTGAAAACGGCATTGCCCGGCCGCTGACCCACGGCATTCAGATGGCGTCCATGAGTGCCTTCGATGCCAGCAAATCGCGCTTTATGAACGGCAAACTGGTTCAACCCTGGCACCCGTTCACCGAAGCGTCGCAAAAGACCATCACGCCCCTGCAACCGTTCCGGGCCGATGTGGAAGTGTTCCCCACCAGCGCCCGGATCAAGGCCGGGGAAAAACTGCGTATCAGCGTGGGCACCAGCGACCTGCCCCACGGCCTGAGCCCGATCCCGGATCTGCTCACCAGCCTGCTGGGCGCCATGACCGTCTACAGCACCCCGGCCATGCCGTCACGGGTGAATATTCCGTTGGTGCCGGCCAGCGCACTCTAACCCGGTGGCCCTGCCTTAGCGGGCAGGGCCAGCACCCGTCACTGGTGCTGGAGAATATTCAGCAGCCGACCAAAGGGATCGCGCACGTAGAACCGTCGAACGCCCCAGGGCTCACTCACCGGGCCATATTCCACGGCCACGCCGGCCTGATGGATTCGTTCCAGCGCCGCCTCCAGGTCGTCCACCTCGATGGACAGGTCCGGTACCGCCGTTCCTGAGCCGCCTTCTGACCCCACACTCACCTGGACCCGCATGGTTTCTGGCGAGCCATAGGTGCGAAACCAGCCGTGATCCATGATCCGTTCCAGCCCCAGAATGCCGCCATAAAAGGCCTCCGCCTTTTCCGGATCCGGGGTGGCCAGGTTGGCCATGATGCGTTTCACCTTCATGCTTTCTCCTGGTCTGCTTTCAGGGCGCCTTCGAACATGCCCGCCCTCTCATCAGCCACCCTAGGGCATTTTTCTCCGTGCTAGAATGAACTCTCTTCAATTCCGGTAATCCCATTCCCCCTTGCCACCCCTAACGCAACTCGCAGCCCTGCGCAGGAGCCCCTATGACCACCGACTCTGCTCGTCTGCTTCGCCTTTCCCTGGCCCTCGCTCTGGGCGGCTTCGGTATCGGCAGCGGCGAGTTCGTCATCATGGGGTTGATGCAACGGGTGGCCACCGACCTGCAGGTGCCGGTGCCAGATGTGGGCTACGCCATCAGCAGCTATGCACTGGGCGTGGTGGTGGGCGCGCCGCTGATTTCTTCCCTGGCAGCCCGGGTGCCACGCCGGGGTCTGCTGATTACCCTGATGCTGGTCTTTGCCGTGGGCAACATGGCCAGCGCCCTGGCAACGGACTTCTGGACCTTTGTTGGCCTGCGCTTTCTGGCCGGGCTGCCCCATGGTGCCTACTTCGGCGTAGCCGCTCTGGTGGCGGCATCGGCAGTGCCCTATCACATGCGTGCCCGGGCCGTGGCCCGGGTGATGAGCGGGCTGACCATTGCCATCGTGGTGGGCGCACCGCTGGCCACCTGGGCCGGCAACCTGTTTGGCTGGGAGGTGGCCTTTATCGGCGTCGGCGTCATTGCCCTGTGCACCGCCCTGCTGATACGCCTGTGGGTGCCCGCCCAATCCCCGGACCCGAACGCCAGCCCACGCCGCGAACTGTCTGCCCTGGTGAAACAGCGGGTGCTGTTCACCCTGGGCGTGGCCAGTATCGGTTTCGGCGGCATGTTTGCGGTATTCAGTTATGTGATGCCCACCCTCACCGAACAGGCCGGCATGGCGGAGCGCTGGGGGCCATTGGTGCTGATGGTGTTCGGCATTGGCACCATTATTGGCAACTTTGCCGGTGCCCGCGCTGCCGACGGCAATCTGCTGCGGGCCATTCCGTTAATTCTGATCTGGTGTGCGTTGATCCAGGCGGGCTTCTATTTTGCGGCGAACTGGACGGTGGCAGGCATCCTTTTCGTGGGGTTGGTGGGCACCAGCATGGCGCTGGGGCCAGCCCTGCAGACCCGCCTGATGGACGTGGCCGAGGACGCCCAGACCATGGCCGCCTCCATGAACCATGCCGCCTTCAACCTGGCCAATGCATTGGGCGCCTGGCTGGCAGGCATCACCGTCAAACAGGGACTGGCCTGGTCCAGCACCGGCCTGGTAGGCGCGGCACTGGCTATTGGCGGTTTACTGATCTTTCTGTCCGGGCGGGCGCTGGAGAAACGCAGCTCGCACGCTGCGCCCGCCCTCTCCGACAGAGACTAGAAACGCTGCAGGAAACCGATGTTGATGGTGGTCAGATCAAAGTCATCATCATCGTCAAGCTGCACCCATTCGGCGGTAATCGCCGTTTCCTCGCTGAGATTCACTTCCACCCCGGCACCGTAAGATGGATCACTGGCGGTACGCTCTTCTGTGTTACGTGCCGTTCCGAGCAAGGTGCTGAATTCCGTGGTGACTTCAGCGGTGGCCGTGGAGTGGCCCAGCAAAACATAGGGCACCACCGGCAGACTCCGGTCCAGGCCCACCTTTAGATAAGCGCCTACCAGCCATTCAGGGTCCAGTGATATCGAGGCAGCACCATCACTGATGTCATCATCATCAAAGCCATAACCGAGACGCCCTTCCAGCCCCACAAAGGGATTGAACTGCAAACCAAAACGGGCCTGCAGAGCCGACGGCTCAAGATCATCACCCCCTGTTTCCTGATTCAGCATGTTGTACTGCACGCCGAAATATCCATCCTGTTGATACACATCAGAGGCAAAGCCAGGGACAGCAATAACAAGCAAAGGCAACAGCAACGTTTTTTTCATGATCTCTCCTTGGTCAGTTTTTCTCGCACATCAAGAGTATCGTTATGAAACCCTATTTTCATAGGTCCTATGACATTATTCCGACACAAAAAAAAGGCCGCAAAACAGTGCGGCCCAACGACCTGTTTCTGCTACTGCAGCGACAGGCTATCGGCATTCATAACACGGGTTTTCCCGGTCAGGAATCAGCGATCAGGTAGTAGAAAACGTTATCAGCACATCGGCATGATGCTGGTGCGGGGGATAAATCATGGCGGGCTCTCCCAAGTCCATTTGGCAATATTTCCGGAGCAGTATTATTGTTTCCCGACAGCGTATCTCTTTCATTTTTCCTGTCGTTTTTTTGTTTTAGCAGTACGCTCGGTGACGTGTTCAATAGAATGCGCTGCTCGGCAAAAACAGACTTTGCGCCAGCGCACATTCCCGTCCCGAAAATGTGGCTTTTTTGTTATCATCAGGTTCCTTAACGTACGCCGGCGGAGAGTGATTCCGGCTGCACAAACTTACCGGTCACTGGGAATCGGACTTCTACCAGCAGGCCGCCATGCTCATGGTTCGCCAGGCGAATCTCGCCGTGGTGCATATCGACGATGCGCTTGACGATGGCCAGCCCCAGGCCGCTGCCACTGAGGGTGCGGGCTTTCTCACCCCGCGAGAACGGCTGCAGCAACAGGGGAATATCCTCTTCGCGAACACCCTTGCCATGATCTCTGACGGTCAGGCACACCACGTTTTCCATCACCGCAGTACGCACCTCCACCGGTGGCGCACCGTACTTGAGCGCATTGCCGATCAGGTTAGCGAGCATCCGTTTTACGGTTAGCCGCTTGAGCATCAGGCGCGGCAGATCCTGCAGCTCAAAACGGATCTGTTCGGCAGGGTATTTGCCAGCCACTTCCTGTATCAGGTCGTTGAGATTCTCCAGGTCCGGCTGCTCATCGGCGCCGTCGCGAATAAAGGAAATGAACTGATCAAGAATGGCATCCATGTCTTCGATGTCTTCGATAATGCCGTGGGCCAGTTCCTCGTCCTGCATGAATTCCGCCGACAGACGCAATCGGGTCAGCGGCGTACGCAAGTCATGGGACACCCCCGCCAGCAACAAGGCTCGATCCCGCTGAGCCTGCTGCAGATCGCTGGTCATACGGTTGAAGGCTGCATTCACCGCCTGAATTTCCTCCGGGCCGATACTGGTATTCAGTTCCGGCACCGCTTCACCTCGCCCCACTTTCAAGGCCACCCGGGCCAATCGTCGCAGCGGCAGGTTAAGGCCCCGGGCAATCAACAACCCACCGATGATGGCCAGCAGCGGCACCGTCACCCCCCAGCCGAGCAGCAGATAGCGGTCATAGTCGCGGAAGAACTCCATGGGCACTCGCAACCACTGCTTCTGAAAAGAAGGCGCACTGACCCACAGCACCGGCTGACGACTGTCCTCCAGCCTTACCGTTACCGGTTCGCGCAGGCGTTCCTGCACCTCTTCCCGGAACCGGCTGACCACTGGCTGGGACAACAGCACGGTACCCTGATGCAGGTTGTCCGGGGTAGCCACCTCAATACCGGTAGCGCCGGCCAGGCGCAGAGCCAGGCGAGCATCTTCCTCACCGGAGGAAGAAAAGGCCAGCTCCGCCTGCAGCACCGTCAGGCGCGCGTATTCACGAATACCGGGCAGGTAGGCATTGCGGGCGAAAAACCACAGGGTCAGCGCCTGGCTGATACCGATGACCAGCCCCACCACGATGGCGGAACGGACGAAGGCAGTGCGGGGATAGAGTTTCATCAAGGCAGCTTACACGCTGCACGCATCAGGCAACACGCGCTTGGGGCGTGGGGCATGCTGTGTGAAGCGTCTCTCAGTCAGGCACAAACACATAGCCCACGCCCCACACTGTCTGGATATAGCGGGGCTTGGAGGGGTCGTCTTCCAGCAGGCGGCGCAGGCGCGACACCTGCACATCGATGGAGCGTTCCATGGCCGACCATTCGCGACCCCGGGCCAGGCTCATCAGCTTGTCACGGGTCAGCGGCTCACGGGGATTCTGTATCAGCGCCTTGAGCACGGCAAATTCGCCGGTGGTCAGGTTCTGCGGGTCACCGTCGCGAAGCAGGGTGCGGTTGCCCAGATCCAGCTCCCATGGGCCGAAACTCACCTCGCCTTCTTCCTTGCTCGGCGCCCCCGGCAATTCACGCACATGACGACGCAGTACCGCCCGGATGCGCGCATCCAGCTCGCGGGGGTTGAACGGCTTGGGCAGGTAGTCATCGGCACCAGCATCCAGCCCCTCGATACGCTCCGCGTCATCGCCCTTGGCGGTGAGCATGATGATCGGCATGCGGTTTTCTGCCTCACGAAGCCGGCGGCAGATGGACAAGCCGTCCTCACCGGGCAGCATCAGGTCCAGCACCATCAGCGAATAGAGTTCCCGGGACAGGGCCCGATCCATCTGTTCCGCATCACCCACTGCCTTCACGGCATAGCCAGCCTCTTCGAGAAAACGCTGCAGCAGACTGCGCAGACGGGCGTCATCGTCGACGACGAGAATCTTATCCTGTTGTTCTGTCACGGTGCCTCCACTTATCGCAGACTCTGATTTACGCGTTGTGGACCGAACGTGCAAGATAATGGCCTGAGCAGATTGTATAAAAACATTGCAGTCTGCGAATCTGGGTCATTGTGGTCGGTACAGAAGCACCCTCAAAGTAGGCATGAGAAAAAGAAATCGCTACAGTACGCGACAAATGAGAATGGCTATCAATAAAGGATTCCTCCCTTGCGAGACCGCCTGAAACAGCTTCCACCCGTGGCCCTGGTCATCCTGGGGACGATTCTGGCCATTGTGCTGCTGGCCGTATTCAAGCCGTCGGCCCCCACCCGCGATGTCAGCGAACGCCACGACCGGGTGCGTTTTATATTGGCCGACCCCGGCGCCCATTCGCCCCAGATCCAGCTGTTTGGGCGGGTGCAGTCACCCCGTGCCGCTAATCTGACCGCCGTGGTCACCGCTAACGTGGCAACTATCCCGGTGCGGGCAGGCAGCAAGGTCAGCGCCGGTCAGTTGCTAATCCAGCTGGACGACACCGAGGCCGCCCTGGCCAGAGACAGGGCCAAGGCCTCCCGCGATGAGGCCGCCGCCCAGTTGCAAACCACCCGGCTTCGCTACCAGAGCGACAAGAAAAATCTGGCCCTGGAAAAGCAGCTGGCGCAGCTTAGCGAGGATAATCTACAACGGCTGCAATCCCTGCGTGGCAAGCAACTGGTGTCCCAGACCCAACTGGATCAGGCAGAAGAAGCAAAGGCGCGCGCCGAGCTGTCGCTGAGTCAGCGTCAACTCAGTGTCAGCGATTTCAAGAATGAGCTGGCACGGATGGAAGCCCGCCTGGCAAGCGCCGAAGCCCAGTTGCAGCAGGCAGAACTGGACCTGACCCGCACTCGTGTTGAAGCCCCTTTCGATGGCACCGTGACGCACATTCCGGTGGCACCGGGGGAACGGGTGCGTCCCGGAGAGCCCTTGCTCAGCCTGTTCGCCGACGCCGATCTGGAAGTGCGCGCGCAGATTCCCGAACGTTATCTGGCCGCCGTGCGCAATGGTCTCGACCAGGGTGAGCTGGCCGCCAGCACCGAACTGGAAGGCCGCACCCTGGCACTGAATCTGAAACGGCTGGCCGGTGAAGCCAGCGATGCCCGTGGCGGCATTGATGGGCTGTTCGAATTTGTCGACGGCGTTCCCGCTGCGGCCCTGGGCCGCCCGCTGACCATTACCCTGACACTGCCGGCCCGGGACAACCTGATCGCCGTGCCCGCCACCGCCCTGCACGGACTGAACCGGCTCTACATCATTGATGACGACAACCGTCTGCAGCGCACAGCGGCGGACATCGTCGGCGAAGCCATGGAGCAGTCGCAATCACAACTGCTACTGCAAGTCCCCGACCTGCAGGGCGGCGAGCGCATCATGACCACCCAGCTCCCCCAGGCCATTGTCGGCCTGCCAGTGGACCCACAACCGGTACCTGGCAGCAACGCCGATATCGCATCGCCAGAGGAGTCCTCCGGTGAGTGAGTCGCGGGGTCTGATCGCCAGCTTCACCCAGCACAAGGTTGCTTCCAACCTGCTGATGCTGCTGATGGTGATGCTCGGGTTTCTCGGCCTCAACCGGCTCAACACCCAGTTGTTCCCGAATTTCGATTTTGACTACATCACCGTCACTATCCCCTGGCGCGGCGCCAGCCCCGAGGATGTGCAGCGCTCCATTACCATCCCGGTGGAGCAGGCCATCAAGACCCTGCCCAACACCAAGAAACTGATCGCCCGCTCCCAGCAGGGCGCCTCCGCCATCTTTATCGAACTGGAAGACGGCACCGATCTGGGGCTGGCCCTGGATGAAGTGCGCCAGCGTATCGACTCCATCCGCAACCTGCCCCAGGACGCGGAGCGACCGGTAATCCAGAAGATCACCAACTATTCCCTGGTCACCTCCATCATGGTGTCCACGCAAAACGGCTCACTGGAAGAGCTGCGCCCGCTGGTGCGCAACATGGAGGACGAGATCCTTGCCCTGGGGGCCGGCAAGGTGGAATTCCTCGGCCTGCCGGAAGAGGAAATGGCCATCCAGGTGCCTGCTGCCGCCCTCCATGATCTGCGCATGAGTCTTGGCGAGATCGGTAATCGGGTGCGCAACTTCAGCCAGGATATTCCCGCCGGCACCGTGGGCCGGGATGACGCCGCCAAGCAATTGCGCGCCCTGGGCCAACGCCGTGACGAAAGAGCCTTCGCCGACCTGCCCCTGATCACCACCGCCGATGGCCAGCAGCTGAGCCTGGGCGACGTGTCCATCATCGAACGGCGCCCCCGGGATGACCAACCCACCCTCACCTACCAGGGCAACCCGGCCATCGAGCTACAGGTGATGCGCGGCGAAGACGGCGACATGCTGGAACTGGCCGACAAGGTACGCAGCTGGGGTGCCGACTACCGCACCTCCCTCCCGGAAGGCGTGCAGATGACCTTCTATTTCGAGGCCTGGAAGCTGGTGGAGGAGCGTATTTCCACCCTGCTGTGGAATGGCATTACCGGTCTGTTGCTGGTCATCGCCACGCTCTACTTCTTCCTCAATGCCCGGGTGGCCTGGTGGGTCACCGTGGGTATCCCGGTATCCTTCATGGCCACCCTGGGGCTGGTCTGGCTGTTCGGCGGCACCATCAACATGATCAGCCTGTTCGGCCTGATTCTGGCCCTGGGGATCATCGTCGACGATGCCATTGTGGTGGGTGAGGACACCCTCACCCATTTGCAGCAGGGGGAGTCCGCCCAGCGTGCCGCCCTGGGCGGCGCCCGACGCATGTTCTGGCCGGTAGTGGCCTCAAGCACCACCACCATTGCCGCCTTCCTGCCACTGGGGATGATGAGCGGCGCCATGGGCAAGATCGCCTTCGATATCCCCTTCGTGATGATCTGCGTGATCCTGGCCTCCCTGCTGGAATGTTTTCTGGTGCTGCCCGGCCACCTGCATCACAGCTTCCGGGGCATTCAGGTCAAGGCCTCGGGGCTACGCGAACGTATCGATGCGGGTTTCAACCGACTGCGTGAAGAGCGCTTCCGGCCGTTGGTGGCCTGGGCCATCCGCCACCGCCACCTGGTCAGCGTCTCCGCCGTGTCCGCTTTCATTCTGGCACTGAGCCTGATCGCCACCGGCTGGCTCAAGTTCACCTTCTTCCCACCGGTGGATGGCGACCAGCTTCGCGCGGTGGTGGAATTTTCCTCCGGCACCGACCGCAACCAGGTGGACCGCTTCCTGGCGCAACTGGAAAGCGCCCTGAACGAGACCAATGAGGAGCTGGGCGGCCATCTGGTCAAGACCGTGATCAGCCATCATGGTGCCGCCGCCGGCTTCCCCAACCCCGGCGGGCGGATGGAAAAATACGGTGACGAATACGGCACCCTGGTGGTGGAAGTCTATGTGGGCTCCGACAGACAAATCAGCAATGACGAACTTATCCAGAGCTGGCGGGAGAAACTGACCCTGCCCGCCGGCCTCGACCAGCTAACCATTTCCCAGCCGGAAGCCGGCCCGCCCGGCAAGCCCATCGAAGTGAAGCTAACCGGCAGCGATGCGCCGACTCTGAAACAGGCCTCCCTGGCCCTGCAGGAACGCCTCAACGATTTCTCCGGGGTCAGCAACGTGGACGACGACCTGCCCTACGGCAAGGAACAACTGACCTTTGAACTGACCGCCCGAGGCCGGGCCCTGGGGCTGACCCTCAATGAAGTGGCCAGCCAGTTACGTGCTGCCTTCGACGGCAACCTGGCCCAGCTGTACAACGAGGAAGACGAGGAAATCGAGGTGCGGGTGATGCTGCCGGACAACGAGCGGCGACAATTCAGCGCTCTGGAACGTCTGCCCGTCATTACCCCCCAGGGGGAAGCCATCGCCCTGCGTGATGTGGTGAACTTCGACGCCCGCAAGGGTGTGGACTTGCTACGCCGGGTGAATGGCGAACTGGCGGTCACGGTCTACGCCGATCTGGACCCGGAGCAGGGCAATGCCAACGAAATCATCGCCAGCCTCAACGACAGCACCCTGCCCGACCTGAAAGCCAAATACGGCATCGGTGTCGGCTACGAGGGCAAGCTGCAGGAGCAGGCTGACAACCTCAAGGACATGGCCACCGGCGCCCTGCTCGGGCTAGCGCTGATCTACGTGGTCCTGGCCTGGGTATTCAGTTCCTACTCCTGGCCCCTGGCGATCATGACCGCCATTTTCTTCGGCCTCACCGGCGCGGTGATCGGGCATATCCTCACCGCACCGTTCGGCATCAAGTTCTCCATGTTCTCGGCCATGGGGCTGTTCGGCCTGTCCGGCATTATCGTCAACGATTCCATCGTGCTGGTGAGTTTCTACCAACAACTGGTGGCCGAAGGCATGGAACGGTTCGAGGCCATCGTGGAGGCCTGTGTGCGGCGACTGCGGGCCGTGCTGCTGACCTCCATCACCACCATCGCCGGCCTCACCCCGATCCTGTTCGAAAGCTCCCTGCAGGCCCAGTTCCTCAAGCCCATGGCGGTGAGCATTGTCTTCGGGTTGCTGTTCGGCACCGTATTGATCCTGCTGGTGGTGCCGGCCATGCTGATGCTGATCGAAGAACAGCGTGACCGCTTTCAGGGCCTGGGCCCGCACCTGGCGCCAACCAACTGGGGCGAACTGGCCCGCCGCGCCTGGCGTTTCGACCCCATCCATTACCGCCAGCAAGCGGGTCCCCAGGGGCTGGGTGGGCACCTGTGGTGGGTGATGATTCTCGGCCCCTGGCTGTTACTGACGATAGTGGGCAAACTACCGCTGCTGCTGCAGGCACTGAAAGCCGATGCCGGGCTGCTGGTGATAGCGCCTTCCGCGCTGCTGTGGCTAGTAATGATGGGGCTGGGTGGCGCCTTCCTGTGGCAACTGTTCCGCCGCCGGCAGCGGGCCACCGGGCTGGCTGTACACTGGCTGCTGGTGACAGGTTTCGGCAGTCTGCTGATAGCGGCATTGGCGCCTCTGTCAGGCCGGCAAGGGGAGTTGCTGGCTGGCGCGTTCTGGTCACTGGCAGGTTGGAGCCTTTTCACTGCCGTAATCGTACTGCCATTGCTGTTCTGGAGTCGGCGCAGCGCCCATACCCTGACACGCTGACCGAAAACGGCATCACAGTGCCATAATTCGACAGCTTACCTTTTGACCAGTGACTGGTATTATTCGCGTCTGAAAGCAAACAGACAAAAACAAAGTACCGCCGACGCACAGCAGGATCGGCGCGAGGAGAGCAACATGGCCAAAATTCTTGTGGTGGACGACTCGCCGACTCAACTGACCAATCTAGTCAAGATCGTTCAGGGCGAAGGCCATGAGGTCATCACCGCCACCAATGGTATGGAAGGTATCGAAAAAGCCCGTGAGGAAAAGCCTGACCTGATCCTCATGGATGTGGTGATGCCGGAACTGAATGGCTTCCAGGCCACCCGCAAAATCACCCGTGACCCGGCTACCGAACAGATTCCGGTGATCCTGGTGACGACCAAGGATCAGGAGACCGACAAGGTCTGGGGGCAACGCCAGGGCGCAGCCGGCTATATCATCAAGCCGCCCAAGGAAGCCGAGCTGATCGCCAAGATCAACGAAGTGCTGGGCTAGTCCAGCCCCGCAACATAGCCGCTTCGACAAGTCAATCTGTTAACGACCGGGATCATTGCCTATGATTTCGGTCGTTTTGTTTTACGCCTGCACGCAATACGTCGGCAGGCCGCACGCAGCCAGGAAATGTCATGCGCAGTATTGAACAGATTATCGCCGAGGAAATCGGCTGTCAGGAACGCCAGGTCCACGCTGCCGTAGGCCTGCTCGACGACGGTGCCACCGTCCCCTTTATCGCCCGTTACCGCAAAGAGGTAACCGACGGTCTGGACGACACCCAGCTGCGTAACCTGGAAGAACGGCAGCGCTACCTGCGCGAAATGGAAGAACGCCGCGACGCGATCCTGAAGAGCATTGCCGAGCAGGAAAAACTGACCCCGGAGCTGGAGAAGGCGATCAAGGCCGCCGATACCAAAACCCGGCTGGAAGATCTCTACCTGCCCTACAAGCCCAAGCGCCGCACCCGCGCCCAGATCGCCCGCGAAGCCGGCCTGGAACCGCTGGCCGACGGTCTGCTGGATGATCCGAGCCAGAACCCGGAAGAGCTGGCCGCCGGCTTCCTGAACGAAGAACACAAAGTTGCCAGCGCCAAGGATGCCCTGGACGGCGCCAAGCAGATTCTCATGGAACGCTTCGCCGAAAACGCCGATCTGCTAACCCGTCTACGTACCTTCCTGTGGGACAAGGCGCAGATTCAGGCCAAGGTGGTCGACGGCAAGGAGAAGGAAGGCGCCAAGTTCAGCGACTACTTCGACCACAGCGAAGCCGTCAAGAATATCCCCAGCCACCGGGCTCTGGCCCTGTTCCGCGGTCGCAACGAAGGCATCCTGCATGTCTCCATGGTGCTGCCGGAAGAACTGGAAAGCGCCCAGCCACACCCCTGCGAAGCCATGGTCACTGCGGAAACCGGCTGGCAGCATCAGGGCCGCGCCGCCGATGACTGGCTCAAGGAAGTAATGCGCTGGACCTGGAAGATCAAGCTCAACACCCACCTGGAAACCGAACTGCTGGGCCGGGTCCGTGAGCTGGGCGAGGAAGAAGCCATTCAGGTGTTCGCCCGTAATCTGAAGAGCCTGCTGATGGCCTCCCCGGCCGGCCCCAAGTGCACCATGGGTCTCGATCCGGGTCTGCGTACCGGGGTGAAAGTAGTGGTGGTGGATGCCACCGGCAAGTTGCTGGAGCACAGCACCATCTTCCCGCACCAGCCGAAAAACCAGTGGGACCAGTCCCTGTCTGCCCTGGCTGCCCTGTGCCTCAAGCACAAGGTGGAATTGATCGCCATCGGCAACGGCACCGCCAGCCGCGAGACCGACAAGCTGGCCGGCGAAGTGGTCAAGGCCAGCAAGGGCAACATCCAGAAAATCATGGTCTCCGAGGCCGGCGCCTCGGTGTACTCCGCCTCGGAAACCGCCGCCCGGGAATTCCCGGATCTGGACGTATCCTTCCGTGGTGCCGTCTCCATCGCCCGCCGCCTGCAGGATCCGCTGGCCGAACTGGTGAAGATCGACCCGAAAGCCATCGGCGTGGGCCAGTACCAGCATGATGTGAGCCAGCTGAAGCTGTCCCGCTCCCTGGACGCGGTGGTGGAAGACTGTGTGAACTCCGTGGGCGTGGACGTGAACACCGCCAGCGCCCCGCTGCTGGCCCGTATCGCCGGCCTCAACACCACCATCGCCGGCAACATTGTCACTTACCGGGAAAGCCACGGTGCCTTTGGCTCCCGGGCCGACCTGAAGCTGGTGCCACGCCTGGGTGACAAGACCTTCGAACAGGCCGCCGGCTTCCTTCGCATCATGGACGCCGCCAACCCGCTGGACAGTTCCTCCGTCCATCCGGAAGCCTACCCACTGGTGGAAAAAATCGCCGAGAAACACGGCCGGCCGCTCAAGGACCTGATCGCTGACGTGCCCTTCCTGAAGAAGGTCAACGCCGCCGACTTTACCGATGACACCTTCGGCCTGCCCACGGTCACCGACATCCTCAGCGAGCTGGAAAAACCCGGCCGTGACCCACGCCCTGAATTCAAGGCGGCGGTGTACAAGGAAGGGGTCGAAACACTCAAGGACCTGAAACCGTCCATGATGCTGGAAGGCACCGTCACCAACGTGACCAACTTCGGCGCCTTCGTGGATATCGGCGTTCACCAGGATGGCCTGGTGCACGTATCCGCACTGGCCGACAAGTTCGTGGAAGACCCCCATGATGTGGTCAAGCCCGGCGATATCGTCAAGGTGAAGGTGCTGGAAGTGGACCTGGACCGCAAACGCATCAGCCTGACCATGCGCATGGACGACCAGCCCGCCGAGAAAGCCGCCGGGCAACGCCCTGCCAGTGCCCGCAAGGGCAATGGCGGCGGCCAGCGTCAGGGCGGCAACAAACGCGGCGGCGGCCAGGCCCAGAGCAACGCTGGCGGCACCTTTGCGGATCTGTTCGCCAAGGCCAAGGACGAGCAGAAAAAAGGCAAGAAGCGCCTGTAGTCATGGCTCAGGCTGACGGAAACGGCGGCACCCTCTTCCTCTCGCGCCGCTCTCGCCAGTGGCGGGGGCGCAGGGGAACAGGGTGCCGCTCCCGTGCAATGTAGGGCGGACATGCCGATGGCCTGTTCGTCACCCGGAGTTCGATAACGGAACCGCCTGCTATGGCACAGCTCGAACAACGCATCCATGCCCTGCTGGATTCAGACGCCGCCGCCACCCTGGCCGGCATCCGCCGCGGCATTGAGAAAGAAAGCCTGCGCATTACCACCAATGGCACCCTGGCACAGACGCCACATCCGCCGGCGCTGGGCTCCGCGTTGACCCACCCCTATATCACCACGGACTATTCCGAAGCCCTGCTGGAATTCATTACTCCACCCAGCACCGAGCTGCACAAGCCGCTGGAGTTTCTCGAACAACTGCACCGCTATGTGTACAGCCATATCGATGATGAGGTGCTGTGGGTCAACTCCATGCCCTGCATGATCCGCAACGATGACGACGTGCCGGTAGCCCAGTACGGCAGCTCCAACGTGGGGCGCATGAAGAGCGTCTACCGGGAAGGTCTGGGCCACCGCTATGGCCGCAAGATGCAGACCATCGCCGGCATCCATTACAACTTCTCCTACCCGGAAGAATTCTGGAAACTGAATCAGGTGCTGGAGGGAGAAAACGGCCCGTTACAGGACTATATCTCCAGGCGCTATTTCGACCTGACCCGCAATTTTCAACGCTACTCCTGGTTGCTGGTATATCTTTTCGGTGCCTCCCCGGCGCTGTGCAAATCCTTCCTGGCAGGTCGCGAACACCAGCTGGATACCTTTGACCACACCCTGTTCAAGCCCAACGCCACCAGCCTGCGCATGAGCGACCTGGGCTACCAGAACAATGCCCAGTCGTCCTTGGCCATCAGCTACAACAATCTGGACGAGTACGTCGCCACTCTCACCCATGCCATCAAGACGCCGGAACCGGCCTACGACAAGATCGGGGTGAAGGTGGGCGACGACTATCGCCAGCTCAATGCCAACATCCTGCAGATCGAGAACGAGTACTACTCCTCGATCCGCCCCAAACGCACCATCAACAAGGGCGAGCGCCCCACCACCGCCCTGCAGCAACGCGGCGTGGAATATATCGAGATTCGCGCCCTGGACCTGAACCCCTTCGAGCCGGTAGGCATTAACCAGCAGCAAATCCGCTTCCTGGATCTGTTCGCCACCTACTGCCTGTTGCGCGAATCGCCACAACTGGAAAAATGCGATCTCCATGCCAGCAAGGAGAACCTGCGCAAGGTGGTCTACGAGGGGCGCAACACAGCCATCGAACTGTGCAACTGGGGCAAGTCCGTCTCCCTGAAAGACTGGGCCAGCGAAAAGCTCACCCAGATGCAGCCCATTGCCGAGCTGTTCGACCGCACTCACGGCGGCACCAACTACAGCGATGCCCTGGCCCGCCAACAGGAAAAAGTGGACAACCCGGACACTACCCCGTCCGCGCGCATTCTCGACAAGCTGGAAAGCCGTCAGCAAAGTTTCTTTCAGTTCGCCATGGATCAGGCTCTGGCCCACCGGGATCACTTCCTGTCACGCCAGCGTTGCGACGAGACCAACCAGCGCCTGGAACAACTGGCCGAACACAGCCTCACCGAGCAGCGCCATTGGGAAGACGCGGAGACCCAGAGTTTCGAGGATTACCTGGCGGATTACTTCCGCGACTGAAGCCCCGACCAACCACGTGAGTGACTCTGACAGCAAAAGGCATTTTCACCACAGAGGGCACAGAGCACACTGAGAAAGACCTTAGCTCTGCGCTCTCGGTGTGCTCTGTGGTGAAACGGGTTGTTTTTATACCCCGGGGCGGTTGTCACAAGGCCGCTGTGCGCCGCGTCTCAACACCACCGTTCCGTCCGGTTTTTGTGCAATTTCACAACAAAAAGACGTACTTCTTCCCTGTTCAGTCTGTATTGCGGTGGTAGTCTCGGACAAACAGGCAAGGGAGCGTCGCGATGCCAGATCGTGATCAGTGCGAAAAAGCCTACAATCAAGGATGTATGTGGGGCATGGGTGGAGGCGACAACAATCGCTGTCCTTATTCCGCCGATGATGCCCTGGCAGAATGGTGGTTTCAGGGGTGGGAAGCGGGTATCCAGGCCTGGCATGATCGCAACCTGCAGGAGCAGGATGCCAGGCAGGCCTGACACCATCCGAACAAACAGCAGCCCCACCCTCTACCTCGACCCTGTGGGAGCGGTCGTTCGACCGCGAATGCCCTGTCCCATGAAGATCGCGGTCTAACGACCGCTCCCACGGTTCAATCCCCCCCTTGCCGCCAACCCCGCTTTTGCCTACCCTTCGCCGGTCCCCGACGAAAAGAGTGGCCCATGTCGTCCCTTATCCCAGCACCCCGTCAGCTTAACCTGCTTGCCCTGTTGGCTTGTATTGCCGCCATGGCCGGTGCCCTTTATCTGCAGCACGTTGATGGCCTGGAACCCTGCCCGTTGTGCATCTTTCAACGCATCGGCGTGATAGCTGCCGCCCTGATTCTGCTGATTGCGGCTCTGCATGGCCCCGGGCGCATTGGTGTGCGTGTTTACGGTCTGCTCACCGGCTTGGCTGCCATCGGCGGCGGCGCCATCTCCATCCGTCATATCTGGCTGCAAAACCTGCCGCCGGATCAGGTGCCCGCCTGTGGTCCCGGCCTCAATTACATGCTGGATGTGTTCCCCCTGCAAAGCGTGATCCAGGAAGTGCTGGCGGGCTCCGGGGAATGCGCAGAAATGGACTGGGCTTTCCTGGGCCTGAGCCTGCCAGCCTGGTCACTGGTGGTCTTTTCCGGCCTGCTGCTGGTGGCGCTGGTGCAACTGTTCCGCCCGCTCCCCAAACGTTGATCGCCCCATGATCGACGGCCTGCTGATCCTGCTGTTTTTCCAGTTTCTTGGTGAGGTGCTAATCCGCCTCACCGGCATCCCCCTGCCCGCCTCCGTGGTCGGCATGGTGCTGCTGTTGCTGGCCCTGCTACTCAATGCCCCCTTCAGCCAGCGAGTCGCCCCTGCCGCCGGCGCCCTGATCAAGCACATCAGCCTGCTGATCTTCCCGCTGGGGGTAGGCATCGTGCTGCAATGGCATCGCTACGAAGACTATGCCCTGGCACTGGGCGTGGCTGTGGTGCTAGGCACCCTGCTCAGCATGGTGCTGGTCACCCTGATGCTGAAGAAGCTGCTGGGCGGCAAACATGGTAAGTCGCGGGGAGGCAGCCATGATTGATAGGCTCGACAACCTTGCAGACCTGGTGCACACCCCGTTGTTCGGCATCCTGCTGACCCTGGTCAGCTACCGCTTTGCCCTGTGGGTGTACGGCCGTAGCAACAGCCTGCCCCTGTTTCACCCCTTTCTGGTGGCCTCGATTCCGGTGATTGTCGTGCTACCCCTGGTCGGCGTGGACTACGTGGAATACCGCGACCAGACCACCCTGATTTCCTTTCTGCTGGGTCCGGCAACGGTAGCACTGGCCTGGCCTCTCTATCGACAGCTGCACACGGTACGCAGCGTGCTCACACCGATCCTGATCGCCACCGTGCTGGGCGCTTTTATCTCTGCCGCCATTGCCGTGGGACTGGCCTGGTGGCTGGGCGCTCCCGCCGAAGTGGTGGGTTCACTGGCGCCCAAATCCATCACCACCCCGATTGCCGTGGAGGTGGTGCAATCCACCGGTGGCTATGTGTCACTGGCCGCCGGCGCAGTGGCGATCACCGGCATCGTCGGCGCCCTGGCCGCTGGCCCCATCTTCCGCCTGTTGAGAGTCACCGACGACCGCATCAAGGGATTTGCACTGGGCCTGGTAGCCCACGCCATCGGCACCGCCCGAGCCTTCGAATATGGGGAAAAAGCCGGTGCTTTTGCCGGACTGGCGCTAGGCCTGTGCGGGCTGGTAACGGCGCTGGCGCTGCCCTGGTTGTGGCCCTGGGTAGCGCAATATCTATAAGAGCCGCGACAGGCTGCACGCATTACGCAACACGGATAGCGCTAAAAAACCGCTTTTTAGAAGAAATTTGTCTTTAACGACAAGTGGCTGAGATAGCGTGCTTTTTCCCCCTGACCCGACTTCACGCCGATTTTGTCCCATTGCCAGCACAGTCCCGCCAGTCCTAGGCTCGATAGCCCAACAAGACAATAGTCAACGGGCACTCCAAGGAGGAACCATGGCGAGCTCCCATTCTGCAGCTCTGGCCCAATGGCAGCGCATTGAGGCGCTGGTGCAGGCCTGGCTGGATGAGCGTCAGCAACTGATTGTGCTGCTATGCACTCTGCAGGGCCTGAAAGGCCTGTCCGATCACCGTCAGCCTTTGCAGAAACAGGTACAGAATTTCTGCCAGCTACTGATGGACTACATCAGCGCCGGCTACTTCGAGGTGTACCGGGAGCTGGTCAACGAGGCCCGCCATTTCCATCGCGACAACCCTACCCTCACCCGACAGATTCTCCAGCAACTGGACAACTCCACCGACGAAGCCCTGGCCTTCAACGAGGATTTCGAGCGCCCGGAACAGTGGCTGGCACTGCGGGATCAGTTACCGGAACGTATTACCCTGTTGATGCAGACACTGGAGGAAAGGTTTGCGCTGGAAGACCAGCTGATTCTCAGCATTCACCAGCAGGAGCCGCCACGGCAGCAGGCGACACACTAGAGTTGCAAGTTTAAAGTTGAAAGTTACAAAGCGCGATCGGGTTGCGTGCTACCCGACACAGCTCAGAGCCGCGCCGCACGGATAGAGAAAAAAGATATGCATCCGAATGCGCGAGCGAGCTGGGCTTTATGAGCGGCGGCGCGGCGCTGGGGCTCAATATTTGGCGCCAGCCTCCGTCGCGCCTTTCAACTTTGAACTTTCAACTTGCAACTAAACCAAAAAGGGCGCCCGAGGGCGCCCTTTTTTGAAGCGTGTAACGACGGGATTTATTCCTCGTCGGCACTCGCTTCGTTACCGCTGCCTTTCACGTCCAGCAGTTCGATCTCGAAGATCAGCGCCTGGTTGGGGCCGATATCGCCGCCAGCGCCTTGCTCGCCATAGCCCAGAGACGGCGGCACAGCAATTTTCCACTTGTCGCCTTCCGCCATCATCGGCAGCGCTTCCTGCCAGGCAGGAATGATGTGCTGCAGCCCGAAGGTGGCCGGCTGACCGCGCTCTACAGAGCTGTCAAAGACGGTGCCGTCCGGCAGGGTGCCGTGGTAGTGAACCTCCACGGTGTCTTCCAGGGTCGGGGATGCACCCCCTTCTTCACCGGACTCCAGCACTTCGTACTGCAGGCCGCTGTCGGTGACGGTAACGCCTTCACGCTCGGCATTCTCGGCCAGAAATTTTTCGCTGGCTTCCAGGTTATTCCCGGCCGCTTCTTCCATCTTCTTCTGCTGGGCTTCAATCATACGGCCCTGGAAGTCACGAATCAGCTGGTCCAGATCTTGCTCACCCAGCTTGGATTTGCCGTCTTCGGCAAAGCCATCACGCAGGCCTGACACCATGGCATCCAGATCCAGGTTTTCCAGGCTACGCATCTGCTCCGCACTGCGGAAGCCCAGTGCGTAGGACGCTTTCTGATCATCACTTTTAAGCTCAACCGTTTCCTGACCACACGCTGCCAGCAGGACAGTCCCCGCCAGCACGATTCCCAATTTCTTCATTCTGCCTCCAATTGGCCTACTGTTGTTGTTGCTGTTCCGGCACCTTACCACCGCGCATTTCTTCGGCAGTGATGGTATTGGGCGCTTTTACGGTAAAGGGTTCCGCCTGCACACCGGGCGGCGGAATCTGGCCATACTGCCAGTTTCCCTGGGGGTCACGCCAGCGATACATCTCTGCGCTTTCCCCATTTCCCCCCATCCAGGGAGAAATCTTCCGGTCCAGCAACCGTTCCGGCTGCTGCCAGTTCTGTTCGACATGCTGCCAGTCCAGTAGCGGCTTACCCCCACCGAGCGGCACAGTAAACAGCGCTGCCAGCACAACTGCCAGCAACACGATGATAATCAACAGGTAACGCATGATGTTTCCTCTCCCCCTTTACTGAGCCGTCTTCACAGGATTCAGTTCCCCGCGAGAGCAAAATAACATCACAAATTACATCAATGCGCCTTATTTTGCGGTACTGTTGGTTTTGTGAGCAGCATCACCTTTTCTTCTGACGGTAATCGCGCCACCCAAACCGCCGGGTACAATCCCCCGCAAAAAAACGAATAAGACACGGCATGAATAGCGCACAGAACAGCCCTGCCAAGGGGATCGGCTCCCAATCGCGTTCGTCCAGCCCGTCCCGCATGGTAATTCTGATCGCAAATAGTAAAGGGGGCTGCGGCAAGACCACCATTGCCACCAACCTGGCCTGCTATTATGAGGCCTTGGGGCGACAGGTATCCCTGCTGGATATGGATCCACAGCAGTCGTCTCTACAATGGCTGAAACTACGTCGTGATACCACAATTCGCGGCCTCGGCTGGCCAGCCGGCGAGCCGGTCTCCCTGGGCCGACTGCAACAGAAGCTCGATCAGGCCGGCCCGATTACCATCATCGATTCACCCGCCGGCCTGGACCCCCATCATCTTGATCACCTGCTGCGCCTGTCACAGGTGGTACTGGTCCCGGTACTGCCCAGCCCTATCGATATTCGTGCCACCACCCGTTTCCTGCAAACCGTCATGCTGGCCCCCAGCTACCGGCGCCGTCCGCGTCGGCTGGCAGTGATAGCCAATCGTTCCCGCACCCGCACCCGCATGTACGAGTCTCTGCGCCAGTTTCTCGCCAGCCTGAAGATTCCCTACCTGGTTACCCTGCGCGATACTCAACTCTATGTGCAGGCCATGAGCAATGGCGAAGGCGTCCTCGACGTCGCCGTCTCCCGTCACCTGGATGACCAACAGCACTGGCGTCGTATTGGTGAGTGGCTGGAGGTGCAGCGGCATCTGATACAGACCATGCCGGGGTTTCGGTAAAAGCAGCTGCTAGTGCGAACCTTCTGAGGTGGCAACAAGGCTTTCTGGTTAGACCCGTCGAGCGCTGAAATTCCTGATCGTCCTGCGGGCGATTTCCTCGCTGCGCGAGGTTCGCCATGCAAGCATAGCTCCTACAGTGGCTACGTAGCTTCCGCCAGATGCCGCATTGCGCCGGTCAGTTTGCTGAGGTCCTCCGGCTCAATCACGAATGGCGGCATGATGTAGACCAGTTTGCCGAACGGGCGGATCCAGACGCCCTGTTCCACAAAGTGTGCCTGCACCTGTTCCATGGCCACCGGTTCTTTCATTTCCATGACGCCAATGGCACCCAGCACCCGGGCATCAGCCACGGGGGAGAGGTCCTTGAGAGGCAGCAGCTCCGTCTTTAACTGCGCCTCGATGGCCGCCACTTTTTCCTGCCAGCCGGAATCCAGCAGCAACTGGATGCTGGCATTGGCCACCGCACAGGCCAGCGGATTGCCCATGAAGGTGGGACCGTGCATCAATACACCGGCTTCACCATCACAAATACCCGCTGCTACCTGGCCGGTACAAAGGGTGGCTGCCAGGGTCATGTAGCCGCCGGTGATCGCCTTGCCCAGGCAGAGAATATCCGGGCACACATTCGCATGTTCCAGAGCGAACAGCTTGCCGGTGCGGCCAAAGCCGGTGGCGATTTCATCAAAGATCAACAGCACCCCGTACTGATCACACAAGGCGCGCACAGCCTTCAGATAGGTGGGGTGATACATCCTCATACCGCCGGCGCCCTGTACCACCGGCTCCAGAATCACGGCGGCAATCTCCTGATGATGATCCGCCAGCATCTGCTGGATGGAATTGAGATCCTCGGTATCAAAATCACTGTCGTAGGGGCATTGCGGCGCCTCGGCAAAATAATGTTTGGCCAGTACGCCGCTGAACAGGGAGTGCATGCCATTGACCGGATCACAGGCAGCCATGGCTCCGAACGTATCGCCGTGATAGCCGTTACGCAGGGCCAGCAATTTATCCTTGCCGGTATGCCCCTGGCTGAGCCAGTACTGCAACGCCATCTTAATGGCCACTTCCACCGACACCGAGCCGCTGTCAGCCAGAAAGACCTTATCCAGCGGGTCCGGCGTCAATGCCACCAGTTTCTTGCCCAGCTCCACCGCCGGCTCATGGGTCAGCCCACCGAACATCACATGGGCCATGCGGTCAATCTGGTCCTTGGCGGCCTGATTCAGCACCGGGTGGTTATAGCCATGCACCGCCGCCCACCAGGACGACATGCCATCCACCAGCTCGCGCCCATCTTCCAGCGTCAACCGCACCCCTCTGGCACTGGCCACAGGAAAGGTAGGCAAGGGTTTCGAGGTGGAGGTATAGGGGTGCCAGAGATGATCGCGGTCGAAGGCCAGGTCGGTGGTCATGGGACAGTCCGGTGAAACACAAGGGGAATGAAGGATGGCAGGAGGGCGTTAAAAGTTCAAAGCGCGAGAGCGCGAGGTGGTGGCACCGTAGGAACGTAGCGTAGCGGAGTAACGCACGTAGTTCCGTGCGGCCCGCAGGGTGAGCGTAGCGAATACACCTCTTGAGGGGCGAACCGCGTGTCAACGCGGAATCGGCCGAAGGCTGATCAGGAATGTCAGGGCTCGACAGGCTTTTCTGGAAAGGGATGGGAGTAGCTGCGATACCATTTCCTCGCCAAGGCTCGGATTCGCACCTCAAGAGGTACTCCTACAGCGGCTTCGTCGCAATGCCTAGAGCGAAACCAGATCATTGAGGGATTTCTGCAACCCCTCACACTGCGCCGTTTCCGGCACCAGTACCAACATCCATCCCATGGCATCCACCGGCTTGCCGGCAGGCAGCAGGTTGTCGCACAGGGTCGGCAGGGTGGCCAGTAACCAGCGTTCCCCTTCCAGCTCCACCTGCTGAAGCTGTCGCTTGAACTCCGGCAGCCGCGCATCGTCGCCGGCCTTGCGGCGCACCGCCCGCAGCGGGCGCAGGTAATCGGCTTCGAATTGCCCGGCCAGCTCCGCCATTCGGCGCCCTACTCCGGCATCCGGTTGCTTGCCTGACTCTGCCAGCCACAGGCCAGACAGCAACAGGGCCACCGGCACCTGGTAATCGTCCTGCAGATGCAGGCAAGCCCGCTCAAAATTCTTGTGCTGCCATCGCCCCAGGGCATAGCGCCACAGATCCTGCTTTATGGAGTCGTCCACGGTTCCCCCGTTACGTTTGCTGGCTTACACTGCGCCGGTTCTCATCAACCCCGGATTACCCCCATGCTCTCTCTGGAACACATCAACCTTCGCCGTGGCCCCGACCTGTTGCTGGAAGACGCCAGCGTGGTCCTGCACAAGGGCTGGCGTGTGGGGCTGGTGGGCCGCAACGGCACCGGCAAGAGCTCGCTGTTCAAGCTTATCATGGGCGAACTGGAGAGCGACGGCGGCAACCTGAACCTGCCCTCGGACTGGCGCCTGGCCATGATGGCCCAGGAAGTACCGGCACTGGAACAGCCAGCCATCGATTATGTGCTTGACGGCCACCGTGCCCTGCGCCGGGCAGAGAAAACACTGGCAGACGCGGAAATCGCCGGTGATAACCACGCCATCGCCCATGCCCACGGCGAGCTGGAAGCCCTGCACGCCTGGCAACAACCGGCCCGCGCCGCCACCTTGCTGGCCGGCCTTGGTTTCAGCGAAACCCAGCAACAACAGCCGGTGGCCAGCTTCTCCGGTGGCTGGCGCATGCGTCTGAACCTGGCCCAGGTATTGATGAGCGATGCAGATCTGCTGCTGCTCGATGAGCCCACCAACCACCTGGATCTGGATGCCATCCTCTGGTTGCAGAGCTACCTGATACAGCAACCGGGGGCACTACTGGTGATCTCCCACGACCGCGCCTTCCTGGATGCCACCGTCAACCAGATCCTGCATATCGAACACAAACAACTGAAGCACTACAGCGGCGGCTACTCGGATTTCGAACGCCAGCGCGCCGAGCAACTGTCCCTGCAGCAGAAGATGCACGAGAAGCAGCAGGCCCAGGTAGCCCACATGCAGAAGTTCATCGCCCGCTTCAAGGCCAAGGCCTCCAAGGCCAAACAGGCACAAAGTCGGGTGAAGGCACTGGAACGGCTGGAACTGATTGGCCCGGCCCACGTGGATTCCGGCTTCAGCTTTGAATTCCACAGCCCGAACAAACTGCCCAACCCCATGGAAAACCTGGATGCGGTGCAGTGCGGCTACCCGGGCGCACCGATTCTTGACCAGGTCAGCCTGAGCCTGCGCCCTGAATCGCGCATCGGCCTGCTCGGCCCCAACGGCGCCGGCAAGTCCACCCTGATGCGCACCCTGGTGGGTGAACTGGCGCCACTGGGTGGACGCTTCGAAAAAGACGGCGACCTGGTGATCGGCTACTTCCACCAGCAACAGGTGGACCGGCTGGCCGCCGACGACGCCCCCTACCAGATGATGTCCCGCTTTTACCCCAAGTGGAGTGAATCACAGCTGCGCAGCGAGCTGGGCCGTTTCGGTTTCCACGGTGATGAGGTGTTTGCTCCGGTGGGCCGCTTCTCCGGTGGCGAAAAAGCCCGCCTGGCGCTGGCCATGATCGTGCAGGAAAAACCGGCGTTGCTGCTCCTCGATGAGCCGGCCAACCACCTGGACCTGGACATGCGCGAAGCGCTGACCATGGCGCTGCAATCCTTCGAGGGTGCGGTGGTGCTGGTGTCTCACGATCGCCACTTGCTGGAAACCACCGTGGACGAGTTCTATCTGGTGGCCAACGGGTCAGTGAGTCGATTCGATGGCGACCTGGATGACTACGGCCGCTGGCTGCACCAGAACCGCCGCGACGGCAAACCCGTCAAGGAAGACAAGCCCGGCGACGGCCTCGATGCCAAGGCCCGCCGTCAACAGGCCGCCCAGCAACGCCACCAGCTGCGCCCGCTGAAAAAGCAGGTGGAAAAACTGGACAAGCAACTCAGCCATTGCGACCAGACGCTGGCCGAGATCGAGACGGCCCTGGGCAACGAAGCCCTGTATACGGACGACAGTCGCAAGAACGAAATGAATGGGTTGCTCGGCGATCAGGCGCGTCTGAAGAAACAGCACGACGAACTGGAAGAACAGTTATTGGAAGCCATGGAGTCACTGGAGCAAGCCGAAAGTGAACTCACCGACTGATTCTGATGCGTTCACTTTCAGGCTTTGCTCGCTACATTTGCACCAGGCGTGTCTGATACACCACCGGACCGGTGGGCTGGCCAGTAGGTGAACCACCCGCAGGTTCCAGGCTGATCGCCAGAGAGCGGGACTGTAACAACTGGCGCACCTGCTGATCGCTGAGATCAATCTGCAACCGGGCACCGCCCGTAGGCAGCAACGCCAGTGATATCGGCGCGCCCGACTCCGGCAACAACCACAACTGGTAATCCCTGCCACCGTCCGCCGGTTGAACCGGGGGCATGGCCTTCACGCTCAGGCGATGATCCACGGAAGCATTCACCAGCCACAGCGGCTCCGCCTGCTGACTCTGCACCACACCTACATAATGTGTGACAACCGGCGGTGAAGGCGTCCAGAGCAGCAAGGCAAAAACCGCCAGCACAGCGATACCCGTACTCCAGCGCCAGGCCGTCAGGGTCTGCCACCACCGCGACGCCACCGGTGCCGTTCCCGGGAAGAGCCGTTGCTCGATGCTGTTCCACACGGCCTTCGGGGCGGCCTCTTCCGGCAAGGATCCATTGAAAGGTTGCAGCCGTCGCTCCCAGTACCACACCTGACGGCGCACCCGGGCAGAGACCATCATCCAGCGCTCGAAACGCTGCCTGGCGGCGCCCTGCAGCGTACCCACGACATATTCCGCGGCCAGCGCATGATTACGTTCGTAATTATCCGGCTTCATGTGTCCAGGCACCGGCGCAATACATCCAGCCCACGACGAATCCAGCTTTTGGTGGTGCCCAGTGGCTCGCCCATGGCGACCGCCAGCTCCTGGTGAGTGAAACCACGAAAGTAGGCCATCTCGATACTGGAACGGTAGCGCTCATCCAGATCTTTCAAACAATGATTGAGTCTTTGACGATCCAGCTGGTTGCCGGCGTTGTCCATTGGGCCCGGGGCGCTACTTTCCTGGCGGTCACTGACGCTATCGTAATCCGCCTCGTAGCGGCGGCGACGCAAGGCATCCAGACAGCGATAACGGCCGATGGACATCATCCAGGTCTGCACGCTGCCACGATCACAATGGTATTCGCCGGCGTGGTGCCAGACCTGAATATAGGTTTCCTGGAGTACATCACAGGCCTCATCACGGTCCCGCAGCAAATGCACACACATACCAAATACCGCGCGATGGGTTTTCTGATAAAAACCGGCAAAAGCCTGACGGTCGCCCTGAGCGATTCGAGCCAGCGCGCGTACCAGTCCGTCGTCTGCTTCTGCCATGACGAGGCACCCCCTGTATTACCATGAGTCGTTCCTCACTAATGACAGATGCGTTGTCGTTAATACGTGAAAAAACCGGATTCGGATGCAGAAAAAAAAGAAAAATAAATTCTGCATCCAGTTCCATTCCTGTCGCGTACTACTTACACACCGACAAGAAAGGAGATTCGTCATGTTATCCCGCCTTACCCTGATTCCCGCGGCCTGCGCTGCCGCCACCCTGCTGGCCAGCGCCGGCACGATGGCATCCAGCCACCGGGAAGCCCCTTTTATTACAGGCATGCCCAAAGTCGACGGTACGGATTTCTACATGTTCAACAGCTATGAATCCGGTCGTGACGGCTATGTCACTCTGATTGCCAACTATCTGCCGCTGCAGGACGCGTACGGCGGCCCCAATTATTTCTCCCTCGATGATGACGCCATCTATGAAATCCACATTGATAACGATGGCAACGCGCAAGAAAACATTACCTTCCGTTTCCAGTTCAATACTGAGCGCCGCGACCTGGCGGTCGATGTAGGCGGCACCTCTGTCCCCGTACCGCTGATTAATATCGGTGCCGTCACCGGCCAGAACAACGATGCCCAGAATGTACTGGAAAGTTTCACCGTAGAAATGGTGACCGGCGATCGTCGTACTGGCAACGTGCAGAATCTGACCGATGCCGGCAGTGGTGACAGCAGCTTTGCCAAACCGCTGGACAACATCGGCACCAAGTCCATTGGTGACTATGAGACCTATGCGGACAACTTCATCTACGATGTGACAATCCCTGACTGCCCCATGCCCGGCCGCGTATTTGCCGGACAGCGCCAGGAAGGCTTTGTCGTTAACCTGGGTGAAGTCTTCGATCTGGTCGCGTTGAATCCGCTGGGTGCACGGGACTCGCGCAGAAACATCATTGCCGACAAGAACATCACCAGCCTGGCATTGGAAGTCCCGGCTGACTGCCTCACCGGTGAGAACACCGTGATCGGCGGCTGGACCACCGCCAGCATCCGCCAGGCCACGGTCATCAACCCGGCACCGCAGGGTTCCGACACTACCGGCAGCAGTAACGCCAAAGGCCCGGCAGTTAAAGGCGGCGCCTTTACCCAGGTATCCCGTCTCGGCTCTCCGCTGGTTAACGAAGTGGTTATCGGCCTGCCCGACAAAGACCGTTTCAACAGCAGCGAACCGAAAGATGATGGCCAGTTCGCCACCTATGTGACCAACCCCAGCCTGCCTGCGCTGGTAGAAATCCTGTTCGGTGTACCGGCACCGGAAACGCCCCGTAATGACCTGGTCACCGTCTTCCTTACCGGTGTGCCCGGCGTCACTCAATTGCCCAGCGTCACTGCCAGCGAAATGCTGCGCCTGAACACCGGCATCCCGGCCACGGCAGCAGGTGGCCAGAATGATCTGGGTGTTGCAGGTGGCGACTTTGCCGGCTTCCCCAATGGCCGACGCCCGATTGATGATGTGGTAGACATCGCCCTCACCGCAGCCGAAGGCTTTCTGTGTGGCGCTGATGTGAACGGTGAAGCCGCTGGTGGCGAAATTGGCTCCTGCGGTACTCAGGACATGCAGGTCAACGGTGGCGCTATCGTCAACGACGGCGCCCTGCCGAACGCAGCGGATTATCTGACCCGTTTCCCCTACCTGAACACCCCACTGCCCGGCGCCGATAATGTCGCCACGGCAGAGTGAAGGAGGACACCATGCGATACCTACTGGCCATCACCGTCAGCGTGAGTGCACTGGTACTGAGTGGGTGCTTTGGCAGCGACAATGACCGTCCTCGCCAACAGGCACCAGTGGCGATCAACTACACCGCCTTTGTGAAAGCTCAGCTGGCCACTACCGGGGATACCCGGGAACCGGTTGCGATTAATGACATCCGCTTCATTTTTCGCGATCAAACCAATCCGGATGCTTATAACAATGTATTGGCACCGGATAATTGAGACCAGCTCCCGCCGTCTAGCGACGGCGGGAGTCATCCGTTCCGAGAGGGTCCCCGGGAAACGACAACACGCCATTCACTGGCGTGTTGTCCGTACCCTGGCGGCCCTTTCTCTTTATATGTCGAGCGCGCCAATTCATGCCGCTCCCTATACACCGGCCGGGGATCATGTGGTCCTCGCCCGCTTACCCCAGGCGCAGCCCGCCCTGGCGCCACCAACAGCTCCCCTCGATCTGTCGGCGGCCCTGGCTCTGGCTCGCTCACAAATTGACTATGCCAGCGCCCAGGGCGATCCCCGCTTTCTCGGTTACGCCGAGGCCACGCTGGCACCGTTCAGTCAGGACATGTCGTCACCGGCAGCCAACCTGCTGATGGCCCGTATCGAACAGCAACGTCATCAATTTGCCCGCGCCCGTCATCGCCTGACACGACTGCTGGAGCAGTCACCCAACCAGGGACAGGCGTGGCTGATGCTGGCCAATATTGATCGGGTACAAGGTCGTCTCGATGAGGCCCGACAGGCCTGCCGGGAAGCAGCCAGCACGCTGCCGCCCACCACCGTATTGCTCTGTCAGGCCAGCGTCCAGGCCATCACGGGCCAGCGGGAACAGGCCTATCGCACCCTGCAGGCCCTGGCATCCAGCCCGGCCGCCCCACAGGGAAAATCCGCCCAGTGGCTGGACACCCTGAGCGCGGAAATGGCGCTGCAACAGGGCCGTCTCGAACTGGCCACCGAGCACCTGCGTGACGCCTTGCAACAGGCCCCGGATGATCCCTATCTACGCTACCTGCAAAGTGACCTGTGGCTGGCCAGCAACCAGGCGCAGGCGGTCATCCGCGATCTCACCAACTGGCAGGACAGGGAAGGCGCCTTGCTGAGGCTGGCCATTGCCGGGCAACGTCTAAACCACCCTCAGGCCCAGACCTGGCGGCAGGACTACCGCGCCCGCATGGCCGCTGACCAGGACACCGGTCGCCAGCGCCACCTGCGCGAGCACGCCCGCTTCCTGCTTGAAGTAGAGTCCGATCCGCAAGGCGCCCTCACGCTGGCCCGGCAAAACTGGCAGCAGCAACGGGAACTGGCTGACCTGCGACTGCTGCAAGCCAGCGCCATGGCCGCCGACGATCAGGCAACCTTGAGCCAGTTACAGGCCTTTATAGACCGATACCAGGTTGACGATGCCCAACTCACTCAACCTGCCAAGGGAGCCAGTGAATGAAATCCCTGTCTTTGCTTTTCCTGCTCTTGCTGGCCGGGCAGGCATTCGCCCACAAACCCAGTGACAGCTATCTGGTGATCAACAGCAATGCCGGCAACGCCCTGATTGAGGGTCGTTGGGATATCGCCCTGCGCGACCTGCAGCTGGTGTTGCCACTGGACCAGAATGGTGATGGCGCCATCACCTGGGGCGAACTGCGCCGGCAGCAGCGCAACCTGGACGCCACCGTACTCCCTGCACTCACCATCGAGGCACTGCACGGCACCGAACGACACGCCTGCGCCCTCAACCTGACCCGACTGCAGGCCATCGACCATGTGGATGGCACCTACGCCGCCCTGCACTGGCGCGGCGACTGCCAGCGGCCGCCGGAGCAACTGGCTGTGGGCTATAGCTTCCTGTTTGATCGCGACCCCAGCCACCATGGCCTGCTACGGCTGGAGCAGGGAGATACCACCCTCACCGCTGTGTTCAGTAATCAACACCGCAACCAACTGATGGGTACCGATGCCGGATCGCAATGGCAGGCGTTCCAGGGTTTCATCCGCCAGGGTGTGCATCACATTCTGATCGGCTATGACCACATCCTGTTCCTGCTGACACTGCTGTTCCCGGCGGTACTGGTGTGGCAACGGGGTGGCTGGCAGCCAGCACCCACCATCACCGGTGCGCTGACTCAGACACTGGCGATTGTCACCGCCTTTACGGTCACCCATTCGCTGACTCTGGCATTGGCGACACTGGGTATCATCACGCTACCTATCTGGCTGGTGGAGTCCGCCATTGCCATCACCGTAGCGTTGGGTGCAGCGGCCAACCTGGTGCCCCGCCTGTTTCCCAAACGCTGGGTGATGGCCTTTGTGTTCGGGCTGATTCATGGCCTGGGCTTTGCCTCGGTACTGGCCGATCTGGGCCTCACCGACAGCGGAATTTTCCTGCCGCTGCTGGGCTTCAATCTGGGCGTGGAACTGGGACAGGTCGCCATTGTGCTGCTGTTTGTGCCAGCGGCCTATCTGGTCCGTGATACCGTGGCCTATCGACGGATCTTTGTGCCGGTAGGCTCGATAGCCATCATGATACTGGCCGGAGTGTGGCTGGCAGAAAGACTGGGCGGCGCCTGACCAGGCGACCACCTTCCCCTCTTCTCCCGGGAGCCATGCGTGCATGGCGAAGGGTTTGGGGGGGGCAACCGCCAACCCCTGAATAAAACGTAGGGTGGATTAGCCAAAGGCGTAATCCACCTTCATGTCGAGGGGAGCAGTGAGTGTTTCCAACCATAAAAAAGCCGCTCCGGTTTCCCGGGGCGGCTTTTTTTATGATCGAACAACGCGACGGCGCGGCACCCAACGTTTCATCGCTGGCGCCACACCAACCCCGCGTTGCCACTTTCAACTTGAAACTTGCAAGGACGCTTACAAGATTTCGATGATAGTCGCGTTAGCGGTACCCAGACCTTCGCAGATAGCCAGCAGACCATACTTGCCACCGCGACGCTTGAGCTCGTAAACCAGGGTTCCCATCAGCTTGGTGCCGGTGGCACCCAGGGGATGCCCCAGTGCCTGGGCACCGCCGTTGACATTGAGCTTCTCGTAGTCGGCACCTACCGCCTTCATCCATGCCAGCGGCACGGAACCAAAGGCTTCGTTCACTTCATACAGATCGATATCACCAATGGTCATACCCGCCTGCTTGAGGACTTTCTCGGTGGCCGGAATCGGCCCTTCCAGCACCATGGTCGGATCAGACCCCACCACCGCCATGGCATGAATACGGGCCAGGGGGGTGAGGCCATATTCCTTCACTGCCTTTTCGCTGGCAATCATCACCGCAGAAGCGCCATCGGTAATCTGGCTGGCATTGGCGGCACTGATATGGCCGCCTTCCTGCAGCGGCTGCAGGGCCTTGATCGCATCCAGCTCCGCTTCCCAGCGGATGCCCTCATCGACGATGTGCTCGTCGCTGCTGCCATCTTCCAGGGTAATCGGCACCGGAATGATTTCCTCATTGAAGCGGCCGGCTTCGGTGGCCGCGGCACCACGCTTGTGAGAGTCGTAGGCGAACTGGTCCAACTCGGCCTTGCTCACGCCGTACTTCTCCGCCATACGCTCGGCGCCGATAAACTGGCTGAAGTTTTCACCGGGATAGCGCTTGCTGATTTCACCAGTAAACGGGTTGCCCATTTCCTTGACGGCGGTTACCGGAGCACCGATAGGCACCTGGCTCATGGACTCCACGCCGCCAGCAATAACCAGATCCTGGGTGCCACTCATCACCGCCTGGGCAGCGAAATGAATAGCTTGCTGGGAGGAGCCGCACTGGCGGTCGATGGTGACACCGGGGACGGATTCCGGCAGACAGGAGCTGAGAATGGAGGTACGTGCCACATTGAAGGTCTGCGGCCCGATCTGGCTCACGCAGCCAAAAATCACGTCGTCCACCTTCTCCGGCGCCACACCGATACGGCCTACCACCGCATCAATCACCCGGCCGCCCATATCCGCCGGATGTACCTTGCTCAGCCGACCATTCTTCTTGCCTCCGGCGGTACGCACCGCCGCTACGATATATGCCTCTGCCACCTTGCCTCTCCTCACACGTGGTTGACGAAAACTCGATACTTTCTTTGAGGCTACGCTTGAGGCAGGGAACGGCTCAATGACAGAAAACAACGCAGGAAGCAGCCATTCGGTCACCGCTATGTCAGCGCAGGGCCGCCAAACAGACGGTAAAGTTCGAAAAAATCGATTAAATCGCCCAGCCAGTTCCGCTGTTTCTTCAAACTGTTCCAGCTCATCCTTGTCATCACCATTCTGACGCTCACATTCGCTGAACCGTCACCGCTGGCATAACGACAACTCTCTGCAGAAACAGGCAATAACCGTCCAGCAACCCAATACCGCTACTGCACGTGCCGACACTACTGTACGCGCAGCAAACGTAACACGGGGGGCACTGCACCTCCGCAGTTGGACACGGAGCCATGAAACACACAGAGAGACAGACAGCTGTTGCCAATTCCCATGGGACGGCCATGACCGGGCTGCTTGTGATCCTCCTGGCCAGCCTGGCAGTGCCCGGCACCAGCAGCGGGGCCACCAATGTCGATACCGTGCAGCTGGCCCGGGCCGTCGACCCGGCATTCGAAGAGCAGCGTCCACGTCGCCCCCGCACCAACCCGGTACAGGAGCGGGAAACCGGCAGCTGGTCCCTGACCCTGGATAACGATCTGCTGGTCCCGGGCAGCCGGGATCAGGACTACACCTATGGCATCAGTGTCGCCGCCACCGGTACCCGCGCCCGGGACTTTGCCCTGTCATTGAATACTCCGCTGACCTGGATCGACCGCTTGACCGGGGTGGAGCGCATCACCAACAGCAATGTCCGGGGCCATAGCTTCGAGGCCGGCATCTTCGGGTTCACCCCGGAAGACAAGGAAGCCGAGGCCCCGTTGTATGACGACCGCCCCTACGCCAGCCTGCTGTATGTCTCCAGCAGCCGGGTACAGGTAGACCCGGCCAAGCAAGTGGCCTGGCACAGCTCACTGACAGTCGGCGCCATGGGTCTGGACCTGGCCGGTGATATCCAGAACGGGGTCCACAAGGTGATTGGTAGTGACCGGGCGGAGGGCTGGGAGCATCAGGTCAGCGACGGCGGCGAACCCACCTTCCGCTATGCCGTGGCCCGGCAGAAAATCCTGCCCGTTTCCACCGACAACCTGGAAGTGAAGAGCACCGTGGAAGGCTCGCTGGGCTACCTCACCGAAGCACGCTGGAGCCTGAGCTTTCGCGCCGGACGTCTGCATACACCCTGGTGGCAGACCAGCCCGGAACTGGCGCACTACGGTGAACGCAACAACGCCACCGCCATGAGCCAGGATCATGAGCATTACCTGTGGGGCGGCATCGCTCTGGTGGGCCGAGCCTACAACGCCTTTCTGCAAGGCCAGTTCCGTGACAGCGAAGTGAGCTACGACAGTAACGAGCTGAACCATGGCGTGGCCGAAGCCTGGCTCGGTTATACCTGGGCTTTCAGCGACGGCTACCGGCTCAGCTATGTGCTGCGCGGTCACACTTCCGAACTGAAAGACGGCGTGGGCGATCGCAATGTGTTGTGGGGCGGACTGGTGTTTGCCAAGACTTTCTAGGGCCGATTCAGACCACATCCATTCACTGTTCCGGCGTTGCTCGAAAACAAAGGACGGCGGTCACCTCCATACCGAATCTTTTACTTTGCAAGCAACGCTGCAACGGCGGCCCAGGATTTCAACGCTTCCGCGTAGGAGACCGTATCCGAGGATTCCCAGGCAAACAGCGTATCAATCTCTCTGGCGAATACTGTGCCGTCCATGGCCATGCCAGCTAGTCCTGTTCCCCGATATGCTTGAGCACCAGCGCCGCCAGACCGTTGGCATTGCCAAAATAATCCAGCAACTCAATGGTGAGATCGGGAAACCGTTGTCGGGCATCTTCCACCTGGGCCGGGATGTCCTTGCCCACGTGTTTTCCCTTGTTGAAAAACAACGGATACAGCTGCACACGGGTAACCGGCTGGTGCTCCAGTTGCTGAATCGCCTCCACCAGGGAAGGCTGCGCCAGCTCGAGGAAACAGGGCAGCACCGCCACGTATTCCTCGCCCGCCCCATGGGCGGATTCCGCCACGGTTTCCACCAGGGCACGGAATTCATCGTTGGCAGTGTCACTACGGCTGCCATGGGCCATGATTAGCAGGGCTTTGGACATGGGGGCTCTCCCTCATCAATCTTTCTGTAGGAGCGTCGCTGACGGCGCGATAACCCACGTAAATCAAAAGCAATTTCACCACAGAGGGCACAGAGCACACAGAGAAAACCCATTCTTTTCCTCAGTGATCTCTGTGCCCTCTGTGGTAAATACCGATTTTCAGGTTTTGGGTTTATGCACTTCGCTCACCCTTTGGGCCGCACTGCTTGCGTTACTCCGCTTCGCTGCGCTCCGACAGTGGCTTCGTAGCCAGTTCGTGACTGGTTTCGACGACGATCCCATGCCGCCTTGCCAGCGCGTCCCGGTCATCATCGTAGCCGCCACCGATCACCGTGGCCACCGCTATTCCCCGCCGGCGGCAGCGCTCGATCACGCCCCGCTCACGGTCGGCAATGCCCTGCTCGGAAACACACAGCCGCCCCAGTGGGTCATGCTCGAAAATATCGACACCGGCATCATAAAGCACCAGTTGCGGGCGCACGGTATCGAGCAGGTTTTCCAGGGTTTCGAACACCGTATCCAGATAATCCCGGTCAGTCATACCCAGCGGCAAGCCCACATCCAGATCGCTTTTCTGCTTGCGCACCGGAAAGTTTTTTTCGCAATGAAGGGAACAGGTAAAGGCCCGCGGCTCATCCGCGAGCATGGCGGCGGTGCCATCGCCCTGATGCACATCGCAATCGAAAACCAGCAGACGCTCCACGGCGCCGCTGGCCAGTAACTGTTTCGCGGCGAACGCCAGATCATTGAAGATACAGAAGCCGGAACCGAAATCGTAATGGGCGTGATGGGTACCACCGGCCAGATGGCAGGCCAGGCCCTGTCTCAGGGCAAGCTGCGCCGTAAGCAGGGTTCCCATGGGGGCAATGCAGGTGCGCTTCACCAGCCCCTCGCTCCACGGCAACCCCAGGCGACGCCGGGCCTTGTGATCCAGGGTGCCAGCAACGATGTCCGAGACATACTGCGGACAATGGGCCTGGCCCAACAGGGCCGCCTTGGCCCGGCCCGGACGAAATTCGTTGTCGCCGTGGGCTATCCCCAGCCCCCGCAAGTGCCCATGCAGCCGGCCGAACTTTTCCATGGGGAAACGGTGTTCGCCGGGAAAGGGAAAGCTGTAATCGGGGTGGTAGACCAGGGGCAGCACGGCAGACCATAAGGTGAAAAACAGTTACCACATTGTGGCGGCCGATGCTTCCCGGAGCAACGACTCCGGCCTGCCTGGCCCCTTAAAACAACCACTCCAGACCATGCCGCGCCTGGTTACGGGCATTTTCGGTAATCACCTCGCCGTGGGCCAGGCTGAGTTTTTCGAAGGGCCATTCCAGAATGCGGGTGATGCTGGCGCGGGCCTTTCTGCGGTTCAGATACACCAGCCGCAGGATCGGGTGCCAGCCGGGCTTTTGCCACAGACCACCCAGCTTCAGATACCAGCGGGTAAAGCCATGGTCACACTGGCGGAAGTTTTCGATCAGATCGGCGGCGATCAGGGTACGGCTGGCGGGATGATAGAACACCGTCTCTTGCAACATGGAGCCTTCGATAAAGACCAGCTCGAAATCGTCCCCCCAATCCGGGTGCGGGGTTTCCGACAGGGTGGCATCCAGGGTCAGATCCTTGCGCTTGCCCGCCAGTTTGGCCGGGCCATGCAAAAGCGCATCCGGGTAACGCTGTTTTACCTCGGCGGCAAACACATGGTGGAACAGATTCGGGCAGACGATATGTTTCACCTCACCCAGTGCCGCCAACTCGGCTGCCAGATCCTCATCCACCGGTACCGGCGAATGCAGTAACAGACCGCCGCTGGACAGCTTCACCACCGTCATGCGGGACCCCACATGCAGGCCCATGAAGGCGTGAGGGACGGCGACGTGCCAGATGGTGTCGGTAAGCGATTGAAGCTGGCTCATGGTGTGATCCTTCCGTGTCTCTGAACCATCAAGACTAAAGGCCAAACACGCGGCTATCCATGGCTTTGTCGTAACGGCTCCAGCAGCTTTTCAGTGCCGTCCATTTTCAACATCAGCGCCAGCGCCATCAGCCGGCCCAGCTCGCCGTTGGGGAAACCCTTACTGGCAAACCACAGCAGGTAGGGTTCAGGCAGGTCGATCAACACCCGCCCCTGATACTTGCCGAACGGCATGGTGCGTTCGATCAGGGCTTTCAGATCTTCCTGTTTGAAATCCATAGAGACTCAGCGGTAACGGCGACGCAGGCGGCGGTGACGATGGCCAAAAAAGGCGCGAATAATCGCCGACGTGACTGTCGGCAATACCCGCGGCTCGAACACCAGGGTGTCGAGAAGCCTACAGCCAGTGTCGCTATCCTCCAAGCGTCTTTCATGACGCCAAGCTCGCATACCAGTCATGGGCGAGGCCTCCACGAAGCCTTCTCCGGGAGTGAGGGACAGCAACGTCAGGTCCGAATACCCTATCGGCAGCCAGCCAAACAGTTTGATGGAACTACGAAACAGCGGCTTACCCGGCGTCAGTGGCACGTCCTGCAATCCCTGGACACCCGCCGGAGCCCCCATGGTCAGCCAGGGTCGCATTTCCTGGTTGATGCCTTCCATGGCAGTCATTGCCTGCCACAGAGCAGCCCGGCTCACCGGCAACGCACTGGAAAATTCCAGTCTGATCAACATGACTCCTTTTCCTCTGCACATTGCTGGCCGCCCTGTTCATCGCGTACCTGACGCAGAATCGACAGGGCGCTGTGGGTAAACAGGCCGGCAATCGCCAGCGCCACCAGCAGGTCCGGCCAGCGGCTGCCCAGCCAGAGCACCAGGCTGCCGGACACCAGCACCGCCAGATTGGCCAGCGCATCATTGCGCGAACACAGCCAGGCGGAACGGATATTGGCGTCCCCTTGCCGATGACGCAGCAGCAACAGGGCACTGACCACATTGGCAACCAGCGCCAGCCCGGCCACCCCCATCATCATCTCTCCCTGGGGAGCGCTGCCCTGCCACAGGGCCCAGACACTGTTGGCCAGCACCACCACGCCCATGATCAGCAGGGAGAACCCCTTGATGCGGGCGGCCCGCAGCCGCCAGGCCAGGGACTGGCCCAGCGCCCACAGGGTCAGGCCATAGGTGGCCGTATCGCCGAGGAAATCCAGCGCATCCGCCTGCAGGGCGCGGGAGTCCGCCAGCACCCCGGAGGTCGCCTCCACCACAAACATCACCGCATTGATCAGCAGCACCAGCCACAGCACCCGGCGGTATGCCGGCGCCGGGCTGGCCTGGATATCGGTATCGCAACAGCCCATCAGTCAGTCTCCATCAGTTCACGCAGGTCATCGGCAATCGGCATGGGTTGTAGCGGGTTGACGTTGGCGCCGCCGGTATTACCCAGGGGCACCCACAGCCGCGACAACAGCATGGCCGCCAGCAGGCGCAACAACTGACCACGCACTTCGCGGGCATCCAGGCGCTGCCACCCCACTTTCAGCATCCACCAGTGGCTCTGCACATGGGGGGTGACCCGGGTCTGGCCCAGCACGTGGGCTCGCTCCAGCAGCGCGAACGCCTGCTCCCAGCGGCGTTGGCGGTAAGCCAGACGCGCCTCGCTCATCGCTGTCCCGAAGGCCTGTCGCTGTCGCTCATTCATGAAAAGCTCCTTGAACCCATACCGTTATGTCACCATTAAAAAAGCTATAGTGACTACAGGTTCAAGCCCCGGAGGCGCCATGAGCACCCTTTTTTCTATCGGCACCCTGAGCAAGGCCGCCGGCTGCAAGGTGGAAACCATCCGCTACTACGAAAAGATCGGCCTGATGCCCGAACCCGCCCGCAGCGAAGGCGGCCAGCGACGCTATCACCGCAAGCACCGCGAACGGCTGCAGTTCATTCGCCACAGCCGGGAGCTGGGCTTCACCCTGGATGATATTCGTGAACTGCTGGCCATGAGCGAGCAACATGGCCACGCCGACAGCATCGCCCGCCGCCACCGGACTGCCGTGCAAAACCGCATCCGCTCGCTGACGGCATTACGCGATGAACTGGACCGGATGATCGAAGAGTGCGAACAGGGGCATACCGGCGAGTGCCGAGTCATCGAGGTACTCAGCGATCACCAGGAATGCAGCGGCGATCACTGAGGCTTTTTTGCCGTTTACCCCATATGGGGGAAGCTCATTTCTGCCCAGTTTCTACAATGAAGGAGCCTCTGGAGAGCTTCTTGCGTATTCAGCGTGGCCTGAAGGGTGCAGCTGTTGTGTTTTGTCGCGACGGACAGGGTGGCCCCCTTTCCTAGCGACAAAGCGCAGCGGATGTGCCCTTCAGGCCGCGCCCTCCGGGTCTTCCAGGCTGGCCCGCACTCGTTCGATGGGTGGACACACACCTTCGATATTGCGCCCCTCTTTACCTTGGCAGAGAGGGCGAGCCAGCCTGAAAGACTGAGCATGCAAGAAGCTCTTCAGAGGCTCCTTAATGGAACGACGATTCCCGGTTGAGGACACACCGGGCCAAACCGATGGACAGAAAAGGGGAAGATCATGAAATGGACCTTTGGCATTGCCGCACTGCTCGCCTCGCAATTTGCCGTAGCCGACTATTATTCCAGCCTTGACGACGACACCTGCTGGGATGGCCGCAACAGCCGCGGCGGCCCCTGCATGGAAGTGCACGACACAAAATGGAGCCAGTACACCGAGGGACGCTTTACCGTCACCTTCCGCAACACCTGCAACAACCGTATTTATGCCCGTTTCTGCAATGAGCGCGATAACGGTTCCGAAGATTGCGGCGCTTCCGGCATTTCAGCAGGCAACACCAAGAGCTGGTCTACCAGCAACGCCAATGGCCGCTATACCTATAACTGGATCGGGGTAGAAAAAGGCTCCAAGGACTGGGTCTGCTCCGGCAAGGTATCCAACTGGCACGATTGAAACAGACGATAGAACTTCGCCTTGCGAGCAAGGCTCCAACGGGGCACGGATGCTGGTCAGAAACCCGCTGTTGGAGCGTTGCTCGCAAAACGAAGAGTTTTACTCCCCTCCCGCCATCAATCTCTCTTGCTTGCTGAAGAAACCGATCACCCTAGCCAGAGATGGTTATCCCACCAGCCATCAGGCAGTGTCAGCCAGTGGCTTTGCACTGCACCGCCGGTGCAGTCGAAGTAACGGCATTTGCCCTGCCCGGAAGTCACCGCGAAACCACCGGGTACTGCACCAACTCCAGCACAGTCCGGCATGGGCGCATCCACCACGGTGGCGGCACTATCCAGATCCCAGATGAAAAAACGGTTGCCGCGCGGGGCGGTCATTGCCACTAGTCTTTTTTCGCTGTGGATGGCAATGCTGGCGGTGTACTGGTTCATTATCGCCAGTTGCGATTCACTCACCGGGAAAGGGTGATATGCCTCACCGGGTCGCTTGATGGCCAGTAATGGCACCTTGTCCCAGGCCGGGCCGTGGTATTGCTGGCCGGTGATCACGGTGCCGTCACTGGCCACGGCCAGATGCCGAATACTGTTTTTCTGCTGCGGCAGGGTTTCTTTACTGAGCAGCTCACCCTGGCGATCCATGATCACCAGGCTCGGCGCCATGGCCGGTAAATTCATTTCCTTCCGGCTGCCGCCTTCGGTACGAATACCGCCGTTACCAATCACCAGGGATTCGCCGTCCGGCAACCAGGCAAGTTGATGCGGGCCCACACCATGGCTGGACACCTCGCCGTCATGGATTAGCTGCAGACGGGTGCTATCCAGCCGATAGCGGCCCAGCACGCCGCGTCCCGGTTCACGGGTATCGTTTTCCGTGGCGTAAAGCCACCGGCCACTGTTGTGGAAGACAGCGTGACCGTAGAAATGCCGTTGCGGCTGGCTGTGCAGGGTCTGCAGAAGAGTGCCGTCACGCAGATCGACCAGGTAGCTTTCCCGGGACGGACGACGCCCCACAAACAAGGCAAGAGGCAGGAAAGGATGCCGGCAAATGTCGTGGCAACGCTCCGTCACCGGAGTCGCAAAAGCGCGCAGACCATCGAGAAAATAACCGACCGCATAATGCTGGCCAGCATCATCATTGCGGGCGGACAATAGCAGCGGCGATTGGCCTCGCCCGGACCAGACGGTCCAGCCGCCCAGGGCGGCGGTGCCGGCTACCGCCGCACCAACGCCCAGTAATTGTCGTCGTGTCAGTGGCATAACGGACTTCCCCAAAAATTGCTAAATCCTGCTGAAGAAGCACCCTTTGAGGTGCAAACCGCGCATCAGCGCGGCGGGAGCAATGCATGTTTACTGCAATGATGTCCGGGCGGCCTTATCCGTCTCTGAAACACCTGATCGCCCTGCGGACGATTTCCGCTGACGCGGTTCGCACCTCAAGCGGTGTATTCGCTGCGCTCACCCTTCGGGCCGCACGGAACTACGTGCGTTACTCCGCTACGCTCCGTTCCTACAGCGGCTTCGTAGTGAATCGCAGGCACGACCTTTAACGATCAAAGCGGCTATCCCGCGCTTTTCAACTTTGAACTTTCAACTCGCTCCTGCTTTCAATCGCCGTCGTTGGCATTGAAGCCGATCTGGATGCCCAGGTGCCGGGCCAGATCGTCTTGCTGCAGCGTTTCCAGGGCATCCAGGTTCTGATACAGCGACTGCAACTGCGCCTGGCGGGTCGGGTCCTGCACCAGTTCCATCAACGGCGCCGGCAAGGCTTCCAACTGGTCACGGATTGTCTTGTAGGCCTGGTCGATATCAGCCACCAGTCCGGCATCCCCTACCAGGGAACGGACCCGCTCCCACACCGCCTGGGCGCCCGCCAGGGAGGCCTGCAGGTTTTCCGTGGAATGACGGCTGCGCCAGGCTTCCGCCTGATAGGGTTGCGGCACGCCGCTGTTGAGCCGGCCCATGGGCGTACCCAGCTTTTTCTTCAGGGTATCAACGCCGGTGACCTGAACACGCAGGATGCCACCCAGAGCCTCATCCGCATTGGCGTAACGCGCATTGGGGAAGCTCGTGAGCTTATCCAGCATTCCTTCGGGCTGCTGCCAAAGGGCAAGCACCTGATCAGACAAGGTCAACTGGTGACGGGCAATGCCCGTCAGCAACGGGCAGTAGCGGTCCCGGTTTTCAGTGACAGCCGTCTGCTCATCGAAGAGCATATATTCAAACGCCGTCAGCCCCTGTACCACCACACTGGCACCTTCCAGTTGCAGCTGGGTCAGATCGGTAAATTCGTCCAGCAAGTCCTCGGTCTGGCGCGCCACCATATTTCGCTTGTCCGGCCAGAACTGGACCTGCCAGCTACGATTGCCCTCGGACAATGGCCCGACCATCAAAGGCTGCAGGCGGGACCAGGCAGACTGGCTCTGGTGGAATGCCTGCTTCAGGCTGGCCAGTTCCTGATCGCCACTGCACCAGGCCCGGGTGCTGTCCAGCAGGGCCATGTTGCGACTTTGCCACTGTTGGTGCGCAGGCAGCAGCACCTGATCGGCCAGTTGCGTGGTGACCTGCTGGCGCGGATCACTGCAGGCAGCCAGCATCAGGGTGGTAATCAGCACTATCAGGCGTTGCATGGAAACCTCAGAATGAAAGCCAACAGGGTTACAGCGAATTCAGGAAAGCCAACAGCGCAGCGCGCTGCTCGGCGTCGAAGGTGAGCACCGTGTCCCGGGAGCCGGCGGCTTCGCCACCGTGCCAGAGAATCGCTTCCATCAGGTTACGGGCCCGACCGTCGTGGAGGAACTGGGTGTGCCCGTTCACCGCCTCAGTAAGGCCAATGCCCCATAGCGGCGGGGTACGCCATTCCTGCCCATTGGCCAGGAATTCCGGACGCCCATCGGCCAGACCCGGGCCGACATCATGAAGCAACAGGTCGGTATAGGGGCGGATGGTCTGGTTGGCCAGCTCCGGTTCTGCCGCATCGGCGCCGGTGGTAAAGCTGGGCACATGGCAGCCCTGACAGTTGGCCTGGTGGAATAACGATTTGCCTTTCAGTACCTGCGGGTCATCCACATTACGGCGGGCCGGGACCGCCAGATTGCGGGTATAAAACAGCACGCTGTCCATGATGCTGTCGCTGACTTCCACCTCGCCACCATTGGGCATAGCCAGGCAATCGGTCTGGCTGGGCGCGCAGGAATCCGTCGTTACCAGGTGACTATTGAGCCCCATGTCGTTGGCAAAGGCTTCCGCATTCTGCTGTCGCAGGCTGGGCTGACCGGCCTTCCAGCCGAACCGGCCCATGGCCGTGGTGCCAGTGGCACGATCCCAGACCCGGTTGACCCGGCCGCTGATGCCATCATCGTCCTCGTCATGGGGATCGGCATGGGCCAACAGATCGGCTTCGGGAATGGCTTCCAGAAAGCCAAGGCCGATCATCGGCGGCGCAACGCGGGCGGAGTACAAGGTAGCGGGGTGCATGTCCCCATAGGCCAGATCGGAAAACTCCAGGCGCGGTTTGCGCAGTTCTACCTGGTGACCATCGGCAAACGTCATGGTCTGCAGCTCATAGGTGACCCGCACCCGACCTTCCGGTGACACCCCGGGGATGGCCGCATCCTGGAATTGGCCCCCGTAGTTGGGCTCTGGCACCAGACCGCTGCGGGTCAGGTCGTCGGTCGCGCTGGCAGGTACCGACAGACGCACCAGCATGGACACCGCCTGCTTGGCGTCCGGGGCCGGCGGATGGCCGCGACCATCCTTGATATGACAGTTCTGGCAGGCGTTGGTGTTGAACAGTGGGCCCAGGCCGTCCCGGGCATCGGTGGATGCCGGGGCAATCACCCAGGGATTACGAAAAAAACTGTTACCGACACTGAAGTCCAGCCGGCGCGACGGCGACAGGTTGGCCAGCGGCAGGGAAAAGGCGTTCTGGTCGGTCTTGGTAACCGTGCCCTCGCCGGCTGACAGGTGCTCGCCGGGTTCCGCTTCGGTAAAGCTCGGGCCCTGGTCGCAGGCGGCGAGCAGCGTGGCCAGAGTCAGCAGGAGATAACGCAAGGTATGAATATCCTTCTGTCTTGATGCGCAGCCGCAGGCGCCACGCTTCCAGGGTCAGCAAGGGCAGCAGCCCTTCGCTGCCCTGTCACTGTGAAACACGATGCTTCAGAAACTGTGGTTGGCGGTGTCCGGGTTCAGGGCCTGGATATCCAGTACCAGGGCCGCCTTTTCGATGCGGGTGGTCTGTTCCACCAGGGCGTCAATAGCCCCGTTCACGGTGGCCGCGCCTTCGGCATTGCCAGGCGCGATCAGTTGATCAAAATGCACGCCGCTGGCGGCACTGTCGACTAGCGTCTGCAAGGCCGCCTCGCTGGCGTTCAGGTCGGCTTTCAGCGCCTCGTCCAGCTGCGGTTCGCTGGTAGCCACCAGATCACTGAGGGACGGGCCGCTGAGGGTGTCACCGTTTACTCGCTGGTACTCACCCAGATAGACATTCTCGATGCCCTTGGCGTTATAGAAATGCGAGAAATGCGTGTTGTCACTGAAGCAATCGTGCTCGTCTTCCGGCGAATGGGCGGCCAGGGCCACCTTCATGCGCTCACCGGCCAGCTCGCCCAGAGACAGGCTGCCCATGCCGAACAGCATCTTGCGCAGGCCGTTTTCCACACTGTCGGCCGCCAGGTCGGCGCGATAGTTGTCCTGGTCCGGCTGCCATTCAGCCACCATGGCTTCCAGATCACTGATCAACAGATCGGTCACCACGGTCAGGTAGTCGCGGCGACGGTCGTTGTGGCCCCCGGTGGCATTGTCGCCGGTGGCAAAGTCCGTGGCCGGGCGTTCGCCGGCACCGGCATCGGTGCCATTCAGATCCTGGCCCCAGAGCAGAAATTCGATGGCGTGATAGCCGGTGGCCACATTCACCTCGGAGCCGCCCAGCTCGTTCAGGCTGGCCAGCAGATCGGCATTCAGCTCACTCAGATCCAGCTGCTGTTCGCCAATCTTCAACGACTGGCTGGCAATGATATTGGCGCGGGCGCCCGGGTTACCCATCACCGCCTGATAGTTGTCGTCCACGTAATCAATCAGGCCTTCATCCAGCGGCCAGGCATTCACCTGGCCTTCCCATTCATCCACCACGGCATTGCCGAACCGGAAGACTTCCGTCTGCATGTAGGGCACCCGGGCATCGCGCCAGGCCTGACGAGCCGCCGCCAGGGTCTGTTCATTGGGCTGCGCCAGCAAGGCGTCAAGCTGCCCACGCAGCTCGCGAGCCTCGCTCAGCGCATCGCTGTAGGCAGCCAGCGCCAGATCGGCATAGTGGTTGATCACCAGCCGGGCACGGGCCTCGTCGTAGGACGGAGCCGTGGTGGCAGCGGGTTCATCACTGCAGGCAGAGAGCAGCAGAGAGGCCAGCAACAGGCCCCCGGTAGAGACGCGGGACAGCATGGAATTCCTCGAATATCGCGTAACGGCAAGTGAACAGGCGCCAGTCACAGGGGCACCCAAAAACGTCAGGACACAATAATGCGAATTATTCTCATTAATTTAAAGGGGCAAGGCAGCAAATTTGCTCTTTCATGGGGATTTTTTTTCATGCCCGGGGCGTTCACAGTAAATAAAAGCGGGATTAGTGGTGAACCGGGTTCACAAAGGGCCTAGAATACCGCCGCCCTCACCCTCAACACCTCCCTGCCGTGAGAGAGGCCCGTCATGAGCACCGTTTTACTGATCCTGGTCGCACTGGGTTTTCTGTCCATCGTCGTCGAAGACATGGTCCACATCGACAAGGCCAAGACCACTCTGTTCTTCGGCTCCCTGGCCTGGCTGCTGTATTTCATCGCCCCGCCGGCCCACCTGAGCCACCACGTCCTGATGGAACGGCTGGACGAAAACCTGCTGGATATCGCCACCCTGTGGCTGTTCCTGATGGCCGCCATGACCTTTGTCGCCTACCTGTCCGGCAAGGGCATTATCGACAGCATCGTCAACCGCCTGCTACCTACCCGCATCAGCGAACGCAAGCTGATGCTGCTCACCGGCCTGTTCGCCTTCCTGTTCTCCTCCCTGGCAGACAACATCACCGCCACCCTGGTGTGTATTGCCGTGCTGATGAATCTGAAACTACCGGCGGAAAAGCTGCTGCGCTATGTGGTCCTGGTGGTGTTCTCGGTGAATGCGGGCGGTACTGCACTGATCACCGGCGACGTGACCACGCTGATGATCTTTCTGGCGGACAAGGTGGAAATTCCCGACCTGCTTCTGCTCAGCCTGCCTGCCGCCGGTGCGGTTGCCGTACTGGCCGGCATGCTGTCGCTGGGGCTCAGCGGCGAGGTAGTGATCAAGAAACAGGAGACTGTCATTGATCGAGGCGACAAGGTCATTGCGGTGCTGTTCTTCGCCACCATTGTAGGCACCATTGGCGCCAACGTGGCGTTCGGCATTCCGCCGGTGCTGTGCTTCCTGTTCGGCCTGTCGCTGATGTTCCTGGTGGTGCAGTTCCTCAACAAGGACGAACCGGTACTGGAATATATTCGCAAGATCGAGTTCGACACCTTGCTGTTTTTCCTGGGCGTTTTGCTGTTGGTGGGGATGCTCAAGGAACTGGGGATGCTGGCCTACTTCCCGGCCCTGTACGATGTGATGCCGCCGGTGGCCGCCAACTTCCTGGTGGGAATCGCCTCCGCCTTGTTCGACAACGTGCCCCTGACTGCAGCCCTGCTGAATTCCGGCATCGACATGACCCTGCCGGAATGGCTGTCACTGACCTATTCCGTTGGCGTGGGTGGCTCACTGCTGATCATCGGCTCCGCCGCCGGGGTGATCGCCATGAGCAAGGTGGAAGCGCTCACTTTCGTCAGCTATCTGCGTTATTTCTTCTATCTGCTGGTCGCCTACAGCGTGGGCTTTGTGGCAGTGCTGGGGCTTGGGCAGTTGCTGGTGATGTAGGGGGAATCTTTTTTACCACAGAGGGCACCGAGTTCACTGAGGGAAAAAACATCACTGGTTTGTGTAGGGGGGATTAGTCGCATGCGCAATCCACAAGACACTCGCAATCGGTGGGTTACGCCTTCGGCTAACCCACCCTACATATCCAGCAAAGAAACGGATTTCCTCAGTGAGCTATGCGGTGAAAAAGGCCATCACCCAGCGGCGCTTAACGCGTGACCCCATCCAGCTTGAGTTAATGCTTCAATTTTTCGTCAAAGGTGTTCGGCTACCTGCAGGCGGGGTTTGAGTAACTACAGTGGCAGCCACTGCTCCAGTGGTAATTTGTCTGCCCACTCTTCGCTGGGCAACATTGCGAACCATCAGTTAGCGCCATAAAGGTCGCTATTGAGATCTTTCAGGTCGTTATCCAGTTGCTGCCAGTTGCCCTGCCCATCCGCATCCATGTCGGCCAGTTCATGGTATTCATCAATGCGCTGCTGCAAATCAGTGAGCACATCCTGCAGTGCTAACTGGTGGCGTTGCGCTTCGGTGCTGGAATCACCACTGGAGCCGACGCCCCGGGCCTCCAGTTGCTCCAGTTCTGTTTCCAGTTCATCCAGCTTGCCCTTGATATCGGCCAGCATCTGTTTTGCATTTTCCATGATTATGACTCCTTGAAGTCGCTGCATGAATGCGGTTCCAGATTGGCCCGATTGTTCCCTCAGGGTCAAGACAGCACCCTGTAACGGTGTATTACGTAGGACAATCGGTCAGCGCAGACACCACAATTGTGGCTGCATCCCGGGTATTCCGTTACATTGCTGGAAATGATTTCACTGACAGGCCACGCAGGTAATGAAAAAAACCGCTGAACGGGCAGAACTGCTCAAGGACATGATTCAGGAAGCCATCGAGGACGGCGCCACCACCGTGGAAGAGGTGCACCAGCACATCGCCGGGCTGCCCTTTGACGCGCTGGAAAAGCTTGGACTGTTCGAAGAAAAGGCCGGCAACCTGAGAGACAAACAGCGTAAAACCATCGGCTTGGTGTACGACACCATTCGCAAGGTCAATCAGGAAGTGGGCTCGCTGATTTCCGAACAATTTGCCGCCCTGGAAGACGCCCGCACCGCCTCGCGCAACATGGACAGCAACGACCCGCAGGACGACTGACATCGTCCTGTCTCAGGGTTGCAACTAACCGCTGCAGTACTCGTCAAAGGCCGCCTGGCTTCGCTCAAAGCCCTGCTCTTGTGCCAACTCCCAGGGCCGTTCACAGCTGTCGTTGGCCGGGCACCACTGATACCCCGCAGACCCCAGGCAGCCATATTTGTCCCGGTCGCTACCCGGCATGGGCTGGCAACCGGCGAGAAACAGCATCGCCGCTATTATCAGTGTTTTTTCCATGTCCGGTTTCTCCTGTAGCCGACAGGCTCCGATAGCGAATTGCTCCCCCCTTTCACCCTGCGGGCAGCTCGCCACGGGACCTGAACCTATTTCACCACCCCAACCCCGCCATCGCCAGCAGCGCGCAACCGACAGACGCATTATCATCCCCGCCCTTTCCCGATTAGAATGGCCGGCTCGCTCCAGAACGCCCTGCAGTATGGATAACCAAGAGTATGCATAGGACGCACACACCCGCACCATCCGGCCCCGCCGGCAGCCGTCTGGTGACGCTGCTGACGCAGCTGGATCGCAAGGCAGCCCGGGATAGCCACGGGGACTTTGCCGAGCGCCTGGGACGGCTGTTCGATCTGTCCGATGCCATCTCTCTGGACGGCGCCAATCAATATCGCCCCAAAGGTCCCTTCGAGGCCAGGCCGGACGCCACCGAACGCCTGCAGGCGGACCTGCTGAAGACCCGCGACACCCTGCTGGCCCACCTGAGCCGAAGCTTTGCCGGAGAGAAGGCGGCCTCGGTGATCCCCCTGCCGCCGCTCAAGGACGACGCCCAGACCGACAAGCGCCCCACCGTTGGCGCCTACGAACGCTTTTATCAGGCCCATCAACGGCAGATGATTGCCGGGCTCAGTAACCTGCGCCAGCGGTCCCGTCGTATCCTCATCGGCCACAGCCAGGCCATGGCCCGGCTGGCGGAACTGGATGCGGTGTTTGAACAAAGCCTGAGCGGCTACGTGCGCCACTGCTTCGGCGCCCTGCCCGGCTTTCTGGAAAAACGCTATCGCACCCTCTGGGACACCCGTGATCCCTTTCATACCGTCGAGGACTGGCTCGCCCCACAGGGGTGGCTGAGCCAGTTCCGGCGTGAACTGCAACTACTGTTACTTGCCGAGCTGGACGCCCGCCAGGAACCCATACTCGGCCTGCTGGACGCCCTTGTCGCCGACGCGACGGGCAACCAGTCCACCCATAACGAGGTAAGCAAGACCGTATGAGACGCTTTCTTTTTGCTGTCCCCTTTGTCCTCGGCGCCATTGCCGTGGTCTGGATCGCCGCCACCTTTCTGAGCAACCCGGTGGCTCTGACCGTGACCCTGATCATCGCCGCCGCCTATACCCTGGGCTTTGCCGAGCTGCTGCGCTTTCGCCGCAGCACCGCCACCCTGGATCAGCAGCTCGATGATCTGCCCAGCAGCCGCGATGGTCTGACCCACTGGCTCAAGGCCCTGCCCGGCAGCCTGCGCCACGCGGTACACCGCCGCATCGACGGCCATCCGGCGCCCCTGCCCGGCCCCCAGCTGACCCCCTACCTCACCGGCCTGCTGGTGATGCTGGGCCTGCTGGGTACCTTCGTGGGCATGATCGTCACCCTGCAGGGCGCCGCCACCGCCCTGGATGGCAGCAGCGAGCTGACAGCCATCCGCAGCGCCCTGGCCGCGCCCATCGCCGGGCTCAGCCTGGCCTTCGGCACCTCCATTGCCGGTGTCGCCGCGTCCGCCATGCTGGGGCTCAGCGCCGCCCTCTGTCGCCGCGACCGCATGGCCGTGTCACGCAAGCTGGACGACCGGGTGGACCTGGAACTGCATGCCTTCTCCCTGGACCATCAGCGTCAGTCCGCCTACACCGCCCTGCAGGATCAATCCCGCATTTTCCCGGAGCTGGTCGGCGCCCTGCAGGGGCTCACCGGGCGCATGGAACAAATGGGCGAACAGCTCAGCGAGTCCCTGACCCGCAACCAGCAGGATTTCCACCACACCCTCACCGACCAGTACCGCACCCTGGCGGATTCCGTCAGCCAGTCGCTGAAGGAAACCCTGGCGGACAGCAGCCGCCTGGCGGTGGAGAACATCCAGCCGATCATGGAGCAGTCCCTGGCCGGGCTCAGCCAGCAGGTGCAGGGCACCCATGAAAAGCTCAACGCCATCACCGAAAAGCAGCTCGCCACTCTTACCGAACGGTTCCGCGAGACCACCGAGTCCGCCGCCCAACACTGGCAGCAGGGGCTGGAACAGCACCAGCAGACCAGCGCCCGGCTGGTCAGCGATATCAGCACCTCCCTGGCCGCCCACCACGACCAGTTCCGCGACAACAGCAGCCAGCTGCTGGAGCAGGTGCGCCGCACCCAGGCAGAGCTGGGCAACGCCAGCGAACAGCAACTAGCGGCCATCGCCGAGCAATTCCGCAGCGCCAGTGAGCAGGCTCTGCAACAGTGGCAACAGGGCCTGGCCGAACAGAAGGACACCGGCCACAGTCTGCTGCAGGAAGTGCGCGATACCCAGCAGCAGCTGGCCCGCACCAGCGAAGAGCAGCTCACCGCCGTCACCGGCCAGTTCCGTGAAGTCAGCGATCAGGCCGCCGCCCAGTGGCGCGACGGCATCGACGCACAACAGGCGTCCGGCACCACCCTGATCAGCGAACTGCGCAGCGCCTTGGACGAACACAACAGCCAGTTCCAGGACAGCGCCACCGGCCTGCTGGACGGCCAGAAAACCGGCCTGGACACTCTGGTAGCCACCGTACGCGAAGAGCTGATTGCCCTGCGTGACGCGGAAGCGGGCCGCAGCGAGGCTGCCAGCGAGCGCCTGGCGCAACTGGAAGGCACCGTCAGCGAACACCTGGGCCGCCTGGGCACCGCCCTGGAAGCACCCATGACCCGCCTGATCGAGACCGCCTCGGAAACCCCGAAAGCGGCGGCGGAAGTGATCAGCCGCCTGCGCGAAGAAATGACCCGCAGCAGCGAACGGGACAACGAGCTGCTGGAAGAACGCCGTCGCATCATGGCCGAGCTGGACACCTTGCTCAGTGGTCAGCGCGATGCCGCCGGCGCCCAGCGCGAGGCCATCGAAACCCTGATCACCGCCGCCAGCGAGACCCTCACCCAGGTCAGCGACACCTTCGCCCAACAGGTCAGCGCCCAGAGCGAGCAGCTCGACCAGGTGGCCGGCGATGTGTCCGGCAGCGCCGCCGAAGTGGCCAGCCTGAGCGATGCCTTCGCCACCGCCGTGCAGGTCTTCAGCGACGCCAACGACAAGCTGCTGGACAACCTGCAGCAAGTGGAAAGCCGCCTGGAGCAATCCTCCGCCCGCGCCGACGAACAGCTCAACTACTATGTGGAGCAGGCTCGCGAGGTAATCGAACTGAGCATGGCCTCGCAGAAAGAAGTGATCGACGCCCTCGGCACGCTCAATAGCGCCAGTAGCGGCGCCCACAGCGAAGAACGCCCGACCAGCGAGGTCAACTGATGGACGATCTTCACGACAGCGACAGCTCATCCGTATGGGCCATCTTCTCCGACCTGATGGCCGCCCTGGTGGGCATTCTGGTGCTGGTGCTGGTGTGGGTCATCGGCATCCAGCTGGAGCTGAGCCAGTCGCTGGAAGAGGAGAAGGCCCGGCGGGTGGCCGAAGAGCAGCGCCGCCAGGCCCTGGAAGAGGCGCTGGCCGATCCCCTGGCCAGTGGCAGGGTGACCTTCCGCGACGGCCGCATCGGCATCAGCGGCAGCGTGTTGTTCCAGCTCAACTCGGACCAGCTACAGCCGGAGGGCGAGGAACTGCTGCGCGATCTGGCCAAGCCGCTGCAGGTGTTTCTCGACCAGCACGACGAGCTGCTGATGGTCAGCGGCTTCACCGATGACCTGCCGATCCAGCGGGGTAACCGCCGCTATCAGGACAACTGGGGCCTGTCCGCCCAGCGGGCGCTCACCGTGACGCGCACCCTGATCCAGCAAGGCATGCCCGCCGACCAGGTCTTCGCCGCTGCCTTCGGCCCCCACCAGCCGGTGGTGCCCAACGACAGCGACACCACCCGAGCTCAGAACCGCCGGGTAGAACTGACCACCGTGCCCCGCCAGGGCGCCAAGGTCAGTACCGCGCAGCATGCCAGCCAGGCAGAAGGAGCCGACGGCAATGGCTGATGCGCCTACTCCCAGCACTCCCTCGCTGAGCGCCATGGCCGAACAGCTCGCGAGCCTGCGCGACCAGGGCGCAGCCCGCTTTGCCCCGGCCCGCTTTCGCTACCTGGAAGCCCAGGCCGAGCGTCTTGGCACCCTGACACGGGTCAGCCCCACGCCGCTGACACGGCTGGCCACAGCGCTGGAGCATTTTCAGGAAGGGTTTCAGGCCGAGATTGCCCGGGTGGATGCGCAACTGGCCGAGGAGGCGCCGAGCGAGCCCGTGGGCTCCATGCGGGAGAAAGGGGATCTGAAAGCCCTGCTGCGCCATCTGCGCGCCCGTCAACGACAGCAAGAACCCTCTGCCTTCGCCGCCCTGCACGCCTGCTATGCCAACCAGACACCACAGGAAGACGACGACCACAGAGACCCGATGACCGCCCTGCTACGCCAGCAGGAACAAAGCGTACTGGCCCGGCACGGCATCACTACTCCGGCAACGCCGACAGACAATAGCGGCCCACGGGAGCTGAAAGCCCTGCGTCAGGTCCGCGCCACACAGCAAAGTCAGCGCAAACGCCAACGCATCGCTCAGGCTATCCATCAGACCCCCAGCGACGCCGGCCCGCTCAATTCCCACCGGCTGGTCACAAGCGCCCTGGAAACCCTGCGCGATCTTTCACCCGCCTATCTGGATCACCTGGTCACCCAGGTGGACACGCTGATGTGGCTGGAGAAACTGGCAAAGCAGCGGCGGAGTTCCTAGCTTCTAGCTCGTAGCTCGTAGCTCGTAGCTCGTAGCTCGTAGCTCGCCACTATCGTCCCGACCCTTCGGGATGCAAGCATCGCTTCCCACAACGTTTGTGCTTGCCGGAAGGGCATGTGGGAAGCGATGTTCACATCGCGAATTCCGCCTTTGCAGACTCGGTCTATTTCTCTTCTTTGTCTTGGCTCTCCGGCGGATGCAGCAGATCATCGTGCTCACCCATTTCCCAGGGAAGCTTGCCGGGGGTGAGATCCAGGAAGTGCAGGTAGTTTTCGAACTGGTCAAGAATGTCGCGAATGATGTCGTCCTCGTCGTAACCGAACACATCGTAGGAACGACCACCCCGACGCAGGAACACTTCCGCGCGGTAATAGTTTTCCTCTTTCATCACCGTGGAAGCGCCCCCGGCCGTTACGAAACCGGGCACCGGCTGGCTGACCAGGCGGATGTCATAGACAAAGCCCACATGCCCTTCACGTTCCACCTGCAGTTCGGCACGGATCAGGCTCTCATCGAACACCACCCTGGCATCCCAGCCGGACTCCTTCATCTCTTTGACCACCTTTTCCATGCTCTGCATGGCTTTACCGCGAATGAAGATTTCCACATTGTCGCGGCCAGGGAAGTCCATCATGCCTTTCAGACGATGGCGCCACTGGGAACCGGTCAGGTGACGGCGCGTCGCCATATGCATTTGCAAGCTGGTTTCGCGATGCCCCTCAATCACCAACGCCCGCCACATGCCCACGGCAGCCAGAATAATAATGATGGCAAAGGGCAAGGCGCTGGCAATGGTCATGGTCTGCAGCGCCTGCAAGCCACCCGCCAGCAACAACACCGACGCAATGGTCCCCTCCAGCACCGCCCAGAAAATCCGCTGCCAGGCCGGGGTATTCAGCACCCCGCCGGAAGCCAGCGAGTCCACCACCAGGGAGCCGGAATCCGAGGACGTCACAAAGAAAGTGATAATCAACAGCACCGCCAAAAAGGAAATAAATGACGACAATGGCAGTTCATCAAACAGCTTGAACAACGCCACCGCCTTGTCGGTTTGTACATCACCGACCAGCGTGGTCACACCCTCATTCATGATCATGTTCAGCGCGGTATCACCAAATACGGAGAACCACAGGAAGGTGAACAGGGACGGCACCAACATCACCCCCACCACAAACTCGCGGATAGTACGGCCCCGACTGATCTTGGCAATAAACAGCCCGACAAAGGGCGCCCAGGCGATGGTCCAGCCGAAGATAAACAGGGTCCAGTTACCGATCCAGTCGCTGTGGGTATAGGCCTGCAGGTTGAAGGTACGCTCGACAATGCCGCTTAAGTAGCTGCCCGTGTTCTGCAGAAAACTTTCCAGAATATGAATCGTCGGCCCCACCACAAACACAAACGCCATCAGGGCCACGGCCAACACCATGTTCAGAATCGACAGGCGCTTCACACCCTTGTCCATCCCTGCCACCACAGACACGGTGGCCAGTGCGGTGACAATGGCAATGGCAGTGATCTGCACCCAGGTGGCCACCGGCACACCCCACAGATAGTTCAGCCCCGCGTTGATCTGTGCGGCGGACAAACCCAGGGTGGTGGCGATACCGAACATGGTGCCAAGAATCGCAAACACATCGATGGCATGACCGATCGGCCCGTAAATTCGTTCACCAATCAGGGGGTAGAACGCCGAGCGCATGGACAACGGCAAACCATGACGAAAGGCAAAGTACGCCATCACCAGACCCACCAGGCCGTAAATCGCCCAGATATGAAAACCCCAGTGGAAAAAGGCAATCTGCATGGCCTGCTTGGCCGCATCCACGGTTTCTGCCGCCCCGGCCGGGGGCTCCGCATAATGCAACACCGGCTCCGCCACCCCGAAGAACAGCAAGGCGATGCCGTAACCGGCGGAAAACAGCATGGCGAACCATTCCGGGAATGAATACTCCGCCTCGCAATGATCCGGCCCCAGCTTGATATTGCCCCAGCGGCTCATCGCCACACCGACGATAAAGATCAGGAACAGCGCCACCGACAGCATGTAAAACCAGCCGAAATTCGAGGTGATCCAGGCCTGCGCCGCGTTAAAGGCTTCGCCAGCCCGTTCCGGATCACTGATGGTGCCGATAATCAGCAGAAGCGATACCACCACAGCCGGAATAAAAACCGGAAGCAGAATCGTCGAGGTGGGGAGGGTGCGTTTTTCCGTCATAGCATTTCATCCATGATGACAGGGTTGGCGATTAGAGGATGCGTACCGCAACTCTCCGGAACTGGCAACGACCTCATGCTAGCAAAGATCGGCCCAACGTTTTTTTAAATCCTGTTATTTATGAAACCGGCATTCAGATCAACGGTGCAGCATGCCATCGCTTACCATTCACCGTAGGAGCGGCGCTTGAGCCGCGAACCCCACGTCGTTGTTAACCATTCGCGGCTCAAGCGCCGCTCCTACGGCGAAATAAACTCTTGCCGGGTTAATAATAAAAAACCGGAACAGACAGCCTTCATCTATTCTTCACGCAATAACACGCGTAACCGATAACAACGTACCAGAAAAGCCAACGCCAACAACAGTAGCGAGCCGGACCAGATCGCAAACACCCAGCGAATCCCTGCGGCAGTAACAGTCAGCGATACATCAGAAGGGGTAATAAGAAACGCGAACGCGTAAAAGGACGCATGCAGGGAGCAGGCGTAAAGCAGTAGATTCCATCCTGACCAGGGGTGCGGCCCCAGCGAAGAAAAACGCCACAGCCCCCATAAAAAAATCAGGTTATACCAGGGCATGAAAAGAACAAGCAGCCCAATCACCTCGCCAAGGCTATCCACATAATCCGGCGTCAGATTTACGAGCATCACCACACTGCCCATCACCGACACAACGAACACCCCGACACCGGCAAACCAGGTGCCATCGATGGGAGCAATGGCGGACACCAGCCAGACGACAATTGCCAGCCGGAACAACAGGACATCCATCGTCAGCATGTTCTTCGCAACGTTATGGGGCTCATAGTGTTGCGGGGCTTTCCGCGACGGGGGATACCTTGATCAACCCGGCCCGGTCGCCCCTTCGCTGGCTTGCAGGCCACCCTCAGGCAGTCGGTCCGCGCCCCAGCTGCGTTGCAGATAGCCACTGACTTCATCCAGTTGCTGCTGTTCAACTTGCGCCAGCTCACCCCGCTCCAACGGATCAAAGTGAAAGATATAAAGCCGCGACGCAAACTGCTCGAAGGGCAGTGACGCCTCGCCAAAACGTTCGCCATGGCCGGCGGTGCTGACCACCACGCCATCACCCCAGTCCTGACCGCTGTCGTTGTTGGGGTTATAGAAATACACCCGCATGACATCCTGGGGATCCAGCGCCACGCGCAAGATACTGATGGCATGCCAGCCGATAAAACGGGCGGCACTGTCGGTGACGGCGACACCCGCAGGCTGGGGATGTATCAGGGGCTGATTGCCGTTGAAATAGGGGTGATATGCGGCATAGAAATGGCGCAGAAAATCATCCAGCTCCCACAGCTTTCCGGTCTCCACATCCACATTGATACGAAAACCGCGGCCTGACCACCAGCCATGGAACTCCGGGTTCACCCACCGGTGGGGGTCCCCCTCACGATCAATACAACGACGGCCCATTTCCGCATAAATCCGGTCCAGGTGGGGCACCACCAGTAGAGACACCGGGTCCAGGTCCATGGGCAGACTGCTGGCCACACCACCGACGCTTTCGCTGGAGGAAATCGGCTGGCCCTCGAAATGCATGATGATTTCATCGTCACGAGCCGCCCAGGTCACCATTTGCAGCAGGTAATCCGGATCGTTGTACGACCACATGGACAGAGCACGGGCGGACTGGCAGGTGGGATTATTGCCCTGCCCCACCCCCAGTGGCTGCCCCAGCATGCACAGCACGCCTTCGATCAAATGAGCCTGTGGCGGCACCTGATCCCCGAAGGCCAGTGTCAGGCGCTGGCACGACCAGTCTGACAGAACCAGGCCCAGCTGCCGCCACAGGGCCGGCGCCACTGGCGGTTGATAGAGAATGCCCCGCTCCAGCACCAACGCCAGGCCATAAATGGCCTGGGCAGTTTGCGGATGCACCGCCGCTTCAATCAACGCCTGCACCAGCTGCCGGTAACACAGCAGGCAATCGCGACCGGTTGACGACAGGCCCATGGCCTCCGCCACCAGGTGGTCACCCTCCTCCAGCAAATGGCGCAGCAACACCGGGTGATACGGCGACACCAACCCGGTGTCATGCATGGCCCGGGCAAACCCGGTGGCTTCGCCCTGCAAGGCCGTGGCATCCATGCTGGCGAGCCGCTCAAGGTAGATCGCCACGCCCGGGTCTTCCCGGCAGGCCCGGGTCGGGCCGAACAGGCTGCTCACCAAGCGGTCCGCCCCCTGCCCGCTGCTGCCCAGATCGATATCCGGATTGACCTGGCAGATGGCGATCTGCGTGACCATCTGCTTGACCGGCTCGGTCTGAATGGGGCGCTGATTGAGAATCCGCCAGATCTCTTCAATCAGCTTGTCGACGATATGCTCATAACCGATGCGCTCGGCCAGATGCTGCAACAGATTCTGTGGCAGCACCGCCAGGCGGCCCTGGGTTTCACGCTGCGCCTCGGAAGGCGGCGAAAACAGCATGGCCAGATTGAGCGCCAGCACCTGGGTGAGAAAATGGTGGGCCTGCTCGGCGGAAATCAGGGTATGGCGGTAATCCCCACAGGCCACCGCCAACATGCGCAGCTCGCTCAGGGCCTCGATCACCACCAGCTCAGCCTGGGCACTTTGCAGGGACTGGGTAGTGAAACCGGGAACCAGAATCTGCGGCTCCGCCCAATCTGTCCCGGCAAAAATCCCGGCCGCTTCCAGCGTCTCGATGCGTTCGCCCAGGGCCGCACAACCGCCCTCCTGCATCATTACCCGCCGGGCCGTATCCAGTACCCGTGGCACCTTGGCCGGCCGGGTAAAGGAGGGCGCCTCTGCCAACTGGGTGATGGCATCATCCAGCCGAACAAGTAGCAGAGACAGATTGCTGGACGCGGACGTCTCTGATTGGGTCGTAGACACAGGGCAGTTCCTTAACGAATCCGTGGGGGCCCGGCGGGCCCCATGGTGACAGCGTATTCACACATAGAAATCCAGCTCTTCCTGCCGCTTGAGCAACCGGTGCATCTCTTTCGGGTCGTCACCCATGAAGTAAATCAGCCCCCAATGGGTACCAAAGGCGGTGCGCTTAGTGACAACCTCTTCCATGGGCGCCGTCAGTTCATGGGACTCGAAGTAGGGATGGTCTTCGGTCTCCTCCGGGATCTCCAGCTGACTGACCACACGCCGACGCGGGTACACCCCGAAACAACCGGCATGGCCCTTGGCATCCACCACCTCTTTCGGGAAGTAAGCCTTCACTTCCTCTGTGGTGGCCTTGGGGTCGAACACCAGCATGGTGGCCTGATAGGCATTGAAACCCTCATAGACCCGTTCCAGCAACTCGAACACCTTGAAGCCCGGCGGGCGATACGCCACCTCACCAAAGTACATCTCACCATCGCTGGTGACAAAGTACTCCGGATGGATCATGCCGAACTCGATATCGAAGGTCTTGATCAGCTTCTCGATCTGCTGGGTAATTTGCGGCCGGTACTGCTCCAGATCCGGCGACGCGGGGACATACACCGAATAGCCCAGCGTCACATACTCGGACAGGTTGAGAAAACAGATCTTGCCATCGTGAATCCAAGCTTCTACCGCAAACTCCCAGCCGTCCAGATGCGACTCCATCAACGACGGGAATTCCTCATCAGGAATAGCATCCACTTCATCCGGGGTGCGAATCACCCGGTGGCCAAGGCAACCGGCCTTGTCGAAGGCCTTCAAGTGGATCGGGTCATTCGGGTCGCCATCCAGCTTGAGCAGGGTCTGGTTCACCCGCTTCAGGAACCGGATCACGTCCTCCCGGTCATGGGCTTCCTCAAAGATACCCACCCGGATACCGCCAAGCTGTGCGCGCCGCTTCATCAGGGATTTATCCCGCATCAGCATGGCCTGACCCAACAACCGGGGGTTATCCAGCAGCACCGAATTGATCGCACCGGCCCACTCCACGGTTTCCTCATACAGTGGCACCGACACATCCACACCCATGTCTTTCAGGGTCTGGGCAATCTCCATGGACCGATCATTCAGGCGTTCGAAATTCCAGGGCACGTAGGGAATATCATGCTCCTGGCAATACGCCTCAGCCCAGTCCGGAGCCACCACCACATAACGACGATCAAATTTCTCCGCCGCCTCGACCGCGTTCAAACTCCATCCTAATAAAGCAATATAGCCTTTGTTGGGATCTTTTTTCATTGAGCGCCTCCTGTCGAAAAATTGGCATTAGCCCTTTACCGTACACTTCTCCACTTCTTTAACAACCGTTGACCTTTTACTTTCACAGCATAGACAGCACCTCCCTCTTGAAAGAAAGAGACAACATAGGGATAAAAACAGGTTCACCCCTGCGAGAGGTAGCGTCGAATGGAGCACTATTTACCGCTTACAATGAGTCACCAAGGGAGCTCAGGAAGGGCAGCTGCATACAGTCAATGGAAATATTGATCTTCTTGAAAACACTGAAAGAGGACTAAAACAATATGTAATCTCCGAATCCAAGAAAATCACAATCTTAGGTAGTGAAATTAATATTCGCCAAAGAGTAAGGCTCCCAAAAATTTAATGTAAAAACCTTCATCAACAATGGAACCATGGAGCCCTGAAAATATCCTTACTCAATACCCCTAGGCGTAGCTGGAAAATCCTGATCCTATCAGCCCTGCAATGAAAACCAGGACAGCGAACAACATGCCGGCTGTAGCAACTAACGACGGATCACTCTTTTTCTTTCCAGCAATTAATACGGCCGCCAATAAGTGAACCAATGGGAGCAATGTCCAAGAGGTCAATGACAGCCAAAAGAAAAATGTTTCTGCCCCACCGGTGTAACCACGGGAACAAAGAAAGCATGTAAATCCAAATGACAGCCAACCTACAAAAATAAGAGTTATATATCGCCTTGATAGATGCATTGCCATTCTCACTCTCAAGGCCCCAAGCAGGGCCATGCCGGTTATTTCAAAAAACAGTCATACCATATAACATTATCCACATACCAACTTGCGGCCAAACAATCCGCTGCATACTCATAAAATCCCACGCATATGTTAAATACAATTAAATAATTTAAAAATCTGCGCGCAATATTTCATTCAGACCATTCTGCAACTTGCAAAGTTGTCATATTCCCACTTGTGATTAACGCCCCAATCACCGGGCCAGCGGAGTGGAGCAATTTTTGTGGTATAAAGGAGCGCAGCGACACCACAAACAATTGCGCAACGTAGCTGGCTCCGCGTGCATTGGCTTGTTATGCGATTTAGTTGAATACAATTATTTCACCTTGTTTTGGTGAATAGCTTGCTGCCTCTGGCCCAACAAAATCTTCATCTTTTAAGGAAACAGATATAGCGGAACCATTACTAAATTGTAGGCGTATTTCATCTTCGTTTGAAAAAGCATCGACAACCTTAGAGCCGATAATTTCATTCAGATTTGTCACACCAAAAACGGTATGAGGATTTTCTACTACAAACCAGCCGCGATCGAAAACTAGCGAAATGCCTATGATGTTTAGAACCTCGCCACTTTCATCAGCATCTACATACGCAGCCTCACTTTCAGTGATTGCTTCTAATTCTGCGCCTATTATCTCTTCAAATTTATACATTGCTGACTACTTCTTTCGCATAACGCATGGCTCTGCGGTTGGTTAAAGCTGGCGACTTTTAAGCCTGCGAAGAAGTGCCGGAAAGGTGCCAGCTTTAACCAGTGATCTTCCCCCGATAAAATGGACACGCTTCATTTCACGCTGCCATTCTCTCGTATTCTGCCGGGGCCACGTAGCCAATGCCAGAGTGTAACCGTTTCTGATTATAAAACTGGTTGATGTAGCCACG